>Ga0136560_1000005_pt1 | contig 61781 bp, 35 predicted proteins | sample AntRauMeHopE1497_FD_104925 | JGI IMG/M metagenome (GOLD analysis project Ga0136560, IMG submission 104925) | Saline lake microbial communities from Rauer Islands, Antarctica - Metagenome Hop E1 #497 | ecosystem: Environmental > Aquatic > Non-marine Saline and Alkaline > Saline | place... | reverse complement strand
GGCGGGCGGACTTGCGCTCCGCTCGGTCTGGTACATAGTGGCTACCTCGGCCGCGGGGTTGCCAAAGGCCTTGCCGCCTACAAAGTTCACGTCCGCAACATAGTCGTTGCCCTCAAAGCTCAAGGCAGGGCCACCGGCGTTTATGCGTAGGGCGAAATCGCCTGTAATGGGTTGCTTCGCTTCTATTTGACTGTTAACACTATTTTTTAGACTACCGGAATCGGTAACTGTTAGACTTACATTATATAGTCCCGGCATATCGTAGGTATGGTTCACTACAGCCTGCGTAGAAGTTGTACCATCCCCAAAATCCCATGCATAGTTCAATGAACCTTCCGCATCGCTGGACCCACTCGCATCGAAACTAAAGTCCAAGGAATTGGTCCCTGACAATGGCGAGATAAAGGCAACAGCTGTTGGGGCTGTATTGGCAGGCGCAGTTACTGAAATAGTCTTAGTACTGGTATCAAATAAACCTTCTGTGTCAGTTACCGTTAAACTAACGACATAATTCAAAGCAGAAGTAAAGGTATATGTTGGATTAGCTTCAGTTGAAGTCCCTAGTCCATCACCGAAGTCCCAGACATAGTTCAACCCCCCAGGATTTTCATCCGTAGAGTTAATGCCTGTAAATTCAACGAATAACGCGGCTTGTCCACCATCAACATTTGATTCTATAATGGCAACTGGCGCCTGATTTTCAGGTGCAATCGTTAAACTCACATTTGCAGACGCAGTTAACCCTGTTTGGTCCTCTATGGTATATGCAAAACTATCACTACCCACGTAATCAAAATCTGGAGTATAAATAATAGCCACACCGCCTTCTTGAATCTCGGTTTGTCCGTTTAAGGGCGTTTCCACAGAGGTTATAGAAAAGGATTGACCATTTGGTTCTGAATCATTAGTTAGTAAACCATCCAGTAAGGTAACGACGTTTTGAAATAGGATTACCTCATCATCTTGTGCTACCGGAGGTAGATTCACTTGAATATTCAAAGGAGTGGCAGGAGTTGTTATTAAACCATTTAGATCTATTGCTTCTAGAATCACTTCAACGTTTAAAAGAGCATCTGCTGGTGGCGTACCGAAAATAGTACCTGTTTGACTATCAATCTGAATCCAACTTGGCAAATCACCTTCTACAGCTGTCGCCGAGTAAATTAAAACATTACCAGGGTATCCAGAATCAAAGTTTTCAGCGATGTTCAACGTAAACGCCTCACCTACGTTTACAAACAAATCCTCGCTAGGCGATGAAGTAGGTACACCCTCAGGGCGAATGTTAATAAAATAGAAAGTATTATCATTCCAATCACAATTGGCCGAACCTGCACCACATCCATTTTGCACATAATCTTGCAATACTATATATTCATTAGGAATGACAGTTCCATTTTGGTCAATCGCTTTATACACTCTTAAACCTAATAGGTCTGGACGGTTACCATTAATATTATTTCCTCCGCTTGACAAATAATTCTCAACAGCTATTCTAAATGGCCCATTGATAGTGTTGGCTGCATCATTGTTAATGGTTGAGCCTGCTGCATCATTTTTAGGCAATAGTGTCTGATACCAGCTTCCGTTATGTGAGAAATTTATTCCACCTACAGTGCCCGTTCCGTCTGCTTCTACGAATTTGGCAGCCGCAGTACCCGGTCCACCATGGAGTGCTGAAAGCTGAATTCCTATGACTGGTTTAGTTGGATCTGCCTGAACAAAATTATCGGATAAAATCATGTCCCCTTCATACCCTGCATCAACGTTAGCTGGAACAGGGTAATTAGAACTTGGTCTAAACGATAAATTGTTTGGAGGTGTAATTGTACCCTCATCGTTTACGATACTTAACATACTCGTTTGAAAACCAAATGCATCAAAAACTTCTTGTGCGTTGATTTCATCGCCACCCTCAGGTTGAGGGGCGAACCCACCATGAAGTGTAATAGTACCTATGTCTAGACTATTGTCCGCATTAGTTGCAAAAGATACATTACGTTTAAAGATTGCATTGTTTCCACCGCCAGGATCCGCAGTAAAGACAAAGTTAATATCTCTTGAGCCACCCGCAGGAATAATCAAAGGCAATGAAGTAGAAAGTTGACCACTTGGTAAAATTGTGAAAGCATAAGCTGAGTTATTGGCCGACACAGCATTATCCGCGACCACAATTTCATTAATAATCAAATCACCGGTACCATCATTGAGGATACGCATTATATTATCATCATGTACCAGTGCCTGTCCCGGGTTACGGAAACGATAAAAGGTAAAGTAATCATCAGCAGGGAATCCTCTATCCGTTCCCGGAATTTTTGTCATATTTTCAATGGCCAATATAGCACCGGTCGGGGTTTCAATAGTAAAATTAAAGGTTTCAACCGTAATATTCCCATTGGCATCTTCCGCAGTAACATCCAATACATGAAATCCTGCTTCAGAGACGGTCAGTGGAACCGTATAAGCTTCTACACCAGAATTATCCAAATTATATTCTAACTTAACAATACTTCCACTATCACTCACATCCTTAGCTTCTAGCGTTATTCCTACAGACCCTCTATAGGTATCCGCACCACTACTATTGCCATCAAAAGTAGCAAGGATGGTGGGTGGTAACAAGGAAGTATTCAACGGTGCCAATCGAATGTAGTTCGGTTTTGCATTTAATCCACCAGTGCCTAGGGACATTCTTAAGACACCATCAGTAACTTCTACCAACTCGGTATTTTCAAAATAGATAGTACCTTGGGTATCCGCGTTCTGGTTAAAGTTAATTACTTGGGTTCCGTTCACATCCAATACATGGTTGCTATTACTAAAATCGCGTTCCCCTACACTAATATTTGCCGAATAGGTTCCATTTGGAACATCAACCAACCAGTCATATTGAGGGAATGTAGCAGGAGTCGGGTGTCCTATAATAGTGAATGTTTGTAACAATACGCCATCCTGAGCACCACTAGCCCGATTTCTGGCGTTTACACCTGCATCCGCTGGGCTGGTGGATCCTGGCAATACCCAACCATAGGCAATATCTCCTAAAATGGTGCTTTGCACACCATAAGGTACACCAATATCATCTATATAACCACTTGGTGAAACTGCTATATCATCTGGATCTTGGAAGTTGAATTGATAGGTATATACCAACTCATTGGTAACAGTTAAATCTATGGCAACTACAGAAGTTTGATAGTTTGGTGCGGTTGCGCTTACCGTGGCCTGATAGTTACCTAACGGTAAGCCTGTAACATCTGCCCCAATATCAAACGGTGTATTCAATTGAAAATCCGTAGGAAGTACGACCCAATCTTCTGTTGAAGTAAGGTTGATTCCGGCCGCAGTAACGCCACCGTTTCCTGTTAGTGTTAATTGTTGCGACTGTGCTTCCGTTTGATTAATGGAAGCAAGGAACGTTATATCGTTCTTATCAAAATTCAATACAAGAACTCCATCCTCGAAAGGAATTACGTTATCTATAATAAACATATAATCTTGATAATCGCCATTTGAGGCATCCTCAAAATTTACTAGGTAACTGTTCTCAATGGGATTTCCTTGCCGGTCTGCCATAGGATAAACCCGTACTCTGTGAGAAACACCGCCCGTATTGATGGCATCTTCGGTATAGTTAAAGCGACCAAAAGATTGTGATTCGACATAAATTCCAAACACAGCGCCAAGAGGATCAAAAGAAGACTCTCCGGATGTTATTGGAGGAAATAAGGTTTGTGCATTTGCAATACCGTCCGCCAAAACACCTACTTCGTTGGTAGTAACTACTATCCCATCACGGGTATACCAACCAAAAGGTAGTTCCTCCGCTGGCGAGTAGCGTCCTACAGGAGTTATATTTATGGGGCTATCTGTTGCCTGTAGCCACAGTTCTACTTCCACCTCATCCCCTAAGGGTCCAGGATCAGTACCAATTGCAAGCGAAGTCCAGCCAACATCGATACCAATACCTAGGGCATCCACAACGTCTTGCAAGGGCGGCTCGGCCCCGCCTTCAAAGCCAGTTTTTTTCAAGGCATGTAGGCCTATATCGAAAGTCGGATTTACGTTATCGTCACTTATAATCGTAATACTTGCTTCCTGGTAGCCTATATCGTTACCATTTAGATCTGGAGCATAGGAGACCGTATATTCTTGACTTTCTCCCGGATTCAAAGTAATAGCTCCAGAAGGTTGCGCTGCATTATATTGGTCGGCAAAAGCCCCAGTAATTATGGCTTCGGTAATATTCAAGGCTGCTGTACCCTGGTTGGATACCAATACCGTTTTTATATCCGTATTATTGCCATCATCATTCGTGGTAATCTCAAAAATCAATTCTTCCGGGTTGGCCGCGATTTTGCCTGCGCCAATAATCTCATCTGGGGTAATATCAAAATTTTCAAAGGCATAACTTACGTCCGCAATCAGTTCCCTTCTTTTCGTTGCAAATACCCCTGCAAAGGAAAGATTGTCATAGTTTGCGTTACCTGCGATATAACTAGTAGGGAAGGGCATGGAACCCACTTCAACCTCTACACCGTTATTAAGGGTGTAGAATGCTGTTAAATTATTCGTCTCAACATCTACATACAGGCGAAGTGCTACCGTACCGCTATTTAGGTTAGGCACTGCTAAGGTAATTTGATCGGGAAGTCCGTTGGCAGATACAGCGTTCACCTCTTTACGTATCTCTAAGCCACCACTTACGTTGGCTACGAATTTTACATAGTTATCCTCATCCAGACCAAACCAGATACCGGCCTGTTCGGAGTCACTGCTGCTATCTGTATAAGGATTTACGATCGTAGTCCCAATACTAAAGTTTCCGTAGTTATCGGCATTTATACCCACACCCAATGCATTGATTTGAGAATTAACATCGCTACTGGTACCTGGACCTGTACCGTTGGTTACAAATGAAATACCGTTATTTGCATTTATGACCAAGTTTCCGTTTGCTACGCTTAATTTACTGGGTTCGTAGCCTGGAACATTAGGGTTCGAGATTGCACCATCGGCAGCTATTCTTGCAGAAGGATTGTCTACCATAGTAAAGCCCGTATTTGAGAGGCCTCCTTCCGTACCATCAAAGGCTAAGGCAAATGGCAATACTACCTCCAACTCTTCGCATTCCAAAGTACTTATAGGAGCACAAGCCAATGCCGGTGTTTGACCAAAAGGTCTTAAATTTCTGGCTATAACGACTATATCCTGATAGTCAAAACCTGATATGTGTTCCTCGGTTGCAATGATATAGGCATTCTCCTCTCCGGGCAACTCATAAACACGAACATGATGGGGAATGGCATTTGCAAACGTATTCAATGCATCTTCACTGAATATCTGGCGATTATTGAAGAATGGCCATCTGCTGTAAAAACCGAAGCTTTGTACGCCTGGATCAAATTCCAATGCGCCGTTAACAATGGGATTCAGGGTCTGTCCGTTACCGGTAACCGTATTTTCAACGGTAAAAATTTCTTCTACAGTATTTACAGCACCACTTTGATACCATCCAAAGGCAACAATGGGATTATTGGCCTCTGGACCGAACACACTCAACACCTCTAAAGTAATCGGTGCTTCAATTGCCCTTTCAAAAAACTGTGCCTTGATTTCGTCCCCTAGGGAATCATTATAACTAAAGCCATTAGGTAAATTGATTTGGTTGGTCGTAGCATCGGCATCACCAACATTGACTACTCCAGTACCCAAATGTGTATCCAAGATATGCTGTAACGAAGGTTCGTTGGCACCGCCCATGCCGGCTTTTCCTAATCCGCTCAAATTAACAACAACAGGTTGCGCATCGGTTCCTGTTAATGTTAGCTGCGCAAACTTAGGACCGTTGGAGGTTGGTGTGAAAATAACAGTAAAGGAACCAGAATTTTGTGGGTTCACGTTGTTCGGTACACCTACTATAGAGAACTGATCACTATCGGCACCGGTAATCTGGGCTGAAATATCCGTTAGGAGTCCATTGCCTAAATTGGATAGAATAATCTCCCTAGTAAACGTATTGGAATTTGTAATGGCATCCCCTATGATTTCCTCTGAATCTACTACGATCAAGGGTGTTGGAGACGATTCGTTTTTAGGCCGAAGCAGTACAATCTGACTTCTACCATAATCGGACACATAGATATTTCCCGTACTTATATCTTCTATAAGGTCTAATGGATCTTGAAATCCTCCAAAACCAGGAATACCTTCTTTGAACGTATCTATATCGCCATTGGGGCCATCTGGAACCAAAGCTATAATATCACTACTACCACTATAACGAACCACCAAGAGCGCTCCTTTTAGGTTACCGTTTTCAGCATCACTTTGATATTCGATAACACCATTGGGCGATTTATTAAGCTCAAAATCAAAAGCTGCACCCCTAAAATTTTCATCTGGCTCAATGCCGTTATAGGCTGCATTATTAACATCGACATCACCTCTATTTAGTACAAATTCTCCTCTAAATGGATTAGGATGACCGTAGTAACCAATTGTAGTATTCGGGTTTATCCGGAACAACCAATCACGCTGTGTATTGTTTCCATTGGATTCTGGAATGATCGGGTAAAATGGATTTGAATAGTCGTAAAAGTCGCCGTTGGGCCTTCTCATGCCATCTATTGATGCAGGCGCATTACTGCCACCTGCCGTACCGTTAGTAGGCACATAAAGCTGACCGTTACTATGCCAAACCAGATCATAAGCATTCCTAACGCCTGTAGCGTATAAAGTTAAGGGTGCATTTACGTAATAGGGATTATAAAGACCATCCAAGGTAGGCGAGTTTACATCGGCACCGATAATTGCCGCAAGATTTCTTGTGGTTCTAACATTCAATGGTAGCGAAGCATCACTTGGCAATAGGGAAAGATCAAGTCTCAGTGTGGCCGCTGTCAATAAACTTTCTTCGCGGTTGCCCCATGAATTATCTGGTTTTCCGGCGGCACTGTTACTTCCTTGATTGAAGTAAAGGGCGCTAGGCTCACCTGGCCTAAACGCAATACTGTTGGTCAAATGATCTCGTAATGATCTTGGCAAATCGGTAATAAGCAATTGTTCGTTTTCCAGGTTTGCACCCGAAATTCTTGAAATTTTTCCATCCCAGTCCGGGGCATTGCTCAAAGCTGCCGATTGGTGGGAAATATAGGCGATGAGATTGGTTGGCGTTGAAGATGGGTCAAACTCCAGACCAATTGCCGCTCTTGAGCCATAACTGGATTTCCAAGCAGCCAATACTTCTTCATTTACAAGTGTTCCATCCGTATTCATATCCCATCTATGGATATCGCCAGAGATATCCAAGGCATACAACTTAGTATCCGGCCCAATAGTCAAAGTGGCGTATTTACCACTAGAACCTACGACCCCCTCATTTTCAAAGGATACATTGTCCAAGTCGGTAACGGGGCCCGTATTTCCACTACCTGTGGTAAAAGTGGATGTAAAAAATGTAAAGGTCTCTCCTGCGGTATCCTGTACTCCGTCAATTTCAAAAACATACGATGTATTTTCTTCCAAGGGAAGCGATGGCGAGAGATTTATGGCATCACCACCACCTGTACTATTTACAGTGGCCCCTATTTGTGTTGCGCTACCCAGCTTAAAAAGTCGTACCGTATTTATGTTTACCGTGCTATTTTCCAGACCGGCAACTCCGTTTTCATCAAAATTAGGGAATACTAAATTATTGGCAGAAACACTTGTGCTAATGGAAACGTTCGTTGCACCATCAATTGGATTGACACCGGCTACAGTAGGCGCTTGTACCCCAGTTGCAGTAGCCACTATGGTTACGGAATTGATCTTGGTATTGAAACCACCAATAGCATCTAGTGTTAATCTACCATCCGTTACATTTACCGTAGCAAAAGCCGAGGTAAACCGTGTAGCAGCACCTACCGCGCCGGTAGGAACAAATTGATTCACAATTGTGATTCCCTCCGCATTTATAGTGTGGTTGGGCGTATCGGCTACGTTTCCATCGATACTGGGGTCGCCGACCGCAACGGTTACCAAATAGGTTCCGTTGGGGACTTCTATTTCCCATTTGGCATCTGGCAGATAGCCATTGGCCGCATTGGTAGAAACATTGCCGTATTGCATGTGAATAAGGGTATTACTCAAGACATCAACACCCGTGGCGTTTCTGTTCCTGCCGTTATTGGTTAAATCTGCATCGGCGGATGTAGCTACATCCAACCAACCATAATTAAACCCATTGCCCCTATCGGAATAGCTATCCCCTGAATCCTTTTCATATCCGGAAGGTGCTCCCGTTGCCGGGTCCGAAAAGTTGATATTGACCGCAAAATCGTTGGAAGTTTCTGTGATTTCCAAATTGATAAGCATTTCAGCGTTGGTATATCCCAAGTTTGGTTCGTCAATGGCAAATATAGTAGTACTATAGGTGCCAACTGGAAGACCTGGCAGTATTCCGAAGGTAAACGCTCCCGTGGTAGTCGGTGTCCTAGTAAAATCCAACCAAGCAGTTGCATCCGGATCATCCGAATAGATAACAGCAGGACTTCCCGTACTTGCGGAAAGGTTTACCGTTTGTGGGGCGATCGTTGTATTTTCCGAGCCACTAAAACTGAGCTCGGCAACATCAAAGGATAAAGTGAGCGGTACTTGTTCCTCGCTTACCATAAAATAGTCGAAAGTGGCGTCAAAACTAGTCGTGTTGTTCCTGTATGTTGCGTATACTCCGGCAAATGTTGCGGATCCCACCTCAGCATTAATTTCTTTACCTGTTAAATAGGTTTGCGGAAGTTCAAGATTATCAAAGCCTGTCTTCACAAGCTGGGTAAAATTGGTATCGTCAAAGGAATAGAAGGCGGTAAGTGTATTGGCAACGGGATTCACGATCAAACGAAGGGTAACATCTTCTCCAGACGCTCCTGCACTGACCTGAATCTGATCTGGCGACGTACCGCCATTCAAGGAAACACCACCTGTTTCACGGCGCATTTCAATATTGCCTGCATTTACATTGAGTTTTACAAAATTCTCGTCATCAATACCAAACCATAGACCTGCCTGTGCAGAACCGCTGCCAGTAACTATATTAAGCAGCTTGGTTTCTAACACAAGTGTGGTATTTATATCATTTAAGCCTACACCCAAAGTATTTAGTTGGGCATTATTGTCCAAGTAGGCTATTCCCTTATTCGCACTGATGACCAAATTGCCCGCTACAAGTGAAATATTGTCCGGCTCGTAGCCAATTACCTCTGCATTGCTTGGTTGTCCATCTTCTGGTACCCTAGTGGCCGAATATGGATCAACCATAGTAAATCCTGTTGCTGACAGCCCAAGGCCAGTTCCATCAAAACTCAATTCTACCGAGGAATCTACGATGATTTCATCGCAGGGTAAAGTACTTGATGGGCTACATGGCGTGATGGTTTCCCCAACACTTAGACCGGCTTCTAAAAGCGCAGGTTTAAATCCTTTGGCAGTAGCTATAATAGCGTTATTTCTGGTGTCTCCTAGAATAAGCTGCGCAGCATTAATAGCAAAATCAACTTGACCCAAGGCAGTAGTCGCCGGCAAGCTTAACCAATCATTGCTGTCAATATTGTTCCTGTCTACGACGTTTACATTATCGTTGATGACCAAGCCAACGCTTGGCGTACCGGCACCCGATAGGGTACTGGAAAAAATGCCATTGGCACCTGTCTCAAGAATTTCATTTGCAACGGCCGGATTAAAGGCCAAGGTCCCGTTTACGGGAGTACCCAAGCTTTCCGATACTTCTATATGCGTAATTTTGGAATTGTAACCGCCCAAACCTGTAATGGTCAAAAAGCCATCCGTAACTTCTACCGTCATTGTTTCGACTATTGTTTGCCCCGATGTGGGTGCAAAAGCCGGAATAATGGTAAAATCTTCAATAGTAGCACTATGCCTACTATCTATGTTCCCGGCACCTTTATCACCTAAGCCCAATGTAACCTCGTAAATCCCATCAGGTATTTCAAGCTCCCAGACAAGTTCGTTGCCCCTTGGCTGTCCCGCCCATGATTGGATACCTCCGGTATTTGACAAAATATTATCACCCTGAAAGTGCACCAGCGTTCCTTCCAATTGCTCTTGAAGGCTAGCGTTATTATAAGCGGCCGTATTTCCCAACCTATTTCTACCAACTCCGTTAACGTTTAGGGCATCGTCGTCGGAAGCATCGATCGGAGTACCGTTGGAGGCCAATTTCCATCCGTAGGAATAATCAATACCATTCACGGTCAGCACAGCGTTGCCAAACTCCTTACCGTAGTCCTTGGCATAACCTGTAGGTGGGGTTACTGCATTGCTCTGAAAATTCACAAGTGCCTCAAAGGCTACTGTTTCAATTATGTCTATAACACTTATTAAAATGTCCTGAACTGCGAAAAGACCACCCGAATCTGTCACGGTAACCTGAATATTATAATCATTGTCCCCGCCATCATCTGCCGCCGTTTCAAAATCCGGTGCCGTAAGAAAAATAATGACACCCGTAGCTTCATCAATTGCAAACAATGCGGCATCCACTCCACCGGTCAGGGCAAAAACAAGGCCGGCTCCCTCCTCATCATTATCGTCCAAAACTTCCACATTGATAACCGTTGTTTGATTCTCATCAACATTTACCGTGGCCACACTATTAATTTCCGGTGCTAAATTGACTGCATCAGCTTCTGTAATGGTAACTGTCCATACTTGCGTAATCACAGGATTCTCAGCCGCCACCGTATAGTTTACGGGATTTTCAAAATCCAATGTAACTCCAGATGCCGGTAGGCTAGTTGCACCTTCGGATAACGTAATCGTAGGTGTCAATGCCGTCAAATTAGTGCCACTGGCAACTTCCAATGTTATGGTGCTGTTAGCAGCATCAATTACTGCGGTAGCAGCATCTTCGGCCAAAACAAACGAGAGTATATCGGTCTCAATTGCCCTTGGGTCTGTGGTTTCTGAAATAAGCGCAGAATTTATTTTAGTATTGTTGGCAAGAGGATTATCCGAATCAATAGTCAATTTACCATCCAAAACCTGAACGACCACGGTACCAGTTGCAAAACGACCAGGGTCTCCGTTAGGCAAATTGGAATCGACATCAAAGACATCAATAGCTGTTATTCCTTCTACACGAATAAAATGATTAGGGGTTTCTATTACTTGACCGTCCTGATTAGGGTCGCCAACACTTACAGAAACCTCATACCATCCATTGGGCACCTCAATCTCCCAGACCCCCTCGGTTCCCCTCGGCTGTGCGCTCCAGGAAGAAATATCGTTTCCTTGCATGTGCACAAGAGTATACTGTCTAAGCTCTAATTCCGGAAACCCACTTCTGTTGCGGCCTACCCCGGTACTATTATTTGGTGCTAGATTGGAAAAATCCAAAGGTGTACCGTCAGAAAGTTTAATCCAGCCATAGGTCAGTTCGCCATCCTTTATTCCATAAGCTTGACCAAAATCCTTCAGATAACCTGCCGGAGGAACGGTGGCCTCATCCTGAAAATTAATCTGATACGGAAAACCAGCTACAAAAGGAGCGTCCACTGTTACCTCTTGGGAGGTACTGCTGCTTAAGTTACCATTGTCGGTAACGGTCAGTGTAATGGTATAATCACCTGAGGACGGGTAGGTATAGGTCACATTTAAACCAGTATCCGAACTACCATTCCCAAAATCCCAGCTATAGGTGCTTATAGTGCCGTCATCTACCGTGGCCGAAGCATCCAATTCTACCGTTAAATCGTTTATGGAAGCCGAAAACTGGACATTCGCCGGACTATTCACAAGTTCGGTAACGACCTCCGAATAATTTGTACTAAGTCTTATCGGACCCATTTTTCCGGTATTGGCAATAGCTGTAGAACTTAGAAAGATTCTAGCCAATTTTGGCGTTCCCGTAACGGCATGACTCTCCGTGGCATCGATCCACGCAGTATTAGCTTCCATGATAGCGGGCGCTATGGAATATTGATAGGTTACGGTGCCTGTACCGTCCCAAACGCCTCTTACTACAAATTGAAGTAACTGATTATCATAGAGATCTTGTTCGCCAGCGTTTGAACTTGATGCTCCTAGGCCGAATCTCGCTTTTACAATTCCATCGTATCTCCCTATAATCTGTCTGATCCATTGATCTCCTGCTGCATCGTCGTCCACCCGAATAGCCGTACGGAACCTATTTGAATTATCAGGCCCTATTTCAGAAAATTGAAAATAAGTGCCAAAATAAAAAGGGACGTTGGCAATCATGTCAACAGGGTTATCGACCAAAGTCTGATAATCTACCGTGGCATTCAAATTTGCAATATCCAAAGCGTTGGATGTTCCGGGCGTTAAGCCTTCCGCAACCAAGGGTATACTAGGGCTTCCAGTTTCAGGTACCCAAACACCACTGGCAACATCTGCCAAATTTCCTGTACCATAGGTATCAAAGTCTTCAATAAAAGAAAAGCTGTTCGCCGATACGTTGACCGTTCTGGTAACTTGATCTGCAGGATTGTTGGCAGCATCCACTACGTTATAAGTTACTACGTAGGAACCAACGCTATTGACATCAACAACAGCTCCGCCCACCGTAATATTGGCCGTAATATCATCATCGGTGTCATCGTTGGCGGTAGCGCCAGGATCTTCGTAGGTATCCCCTAAAACCCATTCCAAAGGATCTGCACCCAATAAGGTTATAGTGGGAGGAGTGATATCTTCGATTTCATCGGTTACGGTAATAACAATATCCTGCACCGCAGAAAGCGCACCTGAATCCGTTACGGTGACCTGAATATTGTAATTATTGTCCCCGCCATCGTCTGCCGCCGTTTCAAAATCGGGCGCAACAAGAAATCTTACTTCGCCTGTAGTAATGTCTATTTCAAATAGGGCATCATCTATGATACCCGTTAAGGAGTACTGAATACCTGGGCCCACTATATCAAAATCATCGGTCGCATCTACATCTATAGCCGCCGTTTGGTTCTCCGCAACAGTAGCGGTAGCCAAACTTGAAATTACAGGGGCAGTGTTACTAGGGTCAGCAACCGTTACGGTTACCGCCCAAACCTGTGGCGTACCGTCTTCGGCCGTAACCGTATAATCTATTGCGCCGGTAAAGTCCTGAACAGTTTCGGATGCCGGAAGAGTAGTTGCCGCTTCAGAAATAGAAATTACCGGAGAAAGTGCGGTTACGATCGTACCATTGGCAACTGTTATAGCAACTGTATGGTTTATATTGTCAATGTTAGCAGCACCTATTTCATCTGCCAAGACGAAGGTTAAAATATCATTTTCGGTACTTGGAACCTCTGTGACCGTTACCGTCCAATCTTGCGTGCTATTATCCGCTGCCGTTACGATGTATACTATTGGATTCGTGAAATCTTGGGCAATACCTGTCTCCGGGCTTATGGTGGCATTATCGGAAATTGTGATGGTAGGTTCAAGTGCGGTTACATCTGTGCCGTTGGCTACCATTATATCAACCGTATAGTTTACGGCATCAATGGTCGCCGCGGTGGTCTCGTCCGCCAAAGCAAAGGTCACAATGTCGTTTTCGTTACTTAAGGGTGCTACGACCGTAAGGTCTGCATTTAACACGGCCGGGACAAAACCTTGGGCCGTCGCAATAATTCTATTGTCCCTTGTATCTCCCAAGGAAAAGCCGGTAGCGGCAATTGAAAAGTCTATTTGACCCAAAGCGCCCGAAGCTGGTAAAGTCAACCAGTCATTAGTGCCTGTCGCGGTCTCATCCGTAAAGTTAATATTATCATCTATGACCAAGCCGATAGTCGATGCCCCATCACCGGAAAGGGTACTTGAAAAAATTCCGGAATCGTCTACTTCCAAGGTTTTACTAATAGGACTGGGCGAAAATGACAAGCTACCGTTTACGGGTGTGCCTATGCTCTCAACCACCTCTATGTGCGTTATTTTAGAATTATAGCCACCTAAACCGTTCATGGTCAGGAAGCCATCCGTAACCTGAACAACCATGGTCGCTACCCTAGTTTCTGTTGAAGCAGGTATAAAAGCCGGGATTATGGTATACCCCTCGATCGTAGCACTATGTCTACTATCAAACTGATCTGTGGATTTATCCCCAAGTCCTACGGTAACTTCATAAATGCCGTTGGGTATTTCCATTTCCCAAAAAAGCTCATTTGACCTAGGTGCGCTTCCCCAGCCAAGTGTTCCGTCATTATTCCTAATATTATCGCCTTGAAAATGCACAAGTGTACCTTCTAATTTTTGCTGGTCTGTTGCCGCCGCATAGCTTCCGCCCAAACGGTTACGCCCTACGCCAATGCTATTGTTGGCTGCCTCGTTGGAAGCATCGAACGGTGTACTGTTGGAGGATAATTTCCACCCGTAATTGTAATTGTTACCGTTGATGGTCAAAGAGGCATTTCCAAATCCCTTTCCATAATCAATTGCGTATCCCGCAGGAGGGGTTACAGCACTGTCCTGAAAATTTACCTTGGCCTCGAAAGAAGCTATTTCTTCAACGACAGAAAAACTATCGTAAGCAATCTCCAAAGAACCCCCATTAGCCCTTCTGGTAGACGTCATAATTCCTGCGTAGGTCAGCGCATCCGTTGCTGCATTGGAATCATGATCTACACCCGTTATAAATTTTGCGGGAACAGCAAGAGAAGAGGTTGCACCTATCACTTGAATCTCCGTACCTCCATTTATAGTATAAAAGCCTGCGACCGAATTATCAGATGGATTTATGGAAAGCCTAAAGCTAATAGAAGTAAATCCGGCACTACTAAAATTGGACGTATTCAATTCTGTTATTAATAAATTGTTCGTATTTCCTATATCATCACCTTGCTCAATGGCCAATTGTACTCTTTGTTGCGTAGCGCTGACCTTTACCAAGACCAACTTGGCAAAATTATTTTCATTAAGTCCAAACCAAATTCCTGCCTGCTGTGAGCCATTGCCGGTAGAGCCGGAAAAATTAGGCTGAGAAATAGTGGAGGCAACATCTATCACATTGGCACCGGCCAAAAACCCTACTCCTAAGGCGTTCATTTGAGAGTTGGTCAATGTACTTTGAGGAGATCCCGAAAGCTGACTAAAATTGATACCATTTGTAGCCGTGACGTTGAGCGTCCCACCTAACAATGCTACATTACCGCTCAATAGCCCTGTAACAATAGGGTCAGCACCGGTATCATCAGCCGTCAATCTTGAAGAAGGCGGATCTACCATGGTAAAACCTGTAGAAAGCAAACCACCAACGGGTGAATTAAAATTTAAATTAAGTGGTAAATCCACTTTAACTTGATCACAATCCAATGTACTAATATTAGAACATGGAGATTGTCCAAACACGGCCGTTGTAAAGAAAAAAAGAATGGGTAAAATGATGAACTTTTTCATAAGCGAAGAATTAAGACTTAATATGGTTAGTGGTTCAGAATTTTTAGCAAGAGAAATTAGATTAACACCTAGTACGGCCTTAACCTTAAAATTCACACTGTCAAGTGATGACAGTAAAAATGTTTGAATTGAATACGGAACTGGTAAATTCCCGCCAAAGTAATTTTTAATCATGCACTTTATATTTTGGTTCGTTACAAACCAAAGCATGTTTTAGGCTAATTTACATTCGTAGTTGGGGTACGGTATAATTATTTTACGCAGGTAGACTTCAAGCGATAAACTTATAAATCAAAAAATAATATCATCACAAGTATAATTAATTTTATTTCTATTTTCAGCTTTAACTTCTGAATCTGGGTCGTTATTCGCTAAAATGTACATCAATTCGGTTGAAATGCTATATTATTTTTAACTCAAACTTCAATAAAGCTCCAGAAATAGATGATAATTTCTCAAGAAGATCATGCGGAGCGTTGCTTAGAGCGGTCATTTTTTAGGCTGTCGCCAAATGGTAATTCAAAAAAGATGATGCACATAATACATGATGCAGTGATAGGAGTGTGCCGAAAAGTGTTTGCCTCTTTTAAGCAGCGTTTGTTTTTCACTAATATTAATAAAGGTAGGGGATTGGCAACCTATCATAGAGGCTATAAATGATTACTGCTTTTTAGGATGGTTTCATTAGACTTGGTAAACCTTTAGCGATTATGAATTAGTAGCCTGGGCCAATTATAGCATATTATTCGGTTGCTTTTGTGACTCACCTAGCTGCCAAGTAGCCACAAACCAAAGTACTTTATCCCTTTTTTAGAACTATCATGAAAAGAGCAAAAGGGCAACTGTTTTTTTGGCTTAGACGCCGTGACCTCCCTGTGCCAAGTGCTCTCTACACCAGAACAGAATCTTTTTGACTATACCACAGCGGAAGGTAAGGGCATTTAAAAGGGAATGGCGTTTCTGTTTCCGTATGTGGAGGACAAGGCCACGTGGCCCAATGCACAGGATTTGATGTATTGGGAGGAATGGCCCGTACGTCATCCCTTCCTGCTTTTTGGTGGATTGGCCATGAAAAATGAAGCCTATCTTGGTTTATGGAATCAATTGGACGCCAATTTTAAAACACCCGAAGTGGTTAGGAACATGCCGGTGCGTTATCCTATGTTGTGGTTGGATTGATGTGTTTTCAATCTACATAATAGCGTAAAGCAAACGAAATACTACCTTGTATGTGACTAGTTTTATATTTTTTAAAAAGCTATTTTTTCGATCATAAATGAGCCAAATGTATTTCAAAAAATAGTCTCCAAAAGAGCGTATTTGAAACAATTGTAAAAAGTACAAACCAAAAATATCTTTTTGAAATAGTAATCCGAAACCATTTACTATGTCCGCAGAGACGGTACAGGATGCCCTGAAACGAAATCTTCTTTAACATTGTTATCGGTACAGAGGGTGTCATGCTGATGGTGGCGTGTTTTGTTGGTAGGTTTTTATGGAATAAGGTGTTATATTTATGACAGCTTTTTTTCCGGTTGGATGGACAATATCAAAGCTGAAAGAGATGCCATGAAATTAAAGGCATAGTATTACATGGAAGATTTTAATTGGATTTTACAACTGTTGGGGAGGTTTCATCCGCTATTGGTGCATTTTCCGATAGGTCTTTTGGTGGTCGCGTTCTTTTTTGAACTGTTGACCATTGGCGGGAAACGAAAAGGCCTCCGTGAGGGAACGCATTGGATGCTCTATGTGGGCACCCTGTTCGCGATACTGGCCGCGCTCTTCGGTTGGTTGTTGCGCACGCAGGAGGATTATGTCGGGGCGCTGGTGGACAATCATCAATATACAGGAATTGCCACCGCGGTCTTGGCACTCGTAACCACTATTTTATTACGCGTACCCTAGCGGGAAAATTGCCCGATTTCCGGGCCTATAGAGCTTCGCTTACCGTAACGGTACTACTATTGTCCATTGCTGGACATTTGGGATCTTCCCTGACCCATGGCGAAAATTATCTGACCAGTGTGTTCCCCTGGAACCAGGACACCTATGACAACGCAAAAGGTCTGGCCCTGTTGACGGATCTGAAGTCGGCGGACTCCATTACGCTGGCCCAACAGGACCGTTTGAATTTGGAGGTCAGGGCCATTTTTGCCCATAACTGCTATCAATGCCATAACGAGAACAAACAAAAAGGAGGACTTATTTTGGATAACAAGGAAGGGGTCTTCAAGGGAGGCGAGTCGGGCATGGCGGTTGTGGCCGGAAAGCTCAAGGAAAGTGAACTGTATCGACGGATAACCTTGTCCCCGAACGATGATGAGGTCATGCCCAAAAAAGGGAAGGTGCTTAAGGACAGCGAAATTTCCCTGGTCAAGTTATGGATAGAAAACGGCGCACATTGGTCCGATCAAGCGGTAAAAGTATTTCCGGAAGCGGAAATGGCGCTTGTAAAACCTGATTTGCCGCAGTCCCAAGAATCCCAACCCGTAGATAAATTAATTGATGCCTATTTTGAAGCGCAAGGCGTCGATTGGTCTGCTGCGGTCGATGATCGGATTTTTATCAGGCGTGCCTATATGGATGTGGTGGGACTGTTGCCCGAACCTGAGGCTATTACGGCATTTCAAAAGGATACGGATACCAACAAAAGGGAAAAACTCATAGATACCTTATTGGCCGATACGCATAATTATACCCAACATTGGATCAGCTTTTGGAACGACCTATTGCGCAACGATTATAGCGGTACGGGATTTATAACGGGCGGCAGAAAACAGATCACGGATTGGCTGTACAAGGCCTTGGAGGAAAACAGAAGCTATGACCGAATGGTGGCGGAATTGGTAGATCCTGTTGAAGGTTCCGAAGGTTTTATAAAGGGGATAGCATGGCGCGGCGCAGTCAATTCCAGCCAGCGTACCGAGATGCAGGCCGCTCAGAACATTGGCCAGTCGCTCATGGGGGCGAACGTAAAATGTGCCTCTTGCCATAACAGTTTTGTAAGTAATATGACCTTGGATCAGGCCTACGGTTTCGCGACCATTTTTTCCGATTCCGTACTGGAATTGAACCGTTGCGATAAGCCCATCGGTAAAATGGCCAAAGTGAACTTTTTATATCCCGAATTGGGCAGTATAGCCGGCGAGACCGTGCAAGAGCGATTGTTCAACCTTTCCAAATTGATGGTTAAGCGCGAAAACGGCCGTTTGTACCGCACCATTACCAACAGGTTTTGGGACCGTTTAATGGGCAGGGGCATCATAGAGCCTTTGGATGAAATGGACAATACACCGTGGAACGGCGAGCTGCTGGATTGGCTGGCCTCCGATTTTATAGAATCGGGCCACGACCTGAAACATCTGATCAAGCGCATCATGATGTCCAAGACCTATCAGTTGCCCACCGCGAAATATGCGAATCAAGAAGAACTGAAATCCGATTATGTATTCCAAGGGCCCGTGGTAAGGCGACTGAGTGCCGAGCAGTTTTCCGATGCCGTAAGCCAAGTCATTTCTCCGGTATATCATTCCGTAGCATACAATCCTACGGACGAAAAGCTGCCCATAAACCGTATATGGCATCCCGAAATAAAGTTCGACCGCAGCGTGCTTCCCGAACCGGGGAAACGTTATTTCAGGAAAACCGTCACGCTTCCAAAAACAGGGATACAAGCCGCCAATGTCTTGATTTCGGTAGATCATTCCTATGTGCTCTATCTGAACGGAAAAAAAGTATCCGAAGGCTCCAATTGGGAAAAAGTGGGCAAACTGGACGTGACCGAATTTTTACTATCCGGAGAAAATCTTATAGCTATAGAAGGCACCAACGAAGGAAGTATTGCCAACCCTGCCGGAATATTGTTTTCCATGAAAGTTGCTTATGACAATGGAGCTGCTTCACAGATCGATTCCGATACCAGTTGGAAAAGTACTGCTGATATGCCCGATGCCAATTGGACTTCCATGGGGTATAAGGATACCGAATGGAACACCGTCCGGAATTATGGTACTTCCAATTGGGGCAGGTTGATCCATTTTAGCTTTGAAGAACAAAATGGGTCTTTTGCAAGGGCGAGCCTTGTAAAACAGCATCCGTTTATGAAAGCACTCGGAAGACCTAGCCGTGAAAACGTAACGACGTCCAGGGATGACCAGGCCACTTTGTTACAGGCCTTGGAACTGACCAACGGCGAATTTTTCAACGGAGTCTTGGCGGAAGGGGCGACCCAGTGGATCGATCATTATGGGAACGATAGCAAGAAATTGGTGGAGCGGCTGTACCAAAGATCTTTGGGCAGAAATCCCTCCGAAGCGGAGCGGGAAATTTTGTTGGGCGTCCTGGGCGACAAGCCAAGACCGGAAGATGTACAGGATATATTTTGGTCCACCCTGATGTTGCCGGAATTTCAGTTTATTAATTAGTTTGTATTATTTTGATAAACAGAGGGATTGGTGTTGTGCTTGAGGTTTTTAAATAATGATATGTGGCTACTCCCCTTTTTTTACTTGCCTCCGACGAACGAAGTATGAGTGAGAGGAAGGCAAAGGTGGATTCCGACCTTTTTCGGGAGGAAGACGGAGGGGTGCCTTCGTGATGCGATACTTGGGGTTATTATTAAAACTGTAATAGCGAGCTATAAGTATATGGGATGAAGCTGTAATACTAGTTATTTGACTTTTAATTAATTATACAATTATGTAAATAATCGCGCAGTCGAAGGGCTAGTTAGACTTCTGCGTAAGTTGGAGGAATGGCAGCTCAGGAGCATCAAAAAAGTATAATAGCTAAGCTCTTTGGAATAGCGAACTAGAGATAGAATAGGATTGCCAATCGAATGTAAAAAAGGAAAAGCAATGGACAAACAAAACACAAGACGGGAATTTATTAAAAAAATGAGCGCGGCCAGTCTAGCAGCTTCGGCTACCACCATACCCTTGTCCAGTTTTCTGAGCTCTTGCTCCGGTGCTGCGCCTACGCTTTCTTCCACGGCAGATACCGTAATTCTACTTTGGATGGCGGGCGGTATGGCACATACGGAAACCTTTGACCCCAAGGCCTACGTGCCGTATGAAAAAGGAGTGGAAAGCAAGAGGGTGCTGAGTACCTTCCCCAAAATACCTACGGTAGTAGACGGACTCGATTTTTCCAAAGGGCTGGAATCCATTGCCGGAGTGATGGACAAGGGTGCCATTATCCGTTCCTATAAATCGGCCGATCTTGGGCATATTCTCCATACCCGCCATCAATACCATTGGCATACCTGTTATGAGCCGCCACAATCGGTACAGGCACCTCATATTGGCGCGTGGATCGCCAAGGAATTGGGGCCTTCCAACCCCGTTATTCCACCTTTTATCAGTATGGGGCAACGTTTTACGGTGGGGGAGGCGGAAGAGTTGAAAGCGTTTCATTCCGCAGGTTTTTTGGGCTCCGAGTTCGGTCCTTTTCTTATACCCGATCCTTCGGGCGGACTCGAAAGTGTGCGCCCTCCGCAGGGTATGTCGCTCAAACGTTTTGAGGCACGTTACAAGTTGTACAAGGAACTGGCCAACAAGAACAAGCTCATGGAAGAGGGCAGCGATTACCAGCGGGAGTCGCTGATGCGCTCCATGGAGCAATCGTACCGCTTGTTGAATTCCCCCGAGGCTAAAGTCTTCGATCTGTCCCAAGAACCCAAGGAAGTCTATGATACTTATAATACGGGAAGATTTGGTCTGGGCTGTTTATTGGCCAAAAGACTCGCCATGAACGGTGGACGGTTTATCAGCGTTTCAACGGAATACGAACCATTCTTAGGCTGGGATACCCACGAAAACGGCCATACACGCTTGGAGAAAATGAAGGAAATGATCGATAGGCCTATTGCCCAATTGATCAAGGATCTGGACGAAAGCGGCCATTTGGACAGGACCTTGATCGTTCTGGCCAGCGAATTCAGTCGCGATGCCATCATGGAAGGCAGGCCCGGCGAACAAGTTCAGGACCAAGTGGACCAACCGGATATTATCGAAGATGAAAAGTTCTATGGCATGCACCGCCATTTTACCGACGGTAGTTCCATATTAATGTGGGGCGGTGGTGTGGAGAAAGGCTTGGTCTACGGAAAAACGGCCGATGAACGGCCTTGCTCCTCCATAGAAAACCCAGTGGTTATCGATCAAGTACATCAATCCATATACCACGCCTTGGGCATTCATCCCCAAACGGAATATACCATAGAAGGGCGACCTTTTTATACCACGCCCGATGGCCATGGCGAACCAATTTTAGACCTGTTCGGTAAGCCGATGGCGAAGACGACATAAGTTAGCAATAACTTTGTTGGTAAAAGAGGCAAGAAAACCGCCAAGGGCCTGTTTTGAAATAGTCAGGTCATTTCATCACAGACCCTAAGGCCAAAAGAATCAAGAGTCAAGAATCAAGACAAAATGTAATAAATTTACCAACAAAACTAAAGAACACGAACCAATACCATTTAAACCATGAAAACAACGAAAACCAATAGAAGAAATTTTTTACAAACCACGACCAAGGCAAGTGCAGGTATTATTTTGATGCCCCATTTTAATATCAATAGTTCCAAGCCTAAATTATCCGATGAAATTATCGGCCATGGCGATTTTAAATATAAAGTCCATAAAACGTGGGGGAATCTGGACCCAAGTAAAACTCCTGTCAATAATTGCCACGAAATGGTCATGGATTCCCAAGGGAGATTGATCATGGTGGGCGACGACGTCCATAACAATATCCTGATTTATGACAAATCCGGAAAACTATTGGACAGTTGGGGCATTCGCTACAAAGGTGGTCACGGACTTTCCCTTTGGAACGATGGCGAACAGGATTTTCTTTTTATCTGCGATACCGAAGGTACCATGATAAAGACCACTTTGGACGGCAGGGAACTAATGATGATCGGACATCCATCCGATTACGGCGCATACGAAAAAGAGGATGCATTTAAACCAACGGAAACTATAATAGGCCCCAACGGCGATATCTATATTGCGGATGGCTACGGGTCGCAATATGTGCTACAGTTTACGAAAGATGGCGAATTTATCAGAAAAATTGGAAACGGCCGGGGTACGGAAAACAACCAGTTCCAGACCGCCCATGGTGTCTGCATCGATGACCGGGATAAAAACAACCCCACCTTATTGGTCACTTCACGCGCCAGCAATTGTTTTAAGCGCTTTACTTTGGATGGTAATTATTTGGAGGAAATAGCCTTGCCGGGCGCCTTTATGTGCCGTCCTGTAATTCACGGCCAAAACTTATATGCAGGGATTTGTTGGTCATCGGAAGTAGATTTTGTGGAGGGTGTGCAGGGTAGCCACCCCAGTTCCAACAATCCAAATTCCGGCTTTGTGACCATATTGGACAAGGACAACAAGGTGGTCTCCAACCCAGGTGGCAAGCAGCCGATCTACAAAAAAGGGCAATTACAAAAAATGTTGCAGCAAGAACCTATTTTTAACCATTGTCATGATGTCTGTATTGATGATGACGAGAATATCTATGTCTGCCAGTGGAATGCCAACAAGACCTATCCCGTGAAATTGGAAAGGGTTTGATGTAGGGGGCGCGACCGGTCGTCCGGCAGCAGTATTAATTCGTTACGTTTCATGGTTTCGTTCATGTGGTGCTGACACGGATATAATTTTTTATTATTCATGTGTCAAGACACTAGCTGAGCATAAATGTTGAGCCTGTTTTGCAAGTTCAAGTTAAAAAATTAAAACGCCGATCATAAACAACAACTACCTTTCATGGTAACCTCCATGGTTATATTTGAAAAGAGTCCAATTGCAAAGGCTTCTCAAAAAACTGCAAGAATGTCCCAAGAAAACAATGAATTGTTTCAAAAAGCTCTTGATTATGGAGTCATTGTGTCAAACGATAGCAAGAAGACCCGGGATATGTTGGCAGAGGCAGATAAAGTTTGGGAAACTGCCCTTAAGGAAAGTGCTACTCTTTCCAATCGAATGAATGGCGACATCATTGACCCTTCCCACATTTCCGATTCCAGAATAACCGAGATTGATCACACGGGCAAGGAACAGCAACGGCCGATCATAGATTTGGTGCAGCAGGGCGGTGGAATGTTCGGTATCGCCCTTTTGGGCTATACATATATCATGGAAAAAGTCGGCATTCGTTTTCACAGTTATGGCGGTACCAGTGCCGGAGCTATCAATGCTGCCTTTTTGGCCGCTGTGCCAAATACCGTTTATCAAAAGGAATCACTTTTGAACAGTGGAAAATCTACGCGACAAACCACCAAATCAGAAGTATTGACCCACATTATTGCCAATACGGATTTTAGTACCTTTATGGAACGTGGCGGCATTATCGGTTTTCTTCAGGAAGCCTTGTTCAAAAACTACAGGTCGTGGAAATTATGGCTGCCGTTAGTGCTACTCTCCATAGTTTTTCTTTTGGGTATTTACGCTATGTTTTCCTTGATCATTACTACGGAAAATGGCCTTACAGGTACAGAAATACGTGTTTACGATTTCATTATCGGGACGTTCAACGTCTTCGCATTCGCGCTTTTCTGCTATTTTTTAGTGCTACGGGCATTAGGCCGAAACTTTGGCTTAAACTCCGGAGATGTATATTATAATTGGGTCGATACACTTATGCATTTGTTCGAAATCCACAATACAAAAGAACTAAATTCAAGGCTGAAAGAAAGCATCGATATCACCGATAAAAAAGGAAAAAAGCAAAGCACTAATCCTCGTTTGGTCTTGATGAGCGCAAACCTGACACACAACAAAGTGGTTAAACTTCCCGAAGAGGCAGGCGATTATTGGATCAATCCATGGAACGTTAAACCTGCCGCGTATTTGCGGGCGACCATGTCACTTCCTTTTATATTTGAAGTGCTTATTCCAGATATGAAACACTATGATATTATCGAAAAAACGAACAGGGTTTCAACGGTTGCTACATTTGTTGATGGCGGTTTATTGTCCAACTTTCCCATACGCGAGTTTCATGGCATAGATGGGGAAACCGCTGGTTTTCCAACCTTCGGGGTATTGCTGTCTAGCAGGGAAAACCCACATAATGAAGGACGCAAATATACTTTTTGGCGGTTTATTGGCTCGTTTTTGAAAACGTTCAAGAATTTCTATGACAACGATTATTTGATACGAAACAAGGAGACAGAATTTTTGGTAGAACTGGTAAACACCAAGGACTATAATTGGATGAATTTTTGGATGAACGATGCTGACAAGCGGGGTCTATTCAAGCAAGGCGCCTTAGCGGCCATCAACCAACTGGAAAAATTTGATTGGCAAGAGTATAGCATAGAACGAAAAAAGGAGGAAACACACACTAAATTCTAAGCGCAAAAAAAGTACCATACCAATTCGTAATGACCAAAATGTAGATCAGCGAACCCGATAGAAAATAGCCGGTTAAAAGCTATGGGAAACAATCAAATGTAGACAAATGAAAGAGATCGGATACTATGAAAGGCTTTGGTTCGGTGCGGCTGCACCGGTTTTGGCCTGCTTTATCGCTTTTTTTTTATTGGACGAAATCAAGGTCGATAATCTACTCAATATTCAATTCTCAGAAAATTTTGAAGAGCTTAAAGAGCTTGCCGAGTTACATTCCGTAAGGGTTTTGATTAACAATCATTATTTCGACTTTTTCTTTATCATTGCTTACACGGTGCTTTTTGTGGCAACTTTAAAAGTTATATGCATAGCATTGGAGCTTAAGATAAAGAAACGCTGGATGATGATGTGTTTGATACCAGGGGTATTGGACGGTTTTGAAAATATAGCTTTCTTAAGCTTGCTTGATGGAAATGCCAAGGTCTATGATCTCTATTTTTGGTTGACAAGGGCAAAATGGGCCGTAACAATTGTATATCTGCAACTCGTATTGGCCATATTGTTGTTTTATGTCATTGCAAACTCCTATCGTTTTGTGATGTGGCTTACATCGCGAAGAGTAGGGTAGTAAAAATAGCAACACCCTGCCCATTGCCATTTTATCTAAGGGCTTGTAAATAAATAAAGTGTACAAAGTTGACGATGTTATTTTGTGCAGTAACAAGGCAAAAAACACAGCTATAGCAATAGCTGAAGCGAGTATTTTTAACGAAGTTAATGTGCGAAAGAGCAAGTCAAAATGTACAGGTTAGTTTGTTACGAGCCCTAAATCCCTTTTCTAGCGCAAGGTTCAATAACTCCCTATGGCAGGTACGCTAAGCATCCTTTAAAAGGAATGGCAAAAAGAAGTTTGGTGCAATTGCACGGGAACTTGAAAAAACAGAATTTGTAAGAACAAATGCAGGGGGATTAAAATCTATGCCTTATATTTAGTTGTCGCTTGTTTATTATGCAGATGGTAGGCTAGTGTTGAGTTAAGCCAAAATCTACGCCTAATCCAATGCATCTTTTTGGGCATGCGGTCGTCAAAAAACAATTCCGTAGTCAAGGCTATGCAATGATCTTTTGGCTAGGTGTCTGGCGATACCGAAATTTCGGGAACAATCGCCGTAAGCTTCATTTAAGCTTTAACTCAACACTAGAATTGAGAGATTAGACAGAACTGCGTAGTCAAATATTGAATTGATATGATCGTAATCTTAGACAACGGCCATGGCGCACTAATCAATGGACGCTACCAGACCGCCAGGAAAAGAAGTCCGGTTTGGGAGGATGGCAGCCAACTTTTTGAGGGCGAATTTAACAGGGCGATCGTCAACGGCATTATAGAACAGCTTACGAAATTGAAAATCCCGTATGTGAACATTGCACCCGAATACCGCGATGTGCGGTTGGAGACCAGGGTAAAAAGGGCAAACGAATATGGTGCCGAAAACAGCTTTTATCTAAGCATCCATGCCAACGGCGGGGGAGGCAACGGCTCGGAATTTTTTACATCGCCGGGCGATACCAAAAGCGATCAGATTGCAACAATCTTCGGAAATGAGTATCTTAAGATGTTTCCCAACAGAAGACTAAGGACCGATTATTCCGATGGCGACTTGGATAAAGAGCGCCGCTTCTACGTTTTAACCAAAACGCGGATGCCCGCCATCCTGACCGAGAGTTTCTTCATGGACAATGAGGAAGAGTGCAAAAACCTTTTGATGACAAGGGAGGGAAGGGACAAAATAATACAGTACCACGTAAATGCTATCCTGATAACACAGCAAAATATGTTTTAATTTCTAAATTCAATATTATGGCCAATCTAATCTGGTTTCCGATCAATCCGTTGTTAAAGGACGATGGAACATTTTATGCCCTATCATTTGAGAAAAATGCAGAAAAACTGAAGCCAGTTGCACTCTCAAAGGATGACAATCCTTTTGCCCAATTCAATGTAATACAAAATACCATCAGTACACGAACCGCCGTTGATCTAGGTGTGGGTGTCGGCTCGGTTTCGGGTAGTTTTAAATCATTTTTTTTGAGTTACGAGGCTATGCTGTACACAGAAAAAATAACAACTACGCCCATAGGGGGTAGGATTTACGGGACGCGGTGGGGTGCAGGTTTAAGGGTTGTGTTGAAAGTTAGCGATATACAATCAAATGCGAGTTTTAATTTTGGGGCCATTGCCGCATCCGCTGAATTGGGTCTGGCCAAAGTAGAATATGAAATAAATGGCATCGGGATAAATTCGCCACATATTTTGAAGGTACTTCCGGGCCCGGGACAGTTTAATTTTGAAAATTATTCAAAGATCATCGATGCTGCCGAAAAGGTGAAGAAATTTATGGGCGACAACCCCGATAAACTCATGCCACAGCCCTTTCAAGTATATATGTCGGATGATATGAATAAGGATATATTTAAAGATTCGCAATCCGTAATCTATGCTGCCAGAAATGTCATGGGTAGAAATACCCTTAGCGATGCCCTGGCAAACGCAAGAGGTAAATTTAGTCCTGAAATCATACAGGGATTCTATGCAAAAATCGGTATTCTCGAGGATAACCAAAAACCGTCTCGGGAGGATAGGCGGGAAGCCTCCGAATTTTTGGATGTTTAATTTAACGCAATTCTTCCTTGCTTAAGGCCTAAATGATATGGGGAGGCAATCCTAGAGGAGGATAGGAGCATCAATTAGATTGTATTTTTTTGTTTTTCGCTGCGGCTGGATTTCTTGATTTAGGTTTAGAAAAAACAGGATGGGTGTTACCAGACGTTCCATTTTTGAGCTACGGGTCTGTAGCGAAATAACCTGCCTATTTGTAACGGTTGCTTTGCTCGCCAAGGGTCTTGAAAACACTCATTTTAGCTATACCTATGCTTAATGAAAACCCGAAAATTTTGACAATTTTATTTTTTTCTTTGCCTAGCATCCCGAACGGTCGGGAATAAAGCATAGCTATAGCTACGGTTCATAATTTTAACGACGGTAAAGGGAAAAAGAAAGAGACAAAAACTGGGGTTTTAATTGGGCAGTAGCATAATATCACAAAATTAGTCCGATTGTATTTTTATTTTTTCTTAACTTTAGTAGTTGGAGGTACTAACTTTAAATAGCCAAGAACAATGAAGGACAGAGAGCAAAAGAAAACCATTTCTTCCCGAAGATCATTTATCAAAAAAGGAGCTATCGCTTCCTCTATCTTTATTGTTCCGAGACACGTGCTTGGAGGCCCAGGTTTTTTGGCACCCAGTGACCGCCTGAACCTTGCTGCCATTGGAGCTGGCGGAAAAGGAAGTAGTGATATCAAAAATGCATCCGTGGATGGACGCGAAAAAGTAAGGGCGCTTTGCGATGTTGATTTTTCGGGATCTGCAAAACGTTCGGTGGAAAATTTTCCAAAGGCAAAACTTTACAACGACTACCGCGAAATGCTCGATAAAGAAAAAAGTATCGATGCAGTGACCATTTCTACTCCCGATCACGTTCATGGTCCTGCCGCGGCCTATGCCATGGAGCGCGGTATACATGTCTACGTGCAAAAGCCTATGACACATAATATCCGTGAGGCACGTTTACTGACCGAAATGGCCCGTGAGAAAAAAATAGTTTCCCAAATGGGGAATCAAGGTGGGTCAAATCCATTATTGGACATGGTTCAAAAATGGGTAGATTCCGATGCCATTGGCCCTGTATCAAAAGTACAGGTTTGGACCAATAGGCCGGTATGGCCTCAAGGTGGCGCAATGCCTGCCCCCGATGCTAGTCTAAAACCAAAGGACCTCTATTGGGATTTATGGCTAGGTCCTGCCGAAGAAAAACCTTTTACGCCCAACCTGCACCCTTTTAATTGGCGCGGTTGGTGGGATTATGGTACCGGAGCGCTCGGGGATGTTGGCTGCCACCTCATCGATATTCCGTTTAGGACCTTGGGTTTAAAATATCCCACAGATGCCGAATGTAGTGTTGGCTCGGTGTATTCACAAATGTGGACTGCCGATTATAACCCCGAAGGCTGCCCGGCTTCTTCCTTCATTACCCTACATTTTGATGCGACGGAGAAAAGCAAGACACCTATTGAATTGACTTGGAGCGATGGTGGAATACGCCCTTCACATCCTGGGATTATTCCGGCAAATAGTGATATTGGTGGTGCTGGCAGTCAAAATGGTGTTTTGATTATCGGCGAAAAGGGAATTATATCCACAAACATAAACGATAGTTCTCCCTTGACCCCTAAACTTTATCTGAACGACGGCACCACCGAATTCGGCCCTGATGTCGAAGTCATGGAGCAGCCAGAGTATGGTCACCAGCGCAAATGGGTAGATGCCTGTAAAGCAGGTTTCGGTAGTGCAGCGCATTTGGCACTAACCTCATCTTTTGATTATGCGGGCCCAATGACGGAAACTGTTCTAATGGGGAATTTAGCCATCAGAAGTTATATGCTCCGACGTGAAAATGGTAAAGGAAAAATGGAATTCTTCGCTCGTAAAAAGTTGTTATGGGATGGGGAAAATACAAGAATAACCAATCTTGAGGAAGCCAACCAATTTGTGGGCAGAACCTATAGAGCGGGTTGGAAGGTTTAAATGGATTTTCCACAGACTAAAAAGAGTCCTCTTTAGGGCTCTTTTTTGTTGGTTCAATAACGGGTAGGGATAATTCCATTTATCCATTGCTTTTGCCCAAATAAAACGTCTTTTTTTCCTGCTACATGATTAGAAAAAGAATCCGGCGCTATGGCTATGTATTAGTAGCATTTTGTTCAGTTTGTCCAAATCCATCGAAGCATATAAAAATGAATGCAAGGAAGCATTAAAAGCGGTACAACCCTACAATTAAATTACTTTGTCAAAACGGTTTTGGATACTCAAAGTGATGCAGGAGAAGAAATCGAATGTATTTTGAAGAAATCGAAGTTCTTAGATAGCCATAAGCATACACGTAATGAAATGTAGCAAAAAGTGGTGCGTAGCATGTTGGAAGAAGGGCACTATGGTTTTGAAGGAGGTATGAACGTTAGAAATTTTTTTTCATACCGATTATGATTTTGAATGTAGTACCAATGCTCTTTAAAATTTATATCGACGCTATACTTTGAGGCTATACTTATGCGACATTAGGCACTAAAAGTGGTGTCATTTGCGAAAATATCAAAAGCTACAGCTATACGGGATTTATATGACATGGTTCAAAAAAAGTTTTTAGACCAACTGGGAGCGGACGTACTATAGCGCACGGGATAGTTGTACAGAGCTTCCAATAAAGGATTGGTATTAGTTCTGTTTGAAAGTAAAAAATTAGGAGGCCTCTTTGGCCTCCTAATTCAAACTATAATCCTAAAATAAAGATGAGCTTTTTAATCGGTTGGATACCCCGGATTTTGCTCCAAAGCGTCCGAAACTTGAAGTTCGTTTCTTGGGATAGGCATTATTTGTCTAAAAGCCTCCAATTCCAGTACGTTTTCCGCCCTGCCCAAACGAACTAGGTCGAAGAGTCGATGTCCTTCATAATTTAGTTCTGCCCGTCTTTCATATAATAAGGCATCAACATAGTTAGGTAAGGTCAAGATAGCATCTAGGTCATCCAATCCCGCTCTTTCTCTAATAGTATTCAAGTCTTCCGTGCCGGCATCTGGATTGTTGGTGGAGAACACGGCAGCTTCCGATCGTATCAGGTAAAGTTCCGCCAAACGGAACACCTTAAAATTGTTGGCATTGGTATTGTCCGAATATTTGGTGGTACGGTCACGACCTCGTAACACCGTAAAATAGGCACTTCTTAAATCGCCCACTTCAAAAGATTCCAATAGTGAAGCATCTACATTATACTCATCCCTTCTAAAAAGAAAGGTGTTGTAACTGCTTTGGTCCTGTTCGTTAAAGCTTATTTCAAAAATAGATTCGCCCGATGGATCGGTCGTTAGGAACACATCGTCCAGACTTGGTTCTAAAATAAAGGGGCCTTCGGTAATTACTTGGTTGGCATCCGTGAAGGCTTGGTCGTAATTACCTCGGTAGAGGTTTACGCGTGCCCTAAGGCTAAGTGCCGCCCAATAGTTTAGGGTTTCCGGGTCGCTGCTACCTTCTGTCAGCGAAATTGCAATATTCAAATCAGTGATAATTTGTTCATAAACCTCGGAAACCGAACTGCGGGCCAAATCTGGAATCTTATTGAAGTCGTTATCAGGTATGGGCTCTAAGAGTATGGGTAATCCAAAGGCGGAAGCTGAATTGTAATGCTCGCCAAAATAGCGCAATAAATCAAAATAGCCCAAGGCCCTTATGGCGTGTGCTTCTCCCAATACGGCATCCTTATCCAAGGCTGGGTCGTCAATGGCATCTACCCCTGCAATGAGCAAATTGGAAGCGCTAATGACCCTGTATATATCCGGCCAAATTTGCTCAAGCCATAGATTGGTGATAGGAACGGCTTTTGTGTCCAGTTCCCGTTGGGAATCAAAGAAGCCCTGATAGATGGCATTGTCCGCGACAAGATCGCTATTTAAAGGATATTCAGCGCCGTAGTACTCCTGATCTTGCATTAAGGAATATGCACCGGCAAGAATAGCTTCTGCCGATCCCGCATCTGCAAGCGCCGTGCTAGAATCCAGTGACTGTTGTGGTTCTGGTTCTAGAACGTCACAGGAAAACAGAAATAATGCTCCGAGTAATATGATATATCTATTTTTCATTTTTTTTATTTTAAATTCCTATGTTTATGCCTAATGTGTAACTTTTTACCTGTGGTAGCGTTCCAAAATCTTCGCCCGCCTGGCGCGGGTCGCGTGCATCTTGGCTTACCTCTGGATCAAAGCCCGTGTAGTTGGTAAAGGTGAACAGGTTTTGTCCTTGAACGTATAATCTTAAATTGGTCAGCCCCAGTTTAGAGGTAACTTCCTTGGGGAAGTTATAACCTAAGTTCAAGTTCCTTAAGCGGACGAAAGATCCGTCTTCCAACCATCTGGAAGAGTATTCTCTCCAGTTTCCGTCTTCCAGGGAGGCACGGGGTATGTCCGTAACATCGCCCGGTTGCTGCCAGCGGTCTCTTGCCAATACATGGTTGTTCCCGTCCGGGAGCGGAAAACCGGTGCCTATACGGCTCCAGCCCAAGTTTTCATAGTGCGCCCTACTGTGGTTGAATATTTCGTTACCAACGGTAAATTGAAATAGGAAACTTAGGTCTATCCCTTTATAACTAAACGAATTATTAAACCCGCCAAAAAAATCGGGTTGTACGTTACCCACAATTTGTCTATCATCGGCACTTATAATTCCATCCCCGTTTAAATCGTCCCAAATAATATTACCTGTTTGTGGGTCTACTCCATCTTGGTCTATAAGGAAGAAAGTTCCTATAGGATTACCCTCGGAAAGAATATGCGCATCGCCGATTACTTGGTCGTTTACCGCTAGTTTTTTAATTTCGTTGCGTATAAACGATATGTTGAAGGAAGAATTCCACTTGAACTCGCCCGTGAGTATGGCACCGCTTAGCGATACTTCCAAACCTCGGTTCTCCACTTCCCCAATATTGTCCAAGACACTGGAAAACCCAGATATACCGGGAATGACCCTATCCAATAACAAATCATCCGTATTTTTTATAAAATAGTCCGTGGTAAGGGTAAGTCTATTCTTAAAAAGACCCAGGTCCATCCCTATATTAAATTGTGACGTACTCTCCCAACCTAGGTTTTGATTGCTTAATTGGGTAGGTATTAAAGTAGCCCCAGCGCGATAATTCCCCACACCGAATAAACCCCTGGATGCAAAGTTGCCTATACCGTCCTGGTTACCGGTTATACCGTAACTGGCCCTAAACTTTAAATCGGAAATGGTCTGCGAATCTTTGAGGAACTCTTCCTGACTTGCTCTCCACGCGACAGATCCGGAGGGAAAGAAACCAAAGCGGTTATCCGCACCAAAACGGGAAGACCCATCGGCACGGCCTGTTAAAGTAAACAAATATCTATTGTCATAACCATAGTTGGCCCTAAAATAGTAGGAGGAAAGTCCCCACTCCGTCCCGGACGTGGAAGCCGCCGTAACCTCTGCGGCAACGGCGATTTTAGTGAATTGATCACTGGGAAACTGTTGTGCGTTTATACTGGCAAAGTTTCTGTTGGAGGCTTGATAGGAAGTACCCAATATGGCATTTAAACTGTGTTTTTCTCCAAAATTCTTGTTGTACGAGAAATAGTTTTCCGTAATCCAAGTAAAATCTTCCGTATTCCTGAAAGTACCAAGGCCGTTGGCACTGGCATTCACGGACTCCCTTGAAATTATAGGGGTATAGGCTTCATCCCCTAAACTCGTGTAGTCAATGGATGTGGAATGTCTAAAAGTGAGCCCCTTGGCCAGGTTGACCTCTGCAAAAATAGAACCTAGTCCCCTTACGGTTTTGGTTGTTCTTTTGTATTCCGTTGCGACAAGGACAGGATTGTCCAACATCCACCAGCCAAAATAGCTGAACGGATCTGCATAGCTGCCATCCTCTTCCCTTACCGGCATTAGTGGATCGGCGGCCAAGGTATTGATGACCACGCCATACAACGAGTTGTCGTTGATCGTACGGTCTTGGTTGGTGCGGCTAACGGATATGGTAGTGCCTATTTTTAACCAATCGTTGATCTTACTGTCCAAATTTGCCCTAACACTAAATCGTTCAAAACCTGTTCCTATTTGTGTACCTTCTTGATCAAAATAGGCAAGTGATGTGAAGTACTGTGTGCGATCGGTGCCACCCGAAATGGATACGTCCTGACTCTGAATGGGTGCCGTTCTAAAAATGGCATCGTACCAGTCCGTGTTGCGCAACTCGGGGTCGTTTGGGTCAAAGCCCCAAAGGTCGGAAACATAATTGGGCGCATAGTTGGTGCCTAGGTTCCTATTGTCCTGTTGTGCCGCATCGTTCATGAGTTCCAACTGTTCCTTGGAGCTCAACATATCTATGGTATTGGTAACCGTCTGAAAACCGTAATAGCTATTGAAATCTATCTTTGGTGCTCCAGATTTTCCTCGTTTTGTGGTGATCATGACCACCCCGTTGGCGCCTCTAGAACCGTAAATGGCAGTTGCGGAGGCATCCTTAAGGATTTCTATGGATTCAATATCGGTTGGATTGATATCCGCAATGGAGTTGGTTCTTTGCCCACCCGTAAAGAGTCCGGATAAATCTTCCGATATCATGGGAATACCATCCACTACGTATAAGGGTTCGCTACTGGCGGATAAGGACGTGCTGCCCCTGATCTGTATACTGATACCTGCACCTGGAGTTCCGGACGGGGAACTGACAAAGGCCCCCGCGGCGCGTCCTTGTAGTGCATTATCCAAACTGGCTACCGGCATTCTAGCGATATCATCACCGTCCACGCTGGCCACCGAACCGGTAAGGTCACTTTTTTTCTGGGTACCATAACCAACCACCACAACTTCATCCAGTTGGGCGGCGTCCTCTTCCATTTGAATATTCATTGTCGTTACATTACCTACGGTGCGCTCTGTGGTCTTCTGGCCAAGGAAGGAAAACACCAAGATACTGGAACTGCTCGCTGCTATGGAATAGTTGCCGTCAAAGTCGGTCTGTGTTCCAGCGGTCGTTCCCTTGACCAGAACGTTTACACCGGGGAGCGGCACACCGGTCTGGTCCGTAACGGTGCCCGATATTACCTGTCCATAAGTCACGGCGAACATCGTCGCCATGAAAAAAAATAGTGTTAAACTAATCGTTTTTCTTTTCATAATCATTTAGGTTTATAGTTAATATTCAGTTGTATTCGCTTGTAAATTATCATGTTCAATTACTTAGTTTTCATTAATCCCGTAATTTTAAATAGTGTTCGCTTGAGTGGTTTGGATTCAAGCTCAGGATTACCTCCCCAAAAACCTCCAAAGCTGTATTGATCTGTTCTTCGGTAACCACCAAAGGGGGAATCCATCGTATAACATTTTTATAGCTGCCACAGCTGAGCAACAACAGTCCTTTGGCAACACAGGCGCTTGTTACCGCTGCGGTCATTTTTGCATCGGGTGTGCCGTCCGGCTTTGTAAATTCTACTGCCAGCATAAGACCAATGCCCCTGACATCGCCCATAACAGGAAACTTTTGCTGCAATTTCTTAAGTCCGTCCTGTAATTGATTTCCACGAAATGCACTATTCTCCAAAAGCCTTTCTTCCTTTATGGTCTGTACTGTGGCCAAAGCAGCAGCGCTGGCAATTGCGCTTCCACCCCCGTAAGTACCCCCATGGGTGCCGGGTGGCCATTTTGCCATAAGCGCTTCAGTAGACGCAATTGCGGAAATGGGAAGGCCGCTTCCCAGACCTTTAGCCATAACAATAATGTCTGGCCTTACGGCCGAATGCTCAAAACAAAAGAACCTGCCGGTTCTTCCAAAACCACTTTGTACCTCATCAATGATCAAAAGGATGTTATGGGCATCGCATACCTTTCTCAAATGATGCAAAAATCTTGACGGTGCGGCTACATAGCCGCCCTCCCCTAGAATCGGCTCAATGATGATGGCAGCGGTTTCATCGGGAGCGGTTTGTCCATGAAGGAGCAGATCCAATTGTTTAATGCAAAAATCTACCGTCGTATCCTCGTCCCAACCATAGTAATAGCTATAGGGAAAAGGAGCCACAAAAATACCCGAGGGCAAGGGTTGGTACTTATGTCGATATACCGTCTTGGAGGTGGTCATGGCCATCGTCAGATGTGTTCTACCATGAAAACTGCCTTGAAATACGATGACATTGCTCCTTCCCGTAGCCGCTTTGGCCAGTTTTACGGCACTTTCGGTTGCCTCCGCACCGCTGTTGGAGAAAAAGAACCTATTTATGTGTTGTGGTGTGATGGTATTGAGTTCTTCTGCCAAACGGATGGTAGTGCTTGGGATAACACAGTTCATTTGTCCGAACAACAATGCCTCGGCCTGCTGCTGTATGGCCTTGACCACCTTGGGATGGCAGTGCCCCGTATTAACCACCCCAATCCCCGAGGTAAAGTCCATACAGTGGTTGCCTTCGGCATCATATAGGTGGACACCTTCACCACGTATGGCTTGGAAGTGGGATAGATGGGTCCAAACAGAAGCCAATAATTCTGTTGATTGTAGTTCCGAAATCATATTTTAGTATCATTTAAAGTCATTGCCTATTTCTTAAAGTACGATCCATACCGCTTTTTCCTTGGTATACAGGTCAATTGCATTTCTGCCCATTTCCTTGCCGTTGCCACTTTGCTTAAACCCTCCAAAGGGCACGGCGGCATCAAAAAGATCATAACCGTTTACCCAGACGGTGCCCGCGTCTACTTGGTTGGCGAAACGATGTGCTTTGGATACATCTTTGGTCCAGACCGCTGCCGCCAGTCCGTATGGCGTGCCGTTCGCTTTTTTTACGGCATCCTCAAAGTCGGTAAAGGAAGAGATCACCACGACCGGCCCAAATAGTTCTTCCTGTACAATGCGTATGTCCTCATTTTGAGTGGTAAAAATGGTAGGCTGCAAAAAATAGCCTTGCTCCAGTTTTCCGTCCGATCGCTTTCCCCCACAGACCAATACTGCGCCTTCCTTTTCGCCCAAGGCAATGTAATCCAAGACGGTATTCAATTGTTTTTCGCTGATCATAGGCCCAAGGTCTAGATCGTTAAAACCGTCTCCAAGGGACATGTTTTCAGCTTTTTGTTTCAGTGTTGCCACGGTTTTTTCAAAGAGCGATGCCTGTACATAAATTCTTGATCCCAGCGTACATTCTTGGCCCGTATTGTAAAAACTGCTCCAGTGTAGGTTCTCTAAAACTTGTTCTAGGTCGGCATCCTCAAAAATGACATTCGGCGATTTTCCGCCTAGTTCCAAGCTCACTTTTTTTAGATTGCTTTGCGCCGCGGCCTCTAGTATCTTTTTCCCTACGGCGGTAGAGCCTGTGAAACTTACCTTGTCCACATCCATGTGATGCGTAAGGGCCGCTCCGGTAGGATTCCCGAATCCGGTAACCATATTTACGACCCCAGGCGGAAAACCTGCCTCTACGATCAGGTGGCCCAAATAAAGTGCGGTTAGCGGTGTCTGTTCCGCAGGTTTGAGCACACAACAGTTGCCACAGGCCAAGGCAGGAGCCAGTTTCCATAGCGTGATCATCAAGGGAAAGTTCCAAGGGACAATAAGCCCAACCACGCCCAAAGGTTCCTTTTTGGTGTACACCAATTTATCCGAACCAACAGGCACGGTACTGCCCGTTATTTTGGTGGCCCATCCCGCATAATATTTCAAATGCTTTATGGCGCCTATAACATCATACTTTGCTTTGGACAATGGTTTGCCATTATCCAGGGTCTCCAATTCCACAAATACCTGTAGGTCCCTTTCCATAAGTTCGGCCAGTTTCCAGAGTAGATCGGCACGTTCTGCTGGAGGTATTCCCTCTTTCCATGTAGTTTTAAAGGCATTTCTGGCCGCGGATACCGCTGCGTTCACATCTGCTTCTTCTGCAAATGGTATTTTGGCAATTATAACGCCATTGGCAGGGTTTACCGTCTCAAAGGTTTTGCCCGATAGGCTGTTCACCCATTGGTTATTGACTAACATCCGTTGCGGGGCATCTAAAAACTGCTTCGTCTTGGCGGCTAATTTCTTATGTTTAATCGCTGTTTGCATGGGTTATACGTTGGGGCTTACTTCTTTGTTCCGGAATACGTTTTCATTGCTCATTTCCAGTACGGCCTGTAACAACACGTTGCTGCCATTGATTACATCCTGTTTTTCTACATGTTCCAGTTCGTTATGGCTAAGGCCATCGGTACAGGGAATAAAAATCATGCTCGTAGGCGCTACTTTGGAAATATACACCGCATCATGTCCCGCGCCACTGACCATCTCCATGGATGGGATGGCAAGTTTTTTGGCCGCGTTTCTAACGGCTTCCACACATAGGGCGGCAAAACGGACAGGAGGGGAGTACCATACTTCCTGAAGCTGTGCGCTGCCTTGGTGGGCCTTGTTTTCAAGAGCGACCATAGCTTCCAGATCTTGATGCATTTTCATTAGGGTTTTTTCCAAGGGGTGTCTGATATCCACAGACACACTGACAGATCCGGGAACGGTATTTCTAACCCCCGGAACGGCATCTATATAGCCAATGGTAACCCGGGCATCTGGGCCATAAGTTTGGGCAAGCGCGTACATTTTAGGTAGTAATTTTGACAAAGCCTGCATGGCATCCTGCCTGAAGTTCATAGGCGAAGGCCCTGCATGGGTCTCCTTTCCATTGAGGACTAGGTCATACCAACGGATGCCCTGCACGCCGGTTACGATACCGACCGATTTTTGTTCGGCTTCCAGAATGGGGCCTTGTTCTATATGCAACTCAAAAGTGGCCTTGTACGGCCTGTTCCCTAATTCTTTTTTTCCTTTGTAGCCAATTTCGGTTAGGGCTTCGCCCAAGGTTTTCCCTTCTTTGTCCGTTCTTCCATAGGCATAATCCAAGCTGAAATCGCCCGAGAATACGCCCGATGCAATCATGGCCGGGGAAAACCGCGCACCTTCCTCGTTGGTCCAGGATACTATTTCCAAAGGAACATCCGTCATTATGTTGGCCTCATAAAGGGTCTCCAGTACTTCCAAGCCTGCCAATACGCCTAACACACCGTCGTACTTACCACCGGTAGGTTGCGAATCTAAATGGCTTCCGATCATTACAGCAGGTGCGGTATTGTCCTTTCCGTGGCGTCTGGCAAAGATGTTTCCCATTTGGTCTATTTCAATGTTACAGTCAATAGCTACACACCATTTTATAAACAAATCGCGCCCCTCCCTGTCTTCCTCTGTCAAGGCAACACGACATACCCCGCCTTTAGGGGTAGCACCTATTTTGGCCATCTCCATCAACCTATCCCATAATCTGTTGCCGTTTATTCTTAGCATAGTGCCACGATTTATGAGGTTTCAGTTTTTTGTTTAGGTTGGGGCAAGGGAATATCCATATCATGGTCCGCCCATTTATACACATTATAATAGATAGTAGAATGCGTATTTTTTACCCCGTTGATCTTAAAAATATGATCCTGCATTACCTGTAATAAATGTCGGTTGTCCCTACAGATGAGGTTAATTTCTATATCCGCCGGCCCGGAGGTAAGTGCTAAAAAAGACACCTCTTTAATTTTCATCAATTCATTGGCTACCTTTTCAATCAGGTTTGACGGACTTACTTCGATCGTTACCCTATTGTAGGAATTAAAACCCGTCTTGGTAGGATCCACCCAACCTAGCACATGCAGAATGCCCTCCTCCACCAACTTATTGTACCGGTTTCGTACGGTGGAAACGGAAACGTTAAGTTCGGCGGCAATATCCGTAAACGAGATTCTGCCGTCTTTTTTAAAAAGATTAACCAAGGCCCTGTCGGCGACACTAAGTTCAAAAGCGTTTTTGTTCATTCGATGGATTATTTCTGCAAAAGCTGATTCGATTTTTCAATAATATGCAAAATTTACATAAAATCATTATAAAAATGTATTTTTTATAAATATGCCCATGAAGTTTGCATTTTATTTCTTTAATTGCAGTAGAAAGTATCTATGAATGAAGAATCAACAAGTAGAAAAATAGAAAGACCATGCACAAAACGTTAAAGACCGATACGGATTTGGAACTCGCTTGGCGGAACGACAGGCAGCACGTTATTCATCCGTATGCGAATTTTGAACATTTTTCAACGGAGGGATCCACGGTGTACACCAAGGGTCATAAACACTTTATTTACGACCAACAAGGTCAAAAATACTTAGATGGTATTGCCGGACTGTGGTGCGTGAACATAGGCCACGGTAATGAGGAGCTTGCGGAACATATAGGGGAACAGGCCAGAAATCTGGCCTATTATAATACGTTTGAGGACGCTACTTCGCCATCCGCTGCCCATTTGGCGGCAAAATTAGCTTCTTTGTGTCCTGGAACCCTTAATCATGTTTTTTTTGGTACGGGCGGGTCCATGGCCAACGATACGGCCATTAAGATGGTACATTATTATTTTAATATGTTGGGCAAACCCCATAAGAAGAAGATCCTGTCTCGCGATCTTGGATATCATGGCAGTACGTATTTGGCGCATGCCCTTACGGGGATCGCATCTACGCATATAGGTTTTGACCTTCCCAAGGATCATATTACCTACCTGTCCGCACCCTATCCCTATCGCAGACCGGAGGGAATGGACATCCCATCGTTCTGTGATCATCTGATTGAAGAAATGGAGGCGAAGATTTTGGAAATCGGTGCCGAGAATATTGCCTGCTTTATTGCGGAGCCCATTATGGGTGCCGGTGGGGTTATTGTGGCCCCGGAGGGCTACCTGCCCCGAGTGTACGCACTTTGTAAAAAGTATGATATCCTTACCATTGCGGACGAGGTGGTAACCGCCTTTGGCCGTTTGGGGAAAATGATCGCTTCAAAAGAGATGTTCGAGGTTCAGCCAGATATTATGGTACTGGCCAAGGGGCTCTCCTCTGGCTATGTGCCCTTGGGAGCAACGGTTATATCCGAAGCCATGCACGACGTAATTTCACGGCCAAAAGCCGAGAACCCCTACTTTTCACATGGGTTTACCTATTCTGGGCACGCCCTGGCATGTGCTACGGGACTTAAAAATATTGAGATCATGGAACGCGATGGTTTCTGCGGCCATGTCACGGAATGGGGCTTTTATTTCAAGGAACAATTGAAATCCCTGGAAGATTTGCCTATAGTAGGAGAAGTTAGGGGCAGCCATTTTATGCTGGCCCTAGAATATGTGGTGGACAAAAACACTAAGGAGTCCTTTCCCACGGAGGTCAACATAGGCAAACGCGTGTACCATGCCGCCAAGAAAAGAGGTTTGATCATTAGGCCTATCGGGCCTTTAAATGTGCTTTCCCCACCGCTTACCTATGACAAAGTGGCCATAGACGAGACTATTGGTATTCTAAGGGAAAGTATTGTAGAAACTATTGAAGCATTGCATAAAGAAGGCCGATTATGAAAGGTAGCCGTTCCTTTGCTTCGATATATAAGAACTTTTGTACAACATCAATTTTTATTGGTGTTCGAGTATTGAAAAGGAGTATTCTTATGTTTTTTTCCATAGCGGTTTTACTTTTGGGTAATAGCTGCAAGGAAGCTCCTAAAACAAATCCTCCATTATCCGCCGAACCGCTAACCGTCTTAAGGCAGCCTGCGGAGTACGATCCACAAGAAGCGGTTTGGCTTATCTGGCCGCCGGTAGACCATCTTAAAGGTAAATCTAACGAACAGGTAACCTTAGAAATTATAGATGCCCTTGTAAATAAGGAACACATTATTGTTTCTGCAGCGAACGATACCCTATTTACCAAGGCACAACAAACCATTCCTAAATCTTACTTTGAAAAGGGATTGGTAGAATTGATCAAGATTCCTTCCGAAGAATTATGGGTCAGGGACATGGGCCCCAATTTTGTAGAACTGACCAACGGTCAAAAGGCAGTTGTTGATTTTGGCTTTAACGCATGGGGGTATACGGATAGTGATGCCATGGATGACTATACCATACGCATGGAAAAATATGACGAGGCCGTTGCCAAACTTCTCGATTTGCCCCTGATACAGACCGAGATGATCAGTGAGGGCGGTAACCGAGAACTCAACGGCGAAGGGGTGCTTATGGTAACAGAAACGGTGGAAAAGGGACGCAATCCGGAAATGGACCTTCAAGCGATGGAAGCGGAATTTAAACGGGTTTTGGGTATCGATAAAACAATTTGGTTGAAAGAAGGTCTTATGGAAGATGACCATACGTTTAAGGGTATCATCCGATTGGAAAATGGGCAGCCCGCATACACGGCTGTGACTACAAATGGACATATTGACGAATTTGCCAGGTTCGTGAACGATTCCACCATTCTATTGGCAAAAGTGAAACCGGAGGATATGAACGACCCCATAGCGGTCGAAAATCACAGGCGCATGGAAGTAAACCATAACATTCTAAAAAATGCCACCGATCAAAATGGCAAACCTTTCCGCATTGTACGCATGCCCCTTCCAAAATTGATTTTAGGAAAAATGGAACCTGGGGACTCCGTTTATAATTTTATAGCTAGCTTAACTTTTGAGGACGGTTCCGTTTTCCCACAGGGCGATGAAATTACGGTTATTGCCGCCGCGAGCTATCTAAATTTTTTGATTACCGATAAGGTAGTCATTGGCCAAAAATATTATTCGGAGGGAATGGATGAAGCAGTTGCGAAAAGGGATCAAGAAGCTCAGGAAATTTTACAAAACGTATTTCCCGAACGTGAAGTTGTCATGATCGATGCCCTTGCCGTCAATTTTGGCGGCGGCGGCATTCACTGTATAAGCATGAACGAACCGCTGCTGAAACCTTCAAATAAAACAGAGAAATGAGCCTATTTTTACGATGTTTTTGTGGATTCCTTCTATCCGGAACACTCTTTTTTAGTTGTTCCGATAAAAAACAGAAAACAAGCGATGGCCCTCAAAACCATTTTATCTCTTTGCATGACGAACTGGATACGGTCTTTGCCAAAAATGAGCTCATGGGCATGTCCGTTATTTTGCTATCGGGGGGCGAAACTGTCTGGGAGGGGCATTACGGAAAAGCAGATGTTTCGCGAAACATTCCCATTGCCCAAAACACGATATACCGCATAGCTTCTATCTCAAAAACCATAACGGCAGCCGCATTGCTGCAATTGTGGCAAGACGGCAGGGTAGATTTGGATGCCGATGTTAGCACCTATTTGGGTTGGCCGTTAAAGCATCCTAAATTTCCGGAAGTACCCATAACCCTAAGGCATTTGTTGAGTCACCAAAGCGGTATCAGGGACGGCACGGGTTATGGAACTTTTTCTAAGGATATGGTGGCCGAAAAATTGGATATCAAAAATCTTTTTTTGCCCGATGGCAGTCACTTTACGGACGATCAGTTTGCCGAGTACCCTCCCGGGGCTTACTTTTCATATACCAACTGCACTTGGGGCCTTATTGCTTCTGTCATAGAAAAAGTAGTTCAGCAGCGTTTTGACGATTATTGTCGTACAAAGATTTTTACGCCTATGGGGCTTACCGCGGATTTCAATGTGGCTAAATTGACCCATGTGGATTCTTTAGCCGTTTTATATCGATATAATGACGGTAAATGGCTGCCCCAGGCGGATGACTATAATGGCCTAGTTCCCCAATCAAGAGCCTATGATGGCTATCAGCTAGGTCAGAACGGCCTTATTTTTGGGCCACAGGGAAGTCTACGGGCATCAGCGACCGATTTGGCAGCGTTTGTTAAGATGTTCATGCAAGAGGGCAGGTATAACAATCGCCAAATTTTGGAAAAAGAAACCGTGGAGCTCATGCTAAAATCCCATTGGAACTATAACGGAACCAACGGGGATACTTGGGATAATTTCTTTCTGTCCTACGGTTTCGGCACACACCAGACCTTGAACAAGGAAAAGGGGGATGTTCTGTTTCCGGATAGAAAAATGGTAGGCCATCCAGGTATCGCTTATGGTCTTTTGAGCGATATGTATTTTGAAAAAGACAAAAAGAGCGGTATCCTCTTTATAACCAACGGTGCCAAAACGGATTTTGGATACGGAAAGGAAACGTCATTTTATCAGGTAGAAGAAGCTGTTTTTAAAACTATATATCCCTATTTAAAAGCTTTTGAAAACAGTATGGAAGCTAAAAACCGATAAAAGATGGAAGATTGGGGCATCATCAGTTTAGTACCCACGGCAACGGTCATCATTTTGGCACTGTTTACAAAAAAAACCTTTGAAGCCTTGGTCGGGGGTTCTCTCATGGGTTTCCTGATTATTTCCTTTAAAAATTCCTTTTCTGATTTTACCGATTCCCTGCTTCAGGTCATGCAGGACCCTACCATTGGCTGGGTTATTTTGGTCTGTGGTCTTTTTGGTTCGCTGATCCACCTTTTGGCGCAATCCGGCGGCACCCGCGCATTTTCCGGTTATCTTTTAAAATATGTAAAGACCCGCAAAGGGGCATTGCTCGTAACGTGGTTGTTGGGACTTTTCATTTTTATCGATGATTACTTAAATGCCTTGACGGTAGGGACTTCCATGAAAAAAGTAACGGATAAGTTTAAGGTGCCCAGGGAAATGTTGGCCTATATTGTAGACTCCACGGCCGCGCCCATCTGTGTGCTTATTCCCCTATCCACTTGGGCCATTTATATTTCCGGACTTTTGGAAAGTGAAGGTGTCGTGGCACCGGGAGAGGGCCTTGCCGGATACCTGCAGGCCATTCCCTACATTACGTACGGATGGGTAGCCGCTATTTTAGTACCTCTTGTAGCGGTGAACATCATTCCACCTTTGGGAGCAATGAAAAAGGCAGAGGAAAGGGCAAAAACAGGTATCCTAATTCCCCCGAACTCGGATGCCATACGCTTGGAGCTACCCGAAGGAATGACCAAAATGACGCCAAAACTGAGTTACTTTATCTTACCTATAGTAGTGCTGATAGCGGCAACGGTTTTGTTTGATATTGACGCCTTGAAAGGTGTCATTACGGCCATTGCGTTCACCGTGGTATATTTTGCCTTTAGCAAGGTATTGTCCTTTACGGATGCCATGGATGGAATTTTTAAGGGATTCAAGACTATGTTATACGCCCTTTCCATTGTAGTCATGTCCTTTGTACTTAAAGATGTGAACGACCAATTGGGTCTTACACCTTTTGTAATTGAAAGTGTTACGCCCTATATCACCAAAGAGTTTTTACCCCTTATCGCCTTTGTATCCCTTGCCCTGATTACCTTTGCGACAGGTTCTTTTTGGGGTGTTTACGCCATATCCTTGCCCATTATCGTTCCCTTGGCACAAAGCATGGGGGTAGATATTTGGTTGGCCATCGGTACAGTGATCAGTGCGGGTGCCTTTGGTTCCCATGCCTGTTTTTATGGGGATGCCACCATATTATCGGCATCCGCTACGGAATGTAATAATGTGGCGCATGTAATGACCCAATTACCTTACACGCTAATCGCGGGAGGGATTACCTGCATCATCTATTTGGTTTTGGGACATGTTGTAGGTTAAACGCCGATGCTCGTCTTGAACCACTATAGCATCGTTTAAAAATTTATGAGAATGAAAAAGGAACTTTTATATACAACTTCCTATATAGGTGGCCAATGGTGCAAGGGTACCAATGGTACTTTTGATGTAATCAACCCTGCCAACGGTGAAGTGCTGGCACAGATACAAGATGGCGGTAGTGCGCTTGTGGTAAAAGCCATTGACGCGGCAAGCAACGCATTTGCGACATGGAGGACAAAAACTGCAAAGGAACGGTCGGGAATATTGGAAAAATGGTACGAATTTATACTTGACCAACAGCATTACCTTGCGGAAATAATGACGTTTGAGTGCGGAAAACCATTGGCGGAAAGTAGGGGCGAGGTGGTCTATGGTGCCTCTTTTGTGAAATGGTTTGCCGAAGAGGGAAAAAGAACCTACGGCGATGTTATCCCCTCACCATTTGGCGATAAGCGAATGCTTACCATTAAACAGCCCATTGGCGTAGTAGGTGCCATAACGCCTTGGAATTTCCCTTTGGCAATGATTACGAGAAAAGTAGCTCCAGCCCTTGCGGCAGGTTGTACGGTGGTGCTAAGACCATCCGAGGAAACCCCTTTGACCGCTTTGGCCTTGGCCAAGTTGGGCGAGGACGCAGGGCTGCCTGCTGGTGTGTTGAATGTGGTGGTGGGCAAGGATGCCGCTGCAATGGGCGAGGTGTTGTGCAAAGATGAGCGGGTACGAAAAATATCCTTTACGGGCTCTACAAGGGTAGGACAGTTGCTCATGTCCCAAAGTGCGGCTACCTTAAAAAAATTGAGCTTGGAACTAGGTGGTAACGCACCTTTCATTGTCTTTGAGGATGCGGATATCGATGCTGCAGTACAAGGCGCCATGGTCTCCAAATATAGGAATTCAGGCCAGACCTGTGTTTGTGTCAATCGGTTTTTGGTGCACGAAAATGTATACGATGAGTTTGCACAGAAGTTTGTAGCAAGCGTTTCAAAATTAAAATTGGGCAATGGTTGGGAAGACGGGGTGCAGATAGGGCCGCTTATAAATAGTAAGGCGATGGATAAAACAAAATCCTTTGTAGCCGATGCCAAGAAAAAGGGCGGAGAAATCCTTTGTGGTGCAAAACAGATCAATACGCATTTTTATAGCCCTACGGTTATTGGTAAGGCAAATACCGAAATGCTATTTGCCAAAGAGGAAATTTTTGGGCCTGTAGCTCCAATCTTCACCTTTTCAACAGAAGAAGAGGCGGTGCAAATGGCCAATGATACCCAATACGGACTGGCCTGTTATTTTTATTCCCAAAACGTGGCCCGATGTTGGCGCGTGGCCGAGGCATTGGAATATGGCATGGCAGGTATTAACGAAGGTCTTATTTCAACGGAAGTCGCACCTTTTGGAGGCCTAAAGTACTCTGGAATGGGACGGGAAGGCTCCAAATATGGGATAGAAGACTATTTGGAAATCAAATACCTGTGCTTTGGGAACATAGGCTAAGGTTTACACCTTGATGTTACCCATTAAAAAGGACATTAATGAATATCAAAAAATAATACTATGATTTTAATTAGATGGCATTCCGTTTATTCTGTCGGGTTATTTCTATTACTCGCTGCCTGTGACTCAAGACCTCGGAAACCGGCAGATTGGGTGTTTACCAACGGTACCGTTTATACTGTAGATGATAAGAAGCCTTGGGCGCAAGCCCTTGCCATAACTGATGGAAGAATAAGCTATGTCGGGGATAATGGGTCGGCACAAGACTTTGTAGGATCATTGACCAAAGTGATAGATCTCCAAAAAAAATTGATGCTGCCCGGAATTCATGATGCCCATGTACATCCTATCGGAGGGGCGGAAGAATCGGGCTTTTGTCAGTTGAGCGGCTTGCAGCGTCCAAGGGAGATCTTGGAAGCACTACGGGAATATGATTTGTTGCACCCAGATTATGAAGTCATCCGTGGCCGTGGTTGGGAGCTTACCGCCTTTCCCGATGGTAATCCGAACAAGCTACTGTTGGATTCTATTTTTCCAAATAAACCGGTAGTGTTGACCTCTTGGGACGGTCATAATGCTTGGGTAAATTCAAAAGCATTGCAACTGGCCGATATTACGGCACAGACCCCAAACCCTACTAATGGCAGGATAGAAAAAGACCCTATCACCGGGCAGCCCACGGGTACATTAAGGGAAACCGCAATGCAGCTTGTGTACAGTATATTGCCGGAAACCCCTAAAGATGCGGAGATCGGTTATTTGAGGCAGGCCTTGCAAACGGCCAATGCCTATGGTATTACTTCCATGATCGATGCCTCCGCCAGCGAGGATTATCTTAAAGCATATAAGACACTGGACAAAGAGGGCACCTTAACCTCACGAATTACGGCGTGCATCAGCTTGGGCACCGAAAAACCAAAATCGGTCAAGGAATTGGTGCGTTTGAGGGACACGTATAATGGAACTATGGTCAACACCAATTCGGTGAAAATATTTGCAGATGGTGTTCCTGAGGCAAAAACGGCGGCTTTGTTAGAACCTTACCATACCCATGATGGCAAAGCGGATCTTGGAATTTTAAATTATGGTGCGGTGGAGTTGAAGGCCATTACGGATAGTCTTGACCACGAAGGGTTTCAGATTCATGTGCATGCCTTGGGCGATAAGGCCGTAAGGCTTAGCTTGGATGCCCTAGGGGATTTGGATAGTCTAAACCGTCATCAGATTGCACACTTGCAAATAGTGCATCCAGACGATATTCCCAGGTTTGGTGCCTTGGGGGTGATCGCCAATTTTCAGCCTTTTTGGGCAAAGGCAGACCCTCTGAACGTGCAGACGATAATGCCTCTTGTTGGCGAGAAACGCTCACGTCAAATGTATCCTATGGGAAGTGTTGTAAAATCGGGAGGCAGAATGGTTGCTGGCAGCGATTGGCCGGTATCCACTTTTAACCCATGGCACGCCATTGAGGTGGCCGTAACCCGACAACTGATAGGCGTTGAGGACACCACGTGGATACCTTCGGAGAAAGTAGACTTGCCCACCATTATAGCGGCCTATACCAAAAATGCAGCCTATGTTATGCATCAGGACAAAAAAACCGGAACCTTGGAGGTAGGTAAGGATGGATAAGTGGTATTGGCTTGACATATAAGTGCTTTGTTATGTTCATTTGCCCAATCGTATTAGGCAACAACCCTCAAAAAATATACGTCCGCTTTTGTCCACTGGAAATTTGAGTATAATTGCTATATTTAGGGGTCACAGGAAGGACTAACTTTAAAAAAGCGATTGAAAGCAACTAAAAAATATTACCGAATTCACGAATTCATAAAGAAGCGCATTCAAACAGGCGTATATCCCGTGGGTAGTTATTTACCTTCGGAAAACGATATTTGCGAAAAATTTGAAACGACGAGAACTACCGCTAGAAAGGCCTTGGACGAATTATTGAAAGAAGGTTTTATTGAAAAGGAACAAGGCAAGGGCAGCAAGGTAATTGAAAGAAGTAAATCTTTGGGGCTTTTAACGGTAAAAGGGTTTTCGGGCGCTATAGATTACGAGGTCCAAACCATACTTACCAAAAAACCCACTATTACCGATTGGGATGCCATTATCGCCTTTCCGTTGACTAAAGAGGAACGAGAGTCAAAATGTGTTTATTTTCAACGTGTAAGGCGTATTAATGGCAAACCAGTTGTTTTGGAAAACAATTGGTACGCACTAGATGCCATGGAAGTTATTAAGCCAAATGATTTTATACAGGGTTCTTTTTTTAAAACGCTCAGTCAAAAATATTTTATTGAGGTCATGGGTGCCGAACAGGAACTAAAATCGATTCCCGCATCCAAGGAAGTGTCTCAGAATCTTGGGATAAACGAGGGCGATTCTATTTTGCACATTTCCGTTCGGTTTAGGACAAGCAAGCCTGGTTTTAACCTTTACGGAGATCTATATTGTAATACAACGGACTATCCTATTCGCAATAGCTATTTTTTGTGATTTTACGCAGCATCAAAAAGTGTTCTGCGACGAACCTGAAAGCAGTTGCGTTGTACCCGCAGCTTTTTTTGTTGTGATTTGTTGCTGAAATTTTCATTTCATCGGCTCTCCCCTTTTGATCTCGATAATTAGTGGAATGAAGAATGAATTCCGCTTTGCGGAAGAAAGAGGGAGGAATTATTACATGAACTAATACTTCGAAATAAGAAACAGTCAAAAAGCTCCCCTCTTTTTCAAAGAGGGGAATGAATTCCGCTTGCGGAAGAAAGGGGAGATTTTTCCGTGAAGCGGATTAGTCGCTTTTTATAAAATGGTTGTAGGCGAGATACTGCGTTCAAATCACGGTTTTGGTTCATAATGGATGGCTTGGACTTAATCTTACATGCAAAGGCATGCATCCCATCTGACATGCATGCAAAACTTTATCACACAAATCCCTCCGTCAGCAAGCTGACACCTGTGCCTTCCTCTCCCTCATATTTCGGTCGTCGGAGGCAAGTAAAAAAGGGAGCAACTTCAAAATTTTAGGTTGAAAAAACAGGGATTTGTGGGTACACCGTAGCTGACCACAAACAAGATAATGGTACTGCCATCAAAAAAAAGAATATAGCTTTTTAGGGTTATCAAAAAATAGGTTCTCATAATATGACTTCATTCCTTTTGATTTCAAAAAATCGGGAATAGTTTCGATCAAATAGTTTAAACCTGGGCTGCCGCCATAGCTTTTCCAATACGCACTCTTAGCCATATCCATGCCCATGGTAACCTGATCTGGATAGTCCGGCAGCAATTGTTCCAAAAGATTAAGCGTATGGTTCTGGGCCTCTTTTTTCCATCTAAAGGCACTATCATATTCCACACGCACGCCAACATCCAGAACGGCACGGTTATAGTCCACACTTTTGGCCCGATCTACATGGGAAAGCACTACGTGATCTAATTTTGCGCCCAGTTTTTCAAAAAGTTTGGCCTGTTCCAATGCCTGTCTGCCAAAATTGGTATGGGTAAGAATGGGCACGCCCGTTTCCAAGTGGGTGTTGACAACGGCACGGAATATTTTTTCCTGATGTTTTGTAAATGGGTCATCACCGGTGGCGAGTTTTATTAAACCAGCCTTATGGGAAGTTCTCTTCACATACGGTCCAGAGTAGTCAAATTCGTCTATTCCCTCTGTTACATCTGCAATAAAAAGTTGGGTAAGTTCGTCTTCCGTGTACGCGTACCGCCAATGATTTTCAGGATAGTATTCTTCTAAATGAATTCCTGTGGATAGAATAATCTGCACCCCACTACTTTGACTTATCGCTGCAGCTTTTAAAACATTCCGTCCTGCATTGGCCGGCATGGCATCTATCACAGTTCTTCCACCGGCTTGGTAAAAATCACTGAGTTCTTCGGTGATCTTATCCACATCGTTGAGTAAAAACTCGGGATGTTTGCCCGTTACATAACAATCATCGATTACGATATGTTCATGGGCATAGGTCAGGCCCATTTCCGTGCTTGGTCTATCGCCCAAAACCGTTCTAAAAAAATTCTTTGACATATCCTTAATTATTAGGCCAACCGTTGCGGGAAATATCCGCAATTTTATCTGGCATTTGCAAAATAGCACCTAGTTGAATAAGTGCATCCTGCAGGTGTTTAACATTGATGTTTTTTGCATCTACATCACTATCCAATGACAATACCGCAGCCGTGCCGGCCGCCTGCCCCATGCTCATGGTCTGCGCCATGGAACGACAAGAGGCATGGGCATCATGGGTGGCCGAAAAACAACGCCCAACGACCCAAGTATTACTGCTCTCCTTTGGCACAATGGTGCCGTACGGAACACCATAAGTTCCGTTATTGGGCACATATTGCCAATAGGTTTCAGAACTGCCATTATTCCCTTTTCTATGGTCTTCTATTGGTGCACCGCATAGGAAAATTTGGTCGTCAAACGTTTTTGCGGTCATACAATCTTCTTTGGTAAGGCGATAATTACCATATACCCGTCGTGTTTCACGAACACCGATTTGATTGGACAGTCCAATGATCTTGGCGTTCTCATATCCGGGGATTTCTGCCCTTAAGAAATCTTCGAAAATAAAGGACTGCCGGCGCCCTTCGATTTCTGCTTTGGTAATTTCCTCCACGTCCAAGGGATCTAGATCGGTTACTTTGACGGCAACCGTAGAGATACATTTGGGTTGGCACATCTCATGTGCCGAACCTTCTTTTCGCGGTAAGGGGTGGCTTCCTTTTTCGTAGGCTTCGGCCATTTTTTCCTTGAGCATCTTCTTGCCGCCCGCCGCTTCGTATTCGGCATGTTCTACATTTGACATGCGAAACGTGGTGGTCATGCTTTGGGCCGGTTCTTTTTCGCCTGCCCTTTCATAGGGAATATTTGCCCAATGACAGTAATCGGCATCTCCCGAAGCGTCAATAATTCGTTTTGCGGTTATAGTAAAAAAGCCGATGCCTTTATGAAAAAACACACAGGTTGTGGTCTCGCCAATAGTTTCCACGCCCACTAAAGTAGTATGGTAAAACAGCTTGGCTCCACTTTTCATCAATTGCCGGTCCCAGACCTGTTTTAATTTCTCGGGATTATAATTGACCCCTGTGCCCGCCCCATAAGTATTGGGACGAAGAAAAATATCGCCCGATGTATTTAATTCATTTACTATCCTATCGGGAATACCGCCCACAATTTTCCGTGGTGTTTCCCCTGGGGTAAAAAATCCGTAAAAGGTATCCAACATTTGCGTTGACGTGCCGCCCGGAAATCCATAGCGCTCCACCAGCGTTACCTTATACTTTCCTTTTGCCGCCGCGATAGCCGCAGTTGCCCCTGCACTACCACTACCAATAATCAGGATATCGGTTTGGAAGGCTTTGGATATGGTTGTTGAAAAATTCATTTATGCTTTCTTTGGATTTCCTACGTTCTCGTACAATTTGGCCATTAAATGCGCGTGCTCGTCGTAGGCAGATTCAAACAGATCCACGGCGCGTTGCTCTCCTACAATTTTACCGCTGCTCAATACTTTGGGCGATTTTCCGTTTTCATGCAGTATTTTCGCTATTTCGGCTTTTAGGCAATTGATGAGCAGCACCCCGCCCAAGGTAGATCCGGGAGCGACCGGCGAATCCAGTCCGTCCAAATAGATCATGGCATCTCCCAAGGGAGCGCCGGTATCCAGCACATAGTCGGCAAAATCTATCAATTTTTTTCCGTCATCCTTTTTGGAGGTACTTCCTTCCAAATGCAGTTTACTTACCAAGGCAACGACTTTAATATTTCGTTTTTGAAACTCCTCCGCCATTTCAATAGGCACTACATTACAACCACTTGAAGAGACGATCAAGGCCGTATCTTGAGTAGAAGTATCAAAGTTTCGGAGAATCCTAGCAGCGAGTCCCGTCACATTTTCCAGAAACATCGCTTGCCGCTGTCCATTCGCACCTACCACCAGATTGTGAAAAGAGAGCGAAAGCTCTACAATGGGATTGAATCCCGGAAAGGAGCCATATCTAGGCCACATTTCCTCTACCATCATACGGCTGTGGCCCGATCCAAAAAGATGAACCATTCTGCCGTTTAAAATAGATTGTGCAAACAATTTTGCCACTTCCTGGATTACCGACTCCTGTTCTTCCACAACGGAAATAATATGTTTTCCTTTTTCTAAATAGTGCTTTGTTACGCTCATTGCTATGTTTTGATTAACTATTGTTCTTTACAAAATAGGCCGCTCCTATCGCTCCCGCATACGCTCCCAATCTTGCACTTTTAATTTCTGTTTTATGCCCTCCGGGACGCCATTCGTATTGCGACATGTAGTTTTCTAGAGGCTCAAACAGTGACTTCGCTGCCCCTGCAGAAATTCCTCCGCCTAAAACGATAAGCTCTGGCGCAAGTATGTTCGTCAATGAAGCCAGACCGATTGCCAGTTTTTGAACGGATTCCAACCACCAAACTTCCGCTTTGGAATCCCCTTTTTCGTAAGCATCAACCAATTCCCTAATACTTTTAAAATGTCCGTTTGTGCGTTCGGAAACCGAAAAATTGCCCACGGCATGTTCCAAACTACCGGGCATATTGGTCATGGTGGGCGCACCCTTGTAGTCCACCGTCATATGCCCAACATGGCCCGCACGCTGCAGGTTGCCCTGATATAATTGCCCATTGATAATGATGCCGCCGCCAACTCCCGTACCCAAGGTCAGCATTAACAGATGTTGAACACCTTCCGTTCTGTAAAAAGATTCGTATTCTGCCAAGCAGGCAGATTGGCCGTCATTTATAACCCTAATATCCCGACCGAGTTCCGATGACCAATTAAAATTTTCGATACCCTTTAAACGTTCGGGCATGTGAAGGGTCATTTTATTTTTTGAATCGACCAGACCGGGCGCTGAAATACCGATGCTAAGGCCATTTTGATCTGTGCCGGCATAGTGTTCCGTTTTTTGTTGAATAATCTCAATAATTTTTTTCTTCCAGAGTTCCTGTTCCGATGCATCGTCTTCGGTCAACACTTCATTTTGTTCAAGGACAGTTCCGTGTTCATCAAGCACAACACCCTTAATTTTCGTTCCTCCAATATCGATTCCTAAATAGTGTTTTGCCATCATAGACTTCCCATCAATATTGCCCTTCGCTCAAGGTCCAGCCGCCATCTACTGCCAAAACTTGACCTGTGATAAACTTGGAATCGGGATGAAGAAACATCAATACCGCGCTATTGATATCTTCGGATGCACCAGGACGACCACCGTCCAAGGGTTGTTTTGTTTTTAAGAACTTAAGGATATTTTCATCCTCGGCCGCGCGCTGCGCCATGGGGGTACTAAAAAGGCTCGGTGCCAGTACATTTACGCGAATATTGTTTTCCGCATAATATCCCGCTATAGATTTCGAAAATCCTATAATGGCAGATTTTGCGGCGGCATACGCATGCGTCACAAAATATTTGGGCGAAGGCGAATAGGCCAAAACGGAACCCATATTTAGAATGACCCCTGTAGTTTTATGTTCCAAAAAATAATTGACCATCGCTTGGTTGGACAGCATCATGGAGGTAAGGTTGAGTTCCATGGTCTTGTTCCAGCCTTCAAGGGTTATTTTGTGCAATGGCCCATCGCCCCAACGGCGACCGCTACCACCGGCCACATGAAAGAGTCCAGTTATGTTTCCGAACGTACCGTGTGCCATTTTAATGGCTTTATGCATGGTTTCGGCATTCGTGGCGTCACCCGATACCGCAAGCGCATTACCACCCAATTCCTGTTCGGCAGCCCTACAACTATCCTCATTTCTGCCTACCACGAGGATGTTGGCCCCGTTTTCTTTCAAGGCCATAGCCGCGGCGATACCCATTCCTGTGGTGCCGCCCATGATGATGTATGTGGTGTTCTTAAAATTCATAGTTTAGTTTCGATTGCTCAGCTAGATAGGCTTGTCCGTAAGGAGCGAGATATACCCCTTTACAATGCTTAGTTAACAAAGTCGATTTTTGAGTAGTCTCCATTAGGCCTGGGTTATTTTTCGAGTAATATCCCCTGTCTTTTTATCTTTTAAGAGCAATACATTGTCGCCGTTTGGCAAGACTTCTTCCTTTATCAAATAATGTTCGTCATCGTAGGACTGCCATTGCTTTTCGGATACATTGGGTTCTTCGCCGCGCCAATCTTCTAATTCTACAGGTTGCCAAAGTTTTGTTGCCGCAGATTTGAACGCTGCATCCAAAATAGCATTGACCACATAGCCATCGTAAAAGGTTTCCAAGGGATCGCGCTTTTCCTCTATGGCCGTAAACATATCCGTGAACATGTGCGGATAGCCCAATTCATGTGCCTCGTCACCAACCGGAAACAGCCAGCCCGTATTTGATTCCGCCTTTTCGGCCACATAGCCGTCCCCTCCTTTTCCCGTGGTAAACATTTCAAAACCGGTACGTAAAAAACTGTTTACCCAAATGGTTCCTTCGGTGCCCATGACCTCATCGCGGAGGTCCATTCCACCCCTGAACGTCCAGCTCACTTCAAACTGACCTATGGCCCCATTGGCATATTTTACTAGGCCGATCGCATGGTCTTCTGCTTCAATAGGATGCACTTGGGTATCTGCCCAGCACATAACCTCCAAAGGTTTGATATTTTTACCTATAAAATTCCGACTGATTTCCACGCAATGGCAACCGAGATCGATAATGGCGCCACCGCCGGATTTTTCCTTATCCCAAAACCAGTCGCTATGAGGTCCGGGGTGCGTCTCGCGGGATTTGGCCCAAAGTACCCTGCCAATATCCCCGCGTTTGATACTTTCCATAGATTTTAGGAATTTTGGGGTATAGCAAAGATCCTCTAGGTATCCCCCAAAAATTTCTGCTTCCTCAACGGCATCAAGCATGCGTTTGGCTTCTTGGGCAGTTCTACCTAGTGGCTTGGTGCAGATGACATGCTTTTTCGCTTTTACACAGGCCATGACCGCGGCCTCATGCAAGTGGTTGGGAAGCGATATCAAGACCACATCCACATCGGGGTGGGCAATGGCTTCGTCCATATCGGTGCTGAAATGCGGCAACCCGTAATCAGCGGCAAAGCGTTTGGCGTTATCCCCGTTTCTTGAATAGACCATAACCACATGGTCTTTACGGCGTTGGGCGTGTAATGATTCGGCATAAAAACGGGCGATAAAACCCGAGCCTAGCATGGCTATTTTCATAATTTAGTAAGTTAAGATTATTCCCATTGAAACGTTTTCTTGATTTATTTTCTGCTCAGTTTTCAATCCTCTTTAGCTCCTTCTCGGGCGCTTTGTTTTCCTAGGTGTTTATGAAAGCTACCGGAGCTCCTCCAGCCAGAACCAACCCATTGAGGTCTGGGCCTAATTTGAAATCAGCAATTCTTGTCAAGCTACCTTTAAAATCGCACATAACGTTTTCAACCTCATAGGTATCGTTTTGCAGATTGGCGGCTGTACCCTTATCCTCGCAGACAGCCCATATTTTCCTTGGAAAATCTGCTTGTGCGTCCCGTTCTGCGGCTGTTTTGAGTCCAACATTTTGCCTCCTCGGGAAAATATCTAATGTTTTATCACCGACTTCGCCCAACCTGGGAACTCCTACTTTGACGTCATCTAAAATTCATGTTTGTTTGGCGACATTCCACACACCAAGCCGAACACCATAGCAAAAAAGTTCCGGCAATACCCAGCGGGGATTTCTTTATAGTTCTTCTACTCTTGCTTATTTCTGCATATATACATGAAGTTAGCTATTTTATCAAAATAGGCTATATTAAAAAAGGAAAGATAGAAATTTTAACTTGTACGTACAAGTAATATAGTTTACTTTTATTAGGTATTTCTTTCAGATAATTTTGTATGAAAAATAATGATAGCATCAAAAGTACCTTGATTATAGGTACGGTGGTCGTGTTAATTTCAACCATAACCAGTTGTACAGATTCCAGATTGGCGGAGTACAGCACTCCCGATCTTGATTTTACTACTCAAATCAGCAATGGTCTTGTGGTACCAGACGATTGGGAGGTAAAACTATGGGCGGAATCTCCAGATCTTTATAACCCAACAAATATGGATTTTGATGCCAAAGGACGTCTTTGGGTTACAGAGGCCGTTAATTACAGGGATTTTAACAATAATCCGGAAACGCATCTGAATTTTAGGGGAGGTGACAGAATTGTAATTTTGGAAGATACGGATGGCGATGGCATTAGCGACTCCTCAAAGGTCTTTGTGCAGGACGAGGATTTGGTTGCTCCTATGGGCATCGCTGTTATTGGAAATAAAATATTCGTCTCCTGTGCCCCTAACTTGCTAGTTTACACCGATGATGACGGTGACGATGTCCCGGATAAAAAAGAAATTTTCTTAACTGGTTTTGGTGGGTTTGACCATGATCACAGTTTACATTCGTTGATCGTGGGGCCAGATGGCCGCTATTATTTCAATACTGGAAATGCCGGCCCGCATCTTGTTATGGACAAATCGGGATGGACCTTAAGATCCGGCAGCGTTTATACCGGGGGCAGCCCTTACAACCCTACAAATGAACCTGCACAGGTAAGCGATGACGACCGTGTTTGGGTGGGCGGTCTTGCCTTGCGAATGAACAAAGACGGAACCGGACTGAAGGTTATGGGACATAATTTCAGGAACTCCTACGAAGTCGCTTTGGATTCTTATGGCAATATGTGGCAAAACGACAACGATGACCAAACGGTTACTTGTCGGGTTTCCTATGTAATGGAAGGAGGAAACGCCGGATATTTTAGTGCCAACGGCAAAAGGACATGGCAGGCGGACAAAAAGCCGGGACAGGATATCTTCACATCGCACTGGCATCAAGATGACCCCGGTGTGATGCCCGCCGGGGATAACACAGGTGCCGGATCACCAACAGGGGTGGTCGTTTATGAAGGTGATGCCTTTGGTGCTGAGTATCAGGGAATGCTGTTGAGTGCGGATGCGGGCAGAAATGTCATTTTCGCCTATCAGCCGTCACAAAAGGGTGCTGGCTTTCATTTAAACAGAAAAGACTTAATTACCTCCACCCAAGAATCTACAGAGGAATATGTATGGAATGCGGTCGATGGTGATAACCGCAAATGGTTCCGACCCAGTGACGTAGCCGTAGGAACGGATGGCGCCCTATATGTCGCCGATTGGTATGATGCTGTGGTAGGTGGACATCAAATGATGGACACTGTAGGCTATGGCAGAATCTATAGAATAACCCCTAAAGGAAAGGTGCTCAAGGCACCGGAAATAGACTTGGGTACCACTAAGGGACAAATAGAAGCCTTATTGAGCCCGGCTATCAATGTGCGGAATTTGGGTTTCGAAAAATTACGAGGGCAAGGCGCGGCTGTTCTAGATGACGTAAAGAAAATTATGGCATCCCCAAACGTATTGCATCAGGCTAGGGCGGTATGGCTTTTGGCCACTCTGGGCGATGCGGGAATTTTGGAAGTGGAAAATATCCTTCAAAATCATCCAGATCCACGCTTGCGCGTTACAGCGTATAGGGTACTTAAAACTGATGAAACCGCTATTTTGAAATACGCTACATGGGCAGTGGACGATGCCGCAGCGGAAATGAGAAGAGAGGTAGCCATTTCCTTGCGCGACGTGGACTGGCAAAAATCCGCAATCCTGATTCAAAAGCTTTATGAAGGGTATGATGGCACGGATGCTTGGTATCTGGAAGCATTGGGCATGGCCATGGATGGAAAAGAGGAAGAAAGCTATGCCGCTCTATTGGAAAGCCAGCCCGCAGATTACGCTCAATGGTCTGTACCCTTCGCAAATTTGGTATGGCGAATACATCCCAAAACGGCCATAGACGCACTTCAAACAAGGGCAATGGCCACTGCGCTTCCAGAAAACCAAAGAAGACAAGCCGTGGATGCGCTCGCCTTTATTAAGCATAAAAATGCGGTGGCGGCCATGATAGAAATTAAACAGTTGACGGATAACGATGCAGTAAAGGAATGGGCCAGTTGGTGGTTGGATTTTCGGAAAACAAACGATTGGTTCTCCCTGTGGGATTGGCAAACGGAAGACGGTATCGCTTTTGTACTTCCCCGGGAAATAGATTCGCTCAAAAACATCGTTGAGAAACAAAATTCGTTAAAAAGTAAGGTTGATGCAGTCAATGCTTTATCCCAAGATCTTATTGGAGCCCGCATTTTAATTAATATGGCCCAGAATGAGCAGCTCGGCAAGGATCTTATCACTGCGGTTTCCAAAACCATCTTTGATAATCCATATCTAGAAATACGCACCTTGGCGACAGCCTCTTTCAAGCAAATTCCTACGGAAAAGGTATCACTAAAAAAATCCTTGTCCATTGAAGGCGTTCCGGCAAATGGGAAAAGCCTATTTGCGGCAAAATGCGCCAGTTGCCATAAATCAATTGAAGGAGGAAATGATATTGGCCCTGACCTCACCCAGATCGGGAATAAATTTGATAAATCCGCAATGCTACAGGCCCTAATCGAGCCCAGTGCTTCCATAGTGTTCGGGTATGTGCCCACAATGGTCAAAATTAGAAACGGACTTGTTTTTTATGGCTTTTTGTTATCTGAGGGAGAAACCACCGTTATAAGGGATGTGTTGGGCAACAAAATTATCTTGGACCCAAACGATATTGTTGAAAAAAGACAGTTGCAGACCAGTTTGATGCCCGATGCGGTAACGCTAGGGTTAAGGGAACAAGAACTTTCCGACCTTTCTTCCTATTTACTTACCTTACGATAACCAAAAGAAAACACTATGAACGCAACAATGACAAGGAGACAAGCCTTAAAATCCGCTTTAGCGCTGGCAGGGATATCCTACTTATCTGCCTACGAAGCGTTTGCCCTGGATGAAACCAATAGTTTTCGGATAGGGGCCTGTGATTGGTCTATTAACCAAATGGCCAGCGTGGAAGCCATGGAAGTCGGGAAACGGATTGGATTGGATGGCGTACAAATTAGTCTGGGTACCTTAAAGGATGACATGCATCTTCGTAATAAAAAGATACAGATGGCCTATAAGGATGCCTGTAAAGACCTTGATATTGCTATTGGCGGAATAGCCATAGGCGAAATGAACAACGTTCCCTATAAATCCGATCCAAGAGCAAGGCAGTGGGTCATTGATAGCATCGATGTGGCCGTGGCAATGGACGTTAAGGTGGTTCTTTTGGCCTTTTTTAGCAACGGTGATTTGAAGAATGATGCCAAGGGAACACAGGAAACCATAAAGCGACTCAAAGAAGTCGCCCCAAAAGCGGAAGATCAAGGTGTTATTTTGGGTATTGAATCCTGGTTGAGCGCGGAAGAACACATGGAAATTATAAATGCCGTGGACTCCCCAAATGTTAAAGTGTATTATGACGTGGCCAACTCCAATACAATGGGATATACTATTTATGACGAAATCCGTTCTTTGGGAAAAGAGAATATATGTGAATTCCATGCGAAAGAGAATGGCTTTTTGCTTGGACAGGGACGGATTGATTTTGCCGAAGTACATAAGGCCATGGTCGATATTGGATATGAAGGTTGGATACAGATAGAAGGGGCGGTACCGGAAAGTTCGGATATGCTTGAAAGTTATCTACATAACACTACCTACTTGCGAAGTGTCCTCAACAAATAGCTTCGTACTACCAGAGGTTAACGTATTATGACAGGATGGGTTAAATAGATATAAATTATTATCCTATTTTAAAACCAATTGTGGTGAAAACAAATAGAAGAAAATTTAGTAACGCAACGGCAGGTTTGACAGCCATGACCGCACTATAGCCCTTAGTTTCCAGAGGGCAAGAAGGTTTATTGCAACCGGCAGACCCTAGCGCAGGGCATATTTTTCTGACCAAGCCTTATTTGCAAAGCCCTACGGCTGATAGTATGACAGTTATGTGGATTACTAATTTTGCCTCACTATAGTTATGTGGCGTTTGGAGATTCTTCAAGTTGAAATCAAAAAGCAAGAAAAACTGAGAGCGGCTTGGTGGTTGCCTATAACCGGATCAATGCCCTATCGATACAAAGTTTAGCGCCAGGGACCACCTATTATTATTGTGTTGTTTCAATAGAAATAATCAATTTTGACCCGTATGATCTGGTCTATGGGGAAAAAATAGTAAGTGATATCTATAGCTTTACGACCCCCGCTCTGGATAAGAACCACGTTTCACTTTTAATAATGAACGATATTCATGACCGACTCGAGTCCATTCCTCATTTGATGAATTTAGTAATCAAAAAAGACATTGATTATGTTTTTTTTAATGGCGATGTTTTCGATCACCAAGAAGATGAAAAGCAAATAATAGACCATATGCTTCGTCCTTATGCCGAAAATGTTGCTTCTGAAATCCCTTTTTGTTTTGTTAGGGGCAATCATGAGACTAGAGGAAAGTTTGCTCGAAATTTGCACCATTATTTCTTCAATCCAGATAATAGGCAATATTATGATTTTGTCTGTGGGTCTACCCATTTTACGGTCATAGATTCAGGAGAGGATAAGGAGGATACTAATGAGGTATATGGGGATATTGTCGAATTTGATTCCTACAGGGAGGAACAATTGAATTGGTTTAAAAAAGTTGCTGAAACGAGGGCTTTTAAGGCAGCCAAGTTTCGAGTGGTACTGATGCATATTCCAATATACTATTCTGGCGATGGGCACGGAATTACCCATTTGAGAAAATTGTTCTCATCCCAGTTTAACGAAAAAGAGATAGATATATGTATAAGTGGCCATACGCACCGCTACGGAATATATAAACCAGAAAAAGAAAAACACCACTATCCAATAATTATGTGGGGTGGGCCAAAAGAAGGCAATAGAACAATTATTTCGCTCAGGACGACTGCACAACAACTTTCTGTAAAGATGATACTTGATGAGGGCAAACTTATCGGAAATTATGAAATAACCAGTAGGAGCTAGGTTTTGAACCGTGGAAAATTTAACAAGTAAACAACACGTAAAGCAATTTCCATTTTAACGATAAAGCTATTTTTTAAGGTAGGGAAAACTCCGATAAAAGAATATTAATACCAAAAATATTTTGATAACCAAAAACTCAAGATATGCATACTAAAAATAGTAACAAGCCCCATAATCCATCTAAAAAACCTACAAATCAGACCAAAGGCAAAAATAGTATCATGTATTGCATAAAATGGGGTAGAATATGGTAAAAAATGGAATTACTTTTGAAAAGTACTTCAGTTTAGCCAATGTGTACTTAAAAGTGTTTAAAGAAGTAGAAAAATATTTAGATTCATTTTAGCTACCGTTTGTCAAGAACAATTTCAATCGCCTTGGCATAGTAGCAAAAGAAT
>Ga0136560_1000002_pt1 | contig 81401 bp, 56 predicted proteins | sample AntRauMeHopE1497_FD_104925 | JGI IMG/M metagenome (GOLD analysis project Ga0136560, IMG submission 104925) | Saline lake microbial communities from Rauer Islands, Antarctica - Metagenome Hop E1 #497 | ecosystem: Environmental > Aquatic > Non-marine Saline and Alkaline > Saline | place... | reverse complement strand
TCTGTGCGTGGCGCAGCGTCGTGAAGCCAACCAGTTGCATGCGTTCTGCTCACGTCATTCTGGCGCGCGCAGCACGATACGAGTCGCTGGTTAGCGCGTCGCGGGTTGGCAGCGAGGATGGAGATATGGTCGCCCTGGCCCCGCCGATGGAGGGCAGCGACGAGCCGGACACCGACGCAGCCGGCGCGTCGTCGAGCGGCGCAACGTCTGCACCGGGCATGCCAGGCGGGTCACCGACCATGAGCCTCGAAGCCGGCATCTTAGGCGGCTTCCGGCTGATGGGGATGACGCCAGAGGCTTGCAGGTCGAGCCAGGCGCGCTCCACAACCTCGGCCTGCTTCCTGGCGCGCTTCACCTCCTTGTCTGCCCTGCCCCGCAGCCAGTCCAGCTTGCCCCGCAGCTCCACGTACTTCTGATCCATCAGCCTCAGCTGGTCCTCGAGGATCTTAGCTCCCTCCTGCGGCAGGCAGGGGCACCGGCTCACAGGCAAAGGCGTGATCGCTCTGCATGGCGTGGCGAGTTGCAGTCAGGGCATTCGGGGGGGGGGGGGCGCCCTGGCCGGGGCACGCCTCTGCCGGCTCACCTTGAGCTCGAGCACGAGCCGATCACGCTCCTGGTTGGCGCTCGCAAGCTTACCGTTGCGCGCCTTCAGCCGCCCGATGGCGGACTCGGCCCGACGGAGCTGGTCGTGCAGCTTCGCCTTGGCCCCCGCCTCGTGCTCAAGGTGCGTCATGAGCTTGGCGATGTGCTTCGACAGGGCGTCGACCCGGTCTTCAGCTGCCTCCGCCGCCTTCTCCGCGCGGGCGACCCGGCTCTTGGTCGAGCGCAGCTTGCTTGCAAAGCTTGCCGCACGGGCTTTGGCGTCGTGGGTCTCGCTGGCAGCCTGCTGCAGCTCATCCTCCCTTGCCGCGGCCTCGTCAAGGCGCTTGCTGAGAGCGAGGTTGTGCTTTCTCGCCGCCTTGATGGCTACCTCGTGGTCCATGCTCGCAGCCACCCGAGCGGCTGCCGCGTCATCGTCGTACCCGTCGGCCGTGCCGTCCTCCGAGGATCTGGGCACAGCCTCGCGAGCGTCGTCTGCGAAGGGGTCAGCGTCGTCGTCCAGCCGGCCGGACGCTTCGGGCATGAGTGCAACCGGCGACGGCGAGGACGCCGCCCGCCTCGTCTTACCCCTCGACGCGCCGCGGGAGCCTGGGCGGGAGCCCCGCGACAGCGGGCGCGAGGCGGCCAGGGCATCCGCAGCCGCGGCCTCTGACTTCTCCTTCCCGAAGAGCCGGACCAAGTCGGCCAGCGGTGCGTGCTGGTACATGGCCACGTCGGCCGTCGGCCCGGCGACGCCCCTGACCAGGTCGGCGCGCAGTGACTCCAGCTGCTCCTCCGCGCGCTGCCTCCCCGCCTGCTCGTCGTGGAGCTTGTTTGCAAACTGCGGCGAGGGCGGCGGTCGCGAAAGGGGGGCGGGCGGGATGTGAGGGCGGGGTACTCCGCGCTGAGCCACTAGCCTCGGGCGGACAGCGCGGCCTGATGCTCGCGCCCTGGAAGCAAGCGACATCCGCGAGAGGAGCCGCGTTAATGTTGGGGGCGGGCTCGCAAGCCCAGCGCCGCCTGGCCGTCCGAGCGGGCGCGCACCCGCAGGGGAGCACGCCCGCTGCGGGCAGTGACAGGGCGGCACAACGCGCACCAGAGTGCGCGGCCAGTGCTGCCCGAAAAGGGGTGAGACCGCCGGCGACCGACTCGCCACCCGCCGAGGCTCCTTGCAGAGCCCGGCGAGCGGCGAGCCCGCGACACAGCGCCCGCTTCCGGAGCAGCATGGCGCTCCCGTGAGGCGTCGCCCACGGCGAGGCGCAAGGAATCAGCCCGCCCAGTGCCCGGCTCACCTTCTTGGCGCGCTCTGCTGCCGTGACGGCGCGCTGCGATGACGCCAGGACCATCTCCTCGAGCTCTGCGGTGAGAGCACCGCCAGCGGCCGCGTCTCTGAGGCTGCGGACCTCCGAAGCTGCTGCTTCGGCCGTTGTCGCGCGGAGCTCTGCCTCCTCCCTCGCGAGCTCGGACGCGCGGAGTCGTGCCTCCAGCTCCTCCACAGCCGAGGCAGCGCCTTCCCGCGACGCTGTGTCGCCCCTCGTATCGCCAGCTTCTGCGGCGCTGTCACTCTGCGGTCGGCCGCCAGGGCCCCCGTCATCGCCTGACCCGCCTCGGCTATCGCCCGGCCGAGCGGAGCTTGCGGCGGCGTCGGAGGCCGAGCCTGAGCTCTGCCCCCGGGGCCGCGCTCGGCTGTCAGCATGCACGGCAGCCTCCACCGCCGCCTCGGGCGCCTGCCGCGGGCTGGTGCTGCGCGGACCTTCAGCCATGCCGGACGCAGTCTCGCCGCCGTCATCCCGCCTGGTGTCCTCGGCCCCCGGGCTCGCACCGCCGGGTGATGCCGTCGTCGTAGCTTCTCCAAGCTCGGGTTCGGAGGCGACAAGACTGCCGGCGGCCGCTGGCGTTCGCTCCGGCTGGCTCGTGGGGCTGGCGTCCGCACCTACGTCCTCCTCGTCGGAAAGCTCGGCGCCGCCCGCACCCGAGGCACCTGCTGCTTCGATGGACCTGACTGAACCGCTGCCGATGGCTGGGTTCACAGAGGCCGAGGCCGAGGCAGTCGGTTGTCGTGCCGCTGAAGGCGGGCTGCCGCTGTCACCAGCCCCAGATTCGGGACGACTGCCGCCCGCCTGCCCTCCTTCGCCTTGGTCGCTCAGATCTGAGCTGTCCGCCGTGCGTTCGCCACCCAGCGGTGCTGTTGGTTCTCCGGACGCAAGGTTACCAACCGTAGCGTCGCCTTCGCTGCCGCCTCCGGAGTCCGCCCCGGGTTCTGTCGCGTGAGAATCATCATTGCCGGGCTGCTGCTCACCAGGCGCGTCGGGGGCTTGCGGCGGCCCTGGCTCAGCAGCGGGCGGAGCCGTTGCGACGGCGCCGCTGGCCGGCGTGGCCATTGGCTCGCTGGCCGGCGCCTGGTCCATTCCAAGGCGGCCGAGTAAGCGCCGGATTACCCTTGGCACCGGCTGAGTCCGCTCGTGGGATAGGGGCTTGTGCCAGCTTCGTCTCCGCCACCCGCATTACCTGACGATCGACGAAGCCCGGAACGAAAATGGCACGACGAGCTTTTCTGCACGAGGCACACCGCCCCCGGCTCTCAGACCCGCACACACGAAGTCATGGGTGCGTCGCTCAGCGCTCTGGTCATGCCAGTGCACCTGCCATCGAGGTGCCCCGGAAAGAACCGGCTGGGGTGCGCGCGAACGTCCATCTCCACTTCTTTGCGCCGATGCCTCCGCCTTCGCAGCTTCTGCTCCTCGTGAAGAGCTTGCATCCCGCTCGGCAGCCGTGAAGGGTGAGTCGCGCAGCCGAAGGCAGCGAGCGTCTTGCCTGTGACGTACATGCGTTTGAAGCGAGCCTCCCATGCCCACGATGCCGGCGCTCTCACCCCGCCGCAGGCTCTGATGTCAAGGTTGAGGGCACGATGGACGAGGCGCGCAAGGCCTGTGAGAGCTGACGAGGTTGGGCTGGCGAAGGTTGCAGTGCGAGGCCGGTACGACGTCGTCGCCTTGAGGCTTTGGCTGCCGTCCCCACTGCCCACGCAGATGAGGCCGGCGATGTCGAGGCCTCCAAGGCTGTCCACGACTCCAAGACAGTCGCTTCCAAGGAGGTGCACGGCGGGTGAGGTTCCTGCGAGGCGCCGCATCGTGGACCGGCCGACGTGGCGCGTCAGCTGACTTTGGTTTGCCTCTTTCCTTTCCGTCGTCGCAGCGCCGGCGTGGACTACATCAAGTCCATCGTGTTCGGCGGGCTCGACGGCATCATCACGACGTTCGCCATCGTTGCCGCTGTGGCCGGCGCAAACATGAAGATCGAGGTCATCCTGCTAATGGGCTTCTCCAACCTCATCGCCGACGCCATCTCCATGGGCCTCGGGGACTACCTCTCCACCGTGGCCGAAAACGACTCCATCATGCAGGAGCGCGCGCGCGAGGCGTTTGAGCTCGAGAACTACCCCGAGGGGGAGCGCACCGAGATGATCCAGGAGTACGAGGACCTCGGCTTCGACAAGGCCGACGCCGTCACGATCATCGACGCGTATCTGCGCAAGGACGCCGAGGGCAACCTCAAGTACCGCGATCAGTTCATCGACCACATGATGGTGGTGGAGCTCGGGCAGCAGGTCCCCGACGCCGACGACAACCCCGCGTGGAACGGCCTCATCACCTTCATCTCCTTCATCATCTTCGGCTCCATCCCCATGTGGTTCTACGTCATCTTCTACGCCACCGGCAACCGCGACCAGGGCATCCAGTTCGCCGTCTCGTGCGTCGCCACCGCGCTCACCATGTTCCTCCTCGGCTTCACCAAGGCCCGCATCGTGCGCGCCCGCCTCTGCAACGCCGTCCGCCAGGGCCTCCTGATGATGCTCAACGGCTCTCTCGCCGCGGCCGCAGCGTACCTCATCGGCTGGGGCCTCGAGCACGCGCTGGGCGCCTCCCGCAGCGAGTGCGCGTGAGCCCATGTGGTGGCTGCCTCGGCGTCAGCCGATACGCACCGACTCGCGACCCTTTCAGGCGAGCCAATCGCCGTCCTTGCCCTTTCTCAGGGTAAGCGACGCGAAGCGCTCGCCAGCGATTGAGTGGATGCCGCGCACAGGCATCAAGCCTGGCAGCGACAAGCTCACCGAACACAGCATTCGGCGACCGTGTCATCATTCCTCATACGCCAGGAAATCCTCACACGTCAGGCCGATGGGCAAAGCTCCGGCGATGAGCGAAGCTTGTTCATTTCTGGAGCAGTCAACACACCAGCATCAGCAGCCTGTGGAAGGGGGCACACACATTAATCCATCAGCGTGCAATGCGGCGCGCTTCATCAGCTGCTTCGCAGCGTCGGGCCGAGCCCAGCTTAACACTGCTGGAGCACGTGGGCGCGGGCGGCACGTCCCCGGCGGCCGCTGTGGCGGCGCTGGAAGCGTTCGTCACGGGTTCAGAGCACAAATCGGTATTTGCTGAAGCTGTCCGGGCCGAGGCGGGGGAGGAGAAGCGGATGTGCGGCCATATTTTCAGACAAGTGAGGAATCGTTGGGAAGATGCGCCCTCTTTCACCCGGCGCCCCCGTTCCTGGCTCCGGGGCAGTGCCCAGCGAATGGCTCCACGAGCCACCACCCACAACCTCCCGTTTGCTCCCTGTGGCATGCCTCTCCTCAGGGTGAGCAAGCGTACCATTCCAAGACCTTTTCGGCAGACTCCACGTGCGTCATTTGTTCGCGCTGCTGGGTCCCCGAGCTTCACGAGGGGACGGAGTGGTCGACCTACGCTATCAGTGGCGGCATGTGCGACGTCGGTGATGCGGAGGCCATCGATCCTCGCTGCTGGCCGACCAGGTACCGCCGCTTCGTGGACGGGACGGCCACTGCGCCCAACCCCATCGACACGCTGGGCACCGAGACAAGGCTGCGGGTGGAATCTGCCGCTGCCGCTGCAGCCTTGATGCTGCTCCGGTCCGTGGCGGAGCATGCCAACGCTTCGGTCCCTGGCGCTGCCGCAGCGCGCTGGGCCAGCGGCGGGTCCCCGGGGGGAGTCCACCCCGTCAAGGACGCGCCCTTCCAGAAGCCGGGCGCTGCGGGCTCCGTGAACGTGTCGCCGATGCTCTTGGCCCGCGATGCTGACTCCGAGGCGAGCTCCAAGCGCGTCCGCGTCGCTCCCGCCTCCCTGCACGAGGACGAGACGCGTCTCGCCGTCGTCCTGCACGACGATGACATCCACAGCTTCGACGCCGTCGAGCAGGCCCTCACCGCCGCCGGCATCGCGGCGGCGGGAGTCCTCACGCTTCGCGTGGACGCCGAGGGCGACGTGGTCGCGGCGGACGGTGCTGTACCGGCCCCGGAGGCGGCTGCGGGCGGCCTGACACAGGACGACGCCATCGCGCTCCTTCCGCCGGCGATGTCGGGCCTCCTGCGCGGCGCGGTGGACGCCGGGCTGCTGGTCAGCCTCGAGTCCAAGGCCATGCAGGACCGCACCGCGGCCAGCGTGCTCTGCGCCAGGTTCTTGGGCTGGCTGGCGTCCGTGCACGACGGCTGCGCCGATGCCGTGGCCATCGCGCTCTGCCCGGCCGCGGCGGAGCCCGACGTTCCGACCCCCGGCGAGGCAGCCTCGTCGTCCTCGTCGGACCCCTTGCTCTCCCTGGAGCCGCTCGGCACCCTCGTGCGCCATGAGGCCACGCTCCCCCGCGCCCTCCGCGCCGCCCTCTCGGAGCTGATCGAGCGCTTGCTGCAGCGGCCGTGCTTCCGGCGCCCCTTCGCCTGCGCGTTCATCGCGTCGGTGCCCTCGACCGCGCGCCCGTGGGCCATGGGACGGGTCTCCTCCAAGGAGCGTTCGGAGGAGCTCGTGGTCCAGGCCATCACCACGCCGTCCGTGGCAAGGGCGCTCACGGTCGGCGCGGCCGCGGCACGGACCGTCGCCGCCGCGCTCCACGCCACCATGGAGACGGGCGCCCCCGACCACGGCGCCGCCCCCGTCGGGATCGACCTCGATTCCCTGCTGATGAAGCACCACCTCTTCTCCCGCGCGGCGCAGCACCTCCGGTACGCCACCATGGCCCAGGGGGCGGTGCAGGGGTTCATCAGGGACGGCGAGGCCATGGACACCCTGACCTCGGCCGTCGGGCGGTCGCACGGCTCGTGGCAGGTGGTCCGGGTCACCGGCGCCGCCGTGGAGTTCCCCAACACGGACGAGCTGGAGCACCTTCGGCTGGCCCTCGTGCTCGGGTTCGGCGTGGAGGAGCTCATCTGGGCCGCCGTCGTCGGGGAGGGCGCCTCGCCCGAGGAAGCGGCGGCCGCCGCCGCCGTCGCGAGCCTCCCGTCCCTGGCTGCCACCCGGGCCGTGTGCGGCGGCGCGGCAGCCGCCCCGACGGCGTCCGAGGCCGCGGCGCTGCTCGGCCCGCTGACGGCAGCGGACGTCCGCGGCATGGTACGGCGCTTCGCGGCCGCGGTGCTCCGGCGCACGGCGCTGGCGGCAGAGCACGCAACGGCGCACCTGGCCAGCCGCGGCCTCGTCGCCGTCGAGGACGCGGCGAGCGTGACGGCACGGAACGGCGCGCTCCACCGCGTGTCCACCGCCCGTCTCTTCCGCCAGCCGATCACGCCCCACGACCGCCACCTCATCACCACGCCCATCCCGACCACGATCGAGCGGGCGCACGACCCCATCCCGGACTTCCAGGCCGCGCCGGACGGCGGGCGCAGGCTGCTGGCGGACTCGGCGGCGGACGGCTGCGCCCCGGGGGCCGACTACCAGGACGGCGGGGAGCTGGTCACCGTCTTGGGGGTGGAGGAGGTGGACATCGACACCGCGCCGACGTCGGTCATGGCGCCGCTCCACGCGGCCATGGGCTCCGCGGCGTCGCTCGCCGCGATGGCCCTCTCCCCCGAGGACGCCGAGGTGGCCATCGGGGGCATCGCCGAGGCCCTCGCGGCCTCGCCCGGCACCCCCGCGGCGGCACTGGTGGACCACCCGGTCAGGGCGCTGGTGCTCGCCCGCCGCGCCGTCCGGGGCGACCTGATCCGCAACGGCGAGCTGGTCAAGGACATGGGCAGGAACACGCTGTTTCCCAGGCAGTCGCTCGTCCTGGGCGACGGCATGCGAGCAGCGCTCGCGGTGTCGGTGGCCAGCGGGGCCGTCGGCCCCAGCGAGCTCGTCGCCCTGGTCCTGGAGCGGCACGGCGTCGCTCGCACGCACCTCCTGGAGCCCGACAACCGGTGCCTCGACGCCGTCGCGGCGGGCATGCCGGACGGCGACACGGAGGCGGTCGAGGCAACGCGCATCGCCGACGCCTTTGCGACCATCGCGGCGATTGCCAGCGACGGCGTGCCCTTCGCCGCGATGCCGGTCGCCGCCGGGGACGGCGGCGGCTTGTCCCCGCTGGCCGGCCGCGCCTCGGCCGCGTCCGGCGGCCTGATCGGCCGAGCGACCTCGGGCCGCGTCCCCCCCGGGCACGACTCGAACCGCGGGAGGGCGGCCGCCTCGCTGCTCCGCCGCGTCCGCCGGCACGTCATCCACCACCTGGCGACCGGGCCCTGCCCTCGGTCGAGCGTCGCCAAGGTGGCCTCGGGCCTCGTGACGAGCCAGGACGACGACGTGGACGACGACAGCCTCGCCAGGGTGCTGGGGGAGGTGGCGGAGCGCCGCACGGCGTCGGCCGCGGCGGTCGGGGTGTACGCCCTCCGCCCTGAGGCGTGGGCGGAGGTGGACCTCTTCCAGCCGCACGTCCGGACGGAGGACATGCCCACGATCATGGACGACTGGCTGTCCCGGCGCCGCAGGTGGAGGGCAGCCCTGGCCGCGAACCAGCCGGAGCTCGCCGTGTGGGGCGGCCGCCCGGCCATCAGGACCAAGGCGGCCGTGCCGAGCGACGGTCAGGCGGACGGCGCCGCCGTCGACGACTCCGAGGTCGCCCAGAGCAGCGGGGCGTCCGTCCCGGCGGGGATCCTCGTGCGCTTCGCCGCGCCCGTGTCGCCCCCGCTGGTCCCGTGCTCGCCGGCCGTGGCCCCCGCGCGCCGCATCCTCCACGCGCCCGAACTCGCCGTCGCCGTGCGGGCCACGCTCCGCGACGCGGTCGGCGGCGTCACGGCCATGGCGGGCCCGCGGAGCGTCGAGGCGGCCCTCCACGTCCTCAGCCTGGCGATGCACGCGTGGCCCAGGGGCGCCGCCGACGCCCGTGAGGCCCGCCTGGGCGACGCCTTCCCGGCCCTGGGCGCCATGGCCGACGACGAGGGCTTCTCCCCCGTCGGGCACTCCCGGGCGTCCCCGGCAGAGCTGGACCGCTTCGTGGAGGCGCTGGTCCGTGTCGCGCCGGAGGGCTGCACGTGGCCGGACGACGACGCCGAGGCCGCCGCCGCCGCCGCTGCCGTGTCGGCCGTCCGGTCGTCCGGAAGCGTGGTCTCGCTCCTCGCGCAGATCGTGGTGAACCACAGCCGACCCGCGGAGGGCCGTGCGCCCATGCGCCGGGCGACGGAGGAGGCGAGGGAATCCGCGGCCTGGTGCCTGCGAGCCATGACCGAGGTGCCCCACCCCAGGCTCAACACCGCGGCCGCGGAGGTCGTGGGCCCCATCGGCGCGGACGCCGCCGCCGCAGACAGGGAGCGCCGTCGCCGCCGCGCCTTCGTGGTCGCCAAGCGCCGAGCCGTCCGCCGCGCCTTCCGGCAGATCCGCGAGCTGCTCGCCCGCGCCCGGCAGATGGACCCCAGGGACCTCCCCAGGAACCCCGCGGCGTCGCTCGCGGCCGTGCCCGCGGGGGAGGCCGTCGCCGAGCAGCCGCCGCAGCCCTGGGCGTCCACCCACTGCGTCGTCTGCGGCGAGGACGTCGCCATCGGGCACTTCCCCCTCGCCCTCACTGCCATGGCCTCCGCCAGCCCGGCCATCGCACTCGGGGACGCGTCCGCCCTCGTGGCCGGCGCCTTGCCGTCCGTCGTCGTCAGGCCCGGGGTCTCCGCCCCGCCTCACGGCGGCAGCGCGTCGATCAGGGGCCGTATGACTGAGGCGTGCAGGTCGGCCAGGCGGCAGCGCAGCGACACCGAGGACGACGTGCTCTCGGTGCTGAGCTCACCGACACCGTCCGTCTCGGACGCCGGGGCCGGCGGCTGCGGCGCGGCCAGCGGAGCAGAGCCCATGTTCTTCATCGGGACGGCGCTCCGGTCTGCGGCCTACAAGCAGTCTGCGGAGATGAGGGTCCCGGTGGCGGCGCTCAGCGCGACCGGGGCAGCATGGCGCTGCGCGGTCCTGCTAGGCACGGCCGCGGCGAGGCACATGCCCCCGGTGGCGGCGAGCGTCGTGGCGGCGGCACCGCCCGTTGTCACGGACGGCCGGTGGGTGCCGGCGACCGGCCTCGCGGCCGACGTCCACCCGTGCCACGTGCACTGCGCGCTCGACACGGCTGCGGCGGACGCCGGCCCCGCCGGCTTCAGCGCGCCACTCTCCGGGGACACGTGCAACGCCATCCTCCCCCTGCCTCGAGGCTTCGCACCCGCGGGGGTCGAGCCGGAAGCGCGGGCAGGCCGAGCGCGTGCGGCGGCGGGCGGTGCCGTGGGGACCGCCGCCGCTGCAACGGCGACCGCGGCGGCGCGAGCGGCCGCGGAAGCGGGGGCGATGCCGCCCACGGTGGCGGGCGCACTGGCCGCTTCGGCACGGCAGGCCCTGCCGAGCGCCGGCGACGGGGCGGCTGCCGGCCACCACGGGGCCGTCCGAGCTGTCGTGGAGGCGCTCGGCAGAGCCATGTCCCGGGCCGAGCCGGCCACGCCGGCCCAGACGGCGGTTTGGGCGGCCGAGGAGGCGGCGTCGCAGCTGCTGGCCTCGTCCCGCCGGCCGCGCTTGGGTGGTTACGCGTGGCCGGTATGGGGCAGGGTCGCCAACCAGCGCCGCCTCCCCCCGCGGCACGGCGAGGAGCACACGGCGGAGGAGCGCCTCTTCGCCGTCCTGGCCTGCGTCGAGGGTGCGTGCCTCAGCCTCCCCGGGATCGCAGCGGTCGGGCCCATCACTCCCCACGGCGTGGCATCCGACGAGCCCAGGCTGCTCGCCCCTGCAGGCTCAGCGGGCATGGCGCGCGCCTCCAGCGCGGCGTCGGCCGTTTCGGCCGTGTCGGCCTTGTCGGCCTTGTCGGCCGTGTCGGCCGTGTCCACCTCGTACCGCCACGGCGCTTCCAGCTCCGGCGATGCCAGCCTTCCGGGTCTCAGCCCGTCGGACGCCGAGGCCGGCGATATCCCGGGGCTGGCGTCTTTCAGTAGCCGCCGCACGCGGCCCATCGGAGCGCTGCTTCGCACCGCCGGCTTGCTGGCCGCCAAGTGGCAGGCCGGCCGCGGGGCGGGCGAGATGGACGCGCTCAGGAGGCGGCTGACGCCGACGCGCCGCATGGCCCTCGACATCGCGTGCGCGTGGGACGACGCCGGGGCAACGGCCGACGCCGTGGGCGCGGCGATCGGCCAGTCGGTCAAGGCCGAGCTCGTGGCGTCCTCCCGCCCCGGCCGATCGGCGCCCGGCCCGGTGCCTTACGCCGCGTCTCACACGACGGGGCTGTCGCTGCCGGCGACGCTGCGGCTGCTCGCCGTCATGGCGGCGGGGCGGGACGCCGCGGGCACCGCCCTCCACTCCAGCGACTCCAGGGGCGCCCCCCCGTCGCCCATCACCGCGGGCCTGGCCATGGTGGTCGCCCTCCTCGCCGGGGCGGAGGGCTCCGTGGACCCCATCCTGCGCGAGGCGGCGGCCGCGGGTGACACGGCCCGGGAGGGCGAGGCCCGGGCCGAGGCGGTGTGGGCCTCGGCGGCGCGCATCAGCATGGCCGCGGGCCTGGTGATCGGGCACGGCGAGAGCGAGCTCAAGGCCATGGCCGTCCTGTCCGGCTCGGTCTCGGCCCTGGACCTGCGCACGCGGCTGCGCGAGCCCCTCATCCGGGCAGGCCTCATCCAGCTGCCGCGGGCCTTCGACCAGCTCTACACGCTCCTCCGGGAGGCGCGGCCGGCGCGGGCGGCCGGCGCGGCAGCCGCGCTGGCAGCTGTGACGGGCGTTGGGGCGCCCGGGGCGGCCGGCGCCGCGGGTGAGGCCGCCGCTGACGACAGCGGCGACGACAGCCCCGGCGGCGACGCCGACGACGTGGAGCTCGGTGACCTCATGGACGTGCAGGCGCAGCTCGACCTCGCCATGGCCGGGGCGGACAGCGACAGCGACGGGGACGGCGGCGACGCCGAGGCCCCGGGGGAGGGCGGGATCGCCTACGCGCTCTGCCTGCAGACCGGCACGGTCCTGCGCGCCGCGTGGCGCGATCCAGAGACGGGATCGTCCGCCCTGGGCGAGTGCACGTGGTTCGCCGAGCGCTTCCTGGGCGGCGTCGGGGTCTTCCTCCTCGCCTCCTCCCAGACCTCGGACGTCCTCCTCGTCAACCGGGGGAGGTCCGCGTACTACCCGTCCGTCTACGTGGACAAGCACGGGGAGCCGGACCGCACTATGCAGCGCCGCGTCCCGCTGGTGCTGAGCAAGGACCGCTACCTCGCCCTGATGCGGGTCGTCGTCGAGGGCGGGGTCGGCCGGGAGCTCGAGCGGGCCCGCCGCGGCCTTTACAGCGTGCTCCGCGATGACGTGCTCTGACAGCAGCGCGACGCCTATCCTGCGCGCGGCCGAGCTCGCCTGGCAAAGCCGTCCCCACACAACCCGTCCGCATCCGCACTCGGCGCCGGCGCCCACGCACGAGGGGGCGCCCCCGGCGTCGCCCATGGATGCCGATGGCGGCAAAGCATCGCACAAGCGAATCCGGGAGCAGGCCAGGATCGCGGCCAGGGGTGAGCACGAGCGGGCCGTGCGCCTCGCGCCGCTGCTCGTTGTCCTCCGCCCCTCACGGCCTGTGACTCTCGGTAGACATGTGCGACCGCAGGCCGGATCCGCATGCGGGCTGCACCGAGCACCCGGCGGCTGACGAGCACCTCGGAGGGCGTGCGGGCAATGGCCGACGCCATTCGCGGAGCTTGGGCGGCAGTCCAGGGCACCAGCCTGCACGCCGCGGATGGGGACGGGCGCCTGCTTGTAGCCGGGGTGGCGCTGCTTCTCGCTGCGCGGCGCCAGGTCGGGGCGGAGGAGCAAAAGATGCGGGACCAGGTTTTCGCAGCGGCATTGGCCGCGCTGGTGTCGCTCCACTCCAAGGTGCGAGCCAAGCTGGAGCGCGAGGAGGCATCTGCATCGACGCCGGTGCTGGGGGGTGCGGGCCCCAGGCTTCCGGTGCCAGGCTCGTCGCCGCCCAGCACGCTTGCGCTGTCCGAGGCGTTCCGCAAGAGCGTCCTGTCAGAGATGGAGGCCGCCCACACCGTCATATCGGACCAGTGGGAGACCAGGCCATCGTTGTCGACGCGGCCGGGGAGCGTGGGTGCCACCAGGGCTATGTCCGGGAGCGAGGGCCCGTACAGCGAGGCCTCGCTCCGCTACGCCGAGGAGGTGTGGGCGCAGTTCGAGGTGCGCGGGCCGGTGCCGGCAGAGGGCGCGCCGGCCGGGATGCGCGCGGTGCTCGAGCGCGGGCTGTTCCTGCTCCTGGACCGCGCCCGCGTGGCCACTGACAGCAGCAAGGGCCTGGAGGCCGCCGAGTGGCAGGCCGTGCTCTGCCTGTGAGACAGCCCCGACCGCCCCGGGGTGTCCTCCCGCGGCACGCGCGCTTGTTCGCCGTGCGCCCGCCCGGCCCTGGCGTGCCTGCCGCCTCGCCAACGAAGCGCCCATCCTCTCGCCGTGTGCCCCGGTCTCACCGCAGCGGGCGGATCCCTGACCTCATGCGCGCGTGCGGGGCAGAGAGCGGCGGCGACGCCTGCGACTGGGCGCCGTACGTCTGCCCGCTAAGCCCGAGCTCCGGCGCCGGGACGGCCGACGACCCGGGCGCGATGGTCGCCCTCATGCAGGGCCTGGGCGAGGCGGGGGCGCGGGAGGCGACGGTGGCCGCGGCGATCGAGAAGCTCTGCCGCAAGGGCGGCGCCGCGCTCGACGACACCGCGGCGTCCGTCTGTGGCCACGGCCTGAGTGCCGCGCTGCTGCTGGCGTGCGCGACCGCGGCGGCGGAGTCCACGAACGACATGCTGGCGCGCGGCCGCGTGAGCCGGGCCGCCCGCAAGGCGTGGGACTCGGCTTGCTCCGCGGCCCGGTTTCCCCGGGGCGCCTCGCTCTTCCGCCGCCGCCTGCCCGAGCTCCTGCCCCACGCCCGCGCGATCGTGTCGGCCATCTACCACGGCGCCTCGGGCGACGTCCACGGCAGCGCCGACGACGGCGCCGTCGCCCGGTCCACGCTGGCGGCCGTGCAGCCCCTGCTCGGTGCGCTGTTCCCCAGACCCACGGACGCGCGGTCACTCCGCGCGGCCTCGCGCGGCCTCGCGGTGCTGGTGGGGGTGCGCGCGCCCGGGGCGCCCGCCGGGCCCGCGCCGCTGCCTCTCTTCGCGCCAGGCCCCGAGCCGACGGCGGACCAGGTTGACGGCCTCGTGGACATCACGGCGTCGTCCATGGAGCTGCACCTGAGGTGCAGTGCGGCGTCAGGGGTGCTCGGCGTGGCGCACTCGCTGTCCGCCGCGCTTCGCGACCTGCGCGCCGCGGCGGACCCGTCCAACGATGACGGGGACTCCGCCTGGGCCGCGCAGGCACTTTCAGACCTGTCACCGCTCTGGCTCGCCGACGCGCGGCGCGACGTCGGCGCGGCGCTGCTCCTCCCGACGTCCGAGGCGTGGGTGAGCGAGCCCGGGCCCGCGGGCGGGCTCTGGGAGGACGGCGAGGAGGTGCTGCCCCGGGCGTGGCGCAGAGTGACGGTCCTCGCACCGTCGCTCCTGGCAAGCACGATCGGGGCCCGCGCCGTGCTGGCACCGCTTGACGGGCAGGGCGGCGGCGACGGCCCGTCAGCCGCTCCGCCCGCGGGCAGCGCGGGCTCCTGCGCGCTGGATGCCGAGGCCTCGGCAGTGGCCGCAGCCCTCGACGAGGCCGTTGCTTCCGGTGGCGTCGAGACGGAGGACGCCGACGCGGTGCACGCGGCTCGCGGGCTCATGGCTGCCGGCCGCTTCGAGGGCGCCGCCGCCATCCTGGCCGGCGTGGTCGGTGCGGGTACCGCGCTGTCGACGTCTGCGCCGGTGCGTCTCGACGTGCTGCTCTGCCACGTGGCCCAGGGGACCGACGTCGAGGCGCAGTGGGAGTCGGCTCTGCCGCTGCTGCTGGAGGCAGAGCCTTCGACGTGCCTCGACGTGCTCATGTCGGGGCTGTCGCTCCGCTGCCCGCCGAGGCTCTCCCTCGCCGAAGCCGCGGAGGGCGCCGTGTCGGACGTCGCCGTGGCCAACGCCCACGACATCGCGCTGACAGCGGCTCTCGGCCGCGTCGTCGCCGCCATCGTGCTCCTGCCGGAAGCGCAGCGGTCCGCCCTTCCATCCGTCAGCCCGGAGCTGGCCTCGGAGCTCCTCGATGACGTCAGCCTTATCTTCCCTGCGGCGGTGCGGTGGGGTAGCAGCGCCGTGAACGACGCCAAGCTCGTCACGTGGGTCGGCTTCGGGGCATTCGTCCGCCTTCGAGCGCTGGCTATGCGCGTGATGATGGCGTGCGGACAGTTTTCCAGCGCTGCGGCGGTGGCCGCGAGCTTGCAGGAGCGGTGCTGCGCGCAGCACCTGCTCCGCCACCTCATCCTGGCGCACGACCTCCCGAAGGAGGCCGTCTGCCCTCCGTGGGAGCGGGTGCTCGATGGTGAGGACTGCAACGGCGGGACAGCCGATGACGACGGCGACGAGGAGGACGACGGCGACGAGGAGGAGGAGGAGGAGGAGGACGAGGACGACGACGACGACGGCAACAGCAGCCCCCGGGCCGAGGCCGGAGAGACCCCCGCACGGCAGCACGGCGGCTCCAAGCCGAGGCCCCCCAAGCCGCAGCCCTCCGAGCGGGTGGTCGGTGCGGTCCGCGCGGTCCTGTCCTCAGACGAGCACGCGCTGCAGCTCGGGGCGACGTCCTCGCTCTCCGAGGCGGCGTGGGCGGCCGTCGTCGCCCGGTGCCGCCCGGTGCCGCTGCTGGGGGAGCCGGGTGTAGAGCCGGAGGCTTCGATCCGGTGGCTGAGCGCGGCGCTGTCCCCGCCAACCGCGGCGGTGGCGCAGACTGCCACAGCGAGCGCCATGGAGACCGCGGAGGCGGCCCGGCTGAGGGTTAGCCAGGGCCTGCTGGCCGGGTGGCTGGTCTGCTGCGCGGGGATCGTCGGGCTGGCGCTGGACGGGCTGCTCGCCGCCGGCCGGCGGGACGAGACGGCTCTGCTCCTGATGAGGCTGTGCAAGTCGCGGGTGGCGTCGTGGCCGGCGCAGTGCGCCGCCGCGTCCGTGCTGCGCTCGGTGCCGACCGACTGCGGCCCGGGGTCGACGAGCCTGCGTAAGCGCGCGCGCGCCCTGGTCCAGCGGCGCGCCGTCGGCATCGTGGGGCCGAGGTCCCTCGGCCCGCCGTCGGCGCCGAGCCTCGGCAGAGCCGCCGTGGCTGTGGGCGTCCTGCAGCTGGTGAGCGACGCGGAGGCAGAGCCGCCCCTGGCCGCGTCCCGCCTTCTCCACGTGGCGCTCCCCGCGCACCCGGTGGCGATGGTCCAGGCGGCGGTTGCTGAGGCGGAGGCTTCAATGGACGCCGTGCACCCGAGCCTGTGCGCCCCGATGCTGCGGCACGCGGCCGCGGCGACGGCGTCGCTGCGCGTCCACGCCGTGGTTGACGCGGTGCGGGCCGCCGCCTCCGCGCAGGCCAAGAGCAGGTCGCAGGCCGACCGGGTCGCGTCGCTCATGCGAGGGCAGGTGGCCGCGAAGCGCCGCCGAGCGGACGAGGCGTCCAGGCCGCCGGACCTGACCGACGCGGCCCTCGACGCGGCGAGAGACTTTTCCGTGGCCAGGATGCGCCACGCCGCCCAGGACGGCATGGGGGCCGAGCGCGGGTACGCGGCCTGCCTGGAGGCGTGCGCTGCGCTGAGCGACCGCGAGCCGAACTCGAAGCGATCCCCAGCGCCGCAGCCGTGGGGCACGCCCAGGCAGAGGGCGGCAGCCTGCCTCGGGCAGCTGCTTGACGGGCAGGGCCGCCAGGCGGAGGCCGACGCGGTGCGCGAGGCGCAGCCGTGCGAGGGCGACGAGGCAGCCCGCGGACCGGGCCGCTTGCTGGTTCCGTGGCCGCTCGGACTCGGGCCCGACGTAAGGTGCCCGCAGGGCGGTGTGTGAGCGCCGACAGGCCCGTCGGGTGCGTCGGATAGTGCGATGTGACCTGAGCGCCCTGCAGTGTGCTGATTGTTGCGCACCGCCATAGCACTCTGCGTGGAAGGCGCTGCCCCCTGCCCGGGCCGAATGGCCGCATCGACACGCGCCGAGGTGCGACTGGTGCCGCTTTCACCGTCGTACCCGTCGGCCACGGCCAGTGCGCCCGGAAAGATTGCCATCGGCCGCGGTCCTCGGTCGGACTGCCGGGTGCTGCACCCGGGTGTGTCGCGCGAACACGCGGAGCTGGTCATCTCCACTGATGCGGCGGGCGAGGTCGCGCTCACCCTCGTCGTGATGTCGAGAAACGGAGTCCAGGTCCGATCCGCGTGCGCCAAACCCTGGACAAAGCTCGGCCCGGGAACCAGCTTCGGCGTGAGCCACGGGAGCGAGCTCTTGCTGTATGATGCGGGTCAGGGCGAGGCCTCGGTGTTTGCGGGCGGGCATGGGGACCCGACATCCCACGACGCGCCTCATTTTTCAGTCCAGGTGGAAGACGCGCGGACGGGGTCCTCGGGCGCGGCGGGGCGTGCGCTCTTCTCACAGGCTGCCGAGCACGAGGTGATGGGGCGCTATGAGTTCCTACGGGAGGTTGGCAGGGGCACGTTTGGCGTCTGCTGGCACGCCCGGGAGCGACGCACAGGCGCCGAAGTGGCCGCCAAGGTGATCAGCAAGGCCGGTGCCGCCGCGTCGGGGACGGACCCCCGGGAGGTGCTGGCCGAGGCGAGGCTGCTCGCGAGGCTGCGCCACCCCAATGTCCTCGGGCTCACGCACGCCGTGGACACGCCCGCCAACGTCATCATCGTCACGGACTTCTGCGACGGCGGGTCCCTGCACGACGTCATGCGGCGCACCCGTGAGCGCGGCCTGCGCCTCACCGACCGGGCGTGCCGGGGCATCGCCGCCGCGCTGCTCCGCGGGACCGCCTACCTCCACAGCAAGGGGTTCATCCACCGCGACATCAAGCCCGCCAACGTCCTGGTCCAGGGCGGCAGCTCGGCGCCCGCCTCCTCGGCGTCGGCACCCCTCGTCAGGCTCGCCGACTTTGGTGAGGCCGCGTCACAGCAAAGGCCCCGGCTACGCGCCGTGCCGCGGAGCACGCACGGGTGGTGCTCACCGCCGCTCTGGCGCAGCCACGGCACGTGCTGCCGCGGGCCCATGCCGGCCTCGCCCCCGCCGCGTGTGGCGTAGCGCCCTCCCCCCTGCCCACCGCGCGCCTCCCACCCCCTTGTCCCCCCGCAGGGCTCGCCAAGTTTGCCGATCGCACGGGCACGCGGTGCGGCACCCCGCTGTACATGGCGCCCGAGCTCCTGGGCGACGGTGGCTACGGCCCCAAGGCCGACACCTTCGCTTGCGGTCTCGTCCTTCACGAGCTCCTGACCGGCTCTCTCCCGTGGACGCTTCCCGGGGCGGGCGGTGCCGCCGCGATGTCCTCGCTCGCGGCGCAGATCCGGGCCGCGGGGGCTCCCGGCTTCGTCCTGCCCGTCCCTGCCGGCGTGTCGGTGATGCCGGACAGCGGCCGCACGGCCCGCCAATCCCGCTCATCCCGCGCCCTGGCGGTGCCCGTGTCGGGTAACGGGCCCGTGGAGGTGCGGGCAGAGGCCTGGGACCTGGTTTGCAACCTCGTGTGCCCCGAAGGGGACCGGCTTGGCGCTGCCGAGGCCCTCTCGCACCCCTGGCTCGCCGGCATCGTCCCCGACGGGGGCTCGTCCACGTCGGAGCGCGTGGTTCGACGCGTGGCAGAGGCCCCGACGCTAGATGCGTCCGCAGGCGACGAGGCTGCCGCGCCGGCGGCCCCCTTGTTGCTGCGACGCGCGGTGAAGCGCGGCCGTGAGGGTGACCTGCCCCCCGCTCGCAAAGACGGGCTGCGAATCGCAACAGCCGGGGGCTCGCCCGTCGTGGCACTTGGTGAGGCGCCCACGCCAGTGGCCGTCCCCGGGACACCGGCCGCTGCGCGAGCCTCCCCACTAGCAAGGCGGGCATAAGGCTTCGGCTCGGCCATCCGTGCGAGGCGCGGCGTCGCAGGCAGCTGACCACATTGTGACGGGGGCTTGTTGATGCGCGTGAGGAAGAAGCGGCGGCAGCCGGTCGGAAGGCTCGCTTGCTTGCTGCAGGGTCGGGGCCACTCATTGACACACTCGCGCTCAGGCGATCGGGGGAAGGGACGTGTCGCCCTCGAGCTTGCCGCCGCCCGCAGATGCCGCCTCACTCTGCCTGCGGACCGCGCGGCGGGTGGAGGAGCCGGGGCGGCGAGCGCCCGCGCTGGGCACCCTCCTCTCGCCGTTATCCGAGAGACGCGCGGCCATGGGCCCGCCAGAGGCGGCAAGGGCGCCCGACACCCCGACGGGACGGTGGACCACGGTGCCGTTGGGGAGCACGACGGACTGGCCGGGCTGGCCGGGGCTCGAGGCGCGAGAGGGCGGCTGCGGGCTGCGCCTCCTGGTGGTGCTGGGGGGCATGGCCGAGGTGGGGAGGTGGAACTTGGGCGGCTCGACCATGCCGTCGAGCTTGGTGCCGCAGGAGAGGCACTTGTAGTCCTTCAGCGGCTTCCCCGACAGGAAGGCGAAATCGCCCGTGGCCGGCGCGCCCGAGCCCTGGGCCTCGACGTGCCTCCACAGCTTGTCCAGCAGGCTCTTGAGCCGCAGCAGCTCCCTGCGGTCGGCCTTGGTGCGCAGTGCGTCGATGGGGGCGAGCCCGCGGACCTCGCTGACGTCAGCCTTCTGCGCAAGCGCCTCCCACAGCGCTGCCAGCTCCTCGTCGCTGACCTCGTCGTCGGGCGAGCCGCGGCCGCCCCTGCCGCCGCCGCCGCCGCCACCCATCCCAGACCCGCCACCGGCGCCGCCGTTGGTCAGCATCGCCGACAGCTGCTCCTCCGTCCGGGACCGCAGGTCCCGCACGCTGCCGTGAGCGCGCCCCAGCTCCGCCTCCACGTGACCGACCATGCCCCTGAGCGCCGCAACGTCGCTCTGCGACGCCTTGCACTGTGCGTGCGGCGCTGTCTCCTCCATGAGTCGGTCGAGCGCCGCGGACACTTCGGCGCTCGCCGTCCCGACGGCTTCGAGCGCCGCCCTCGACGCGTCCGAGCCGCCGTCCCCGCCTCCTCCGCCTTGGCCACTCGCTTCACCACTGCCACCGCCGCCTCCTTGCTTCTCGAGGCGGGAGACAGCCATGCGAAGGGCGTCAACGGCCGCGTCCGCCGGCCCCGCGAGCTCGTCCACGCGGTCCGGGGACACCCCCGCGACACCCGCCGACGCGCGGGCGAGGCCGGTCAGCGAGCTGAGGGACGCCGTCGCGCTCGCCGCGATGGCCCGCGCCGTGGCCGCGTCCGTCCCTCCGCCGGCGCCGCGCTGGCCGCCGCCGTCAGTCTTGGACTCGCCGTCGCCGTGCCCGCCCACGTCGCTGATCGCGTTGGCAGCAGCGCTCCGCTTCGCAGCCCTGGCCGCCGCCACCGCCTCGTCCGCGGTCTCCGCCGCCCTCGCGGCCGCCTTGCCGAGCCGCTCGAGCTCGCCCTGCATGCGGCGCTGCGTCGACGACACCTCGTCCACGGCCGCGAGGGCCGCAGTGAGCTCCTCCGCCGTCGCGCCGCCGAGCGCGTCGCCGCCCGCCTCCTTGCGACGCTCCGCCAGCGTCGCGGCGCGCTGCGCCGCCGCCTCGCTCGCCGCCTCCGCCTCCTCCTTGGCGCGCCGCAGCGCCTCCGTGTTGGCGGCCACCTCAGCGCGCAGCGAATCGAGGTCCGACTGCAGCGACGACAGGTCGGACCGCATCGCCTCGGCGTCCGCCTGGCTCACGCCGGCGCCGCCGATGATGGGCATCGCGGTGGGGTCGGGGGATGCGGCCCCGGCGCGCTGGCTGCCCGCCGTCAGCGGCCGGCCGTCGGAGCCGGTGGTGGAGCGGAGCGGGGACACGGGCCTGGAGAGGGCACGCATGCCGCTGCCGCGGCTGCCGCGCGACCGCAGGCGCCCGACGGACCCGACCGATGCGCCGCTCCCCTTCTCGATATCCTCGTCCGCCATGCTCTCCGCCCGCTGTCCCAGCGAACGCACGGCGTCGTGCAGCCCGGAACCGTCGTCGGCGTCCTTGTCGTCGTCGCCCTCGTGCCCGGCCGACGCGCGGCGGCTCTGCTCGGTCGCCGCGGCCGCAGCCATGCGTGCCTCGTCGGCCGACTGCTGGGCGCGCTGGGCCGCCCTCTCCAGGTCGTCGAGACGGCCCTCAGCCTCCGTGGCCCGCCGCTGCAGCTCGCCCACCGCATCCGCCCCGTCGCCCGACTGGCCGCTCGACAGCTCTGTCAGCTGCTTCCGCAGCTCTGCAAGCTGGTCGTTCACGCTGACGGACCCGTCATCCCCAGACCCGTCCGCCCCAGACCCGTCCGCCCCAGCCCCGTCCGCCCCGGACCCATCTGCCCCATCAGCCCCGTCCACAACGATCTCGTCGGCGGCAGAGCCGTCCGCTCCGTCATCCGACGACTTGGACTCGACCGCCGACGGATCCGCTCCGCCCTCGCCGCCTGACGCCCGGCCGTCCTCCAAGGAGGTCACGCGACGCTCCAGGGCTGCAAGCTTGTCATCCCGCGGCACCCCGGACCCGTCCGCGGCACCGATGCCCAGGTGCTGCTCGAGCGCAGCCAGTCGGTCGGTCAGCCCTCCCTGGCTGCCAGATTCAGCGCTGGCGTCGGACCCATCGGCGCCAATGCCCAGCATCCTTTCGATCGCATCCAGCCGGTCGGCTGGGTCGCTAGAGCTGGACCCGCTGCGAAACGCCGAGGCATTGAAGCGGAGCAGGACTCGCTTGCGCGGTGCAGCAAAGCGCCACGCGTAGCGCCATTCATGCCTGACATCGCAGGCCACTCTGAACGGGTCTGCGGCGCAGCAGGGGCGCTGGGGCGGCTCACTCTCGTCCTGGCTCTGCAACCGCCAACTCCCGGATGGCCTTGTCCTGGCGGTCCATGCGGGCGAGCAGACGACCCAGCGCGAGCTTCAGCGGGTTGAAGCTCAGCGACACCAGGCCGTCCAGGTCAATGGCCACCTCCTCCTCGGAGCCAGGCCCGCTCGTTGCGCCATCCTGATCCGCCGCGCCGGTAGGGCCGCCATCCATGGCCGCCCGCGGCTCAGAGCCGCTCTCCTCGTGATCCGACATTCCCTGCGGCCTGCCAGGTCGCTCAATGTCAGAGCGGCTCAGGCTGTCGGCCGGAAGGTTCAATGTGTGAGGACAAGTGCTGGGCGTGCCGGCAGAGCTTTGGCGGTCGGGCGCGTGTTTTTCGCCATCTGGCCTGCGTGCAGCGGCACAACGCCGCGACCCGGTCGGATGGCCCATGAATTTTTCGATGCCAAGGTTTTGACCGGGACGCGTGGCTCCCGGTCCGCAGCGTGAGCCAAAGCTGCCCTGGTCCGAACGCCTGGCCGTCCTTGCCCCACCCAAACGAGTGGGCCGCCCACGGGAGCCCGTGGCATTGCGATAGTATTGATGTCACACTTATCCACACTCTGCCCCGCCTCGCAGTCCGGATGTCGAAGAATTCAAGCCGCGCCTGCAGGGGCAGAAGCAGGTCATGCGGTACCGCCCGGGCCAGGCACCGGTTTGGGAGACCGCCGACGGGGCAAGGCCGGCCGACGGTTTGGTTTCAGATGAGGCCACGGCCCCGGCTGTGGCACCGCAGGGAGGCGTCCCGTCAGGCCGGCAGGCTGCGGCGAGCGCCGCAGCTGTGCTCGCCGACCCAAAGCTGGCACGAATCCTCCAGCGCAAGCGCGCAGAGGCAAGCACAATGGCGGCCGACCCGGCGGCGGGGGGAGCGCGCCTCGCTACGGGCAGCGACGTGTCGAGCGACGAGGACGACGGGCCATCGGCTGCAGCCGCCGGCGCCGCCGACCGGTCGCGCGCCCGTGCCCGTGCGCGCGCCCGCGCCCTTGCGAATTCCCGCGAGGCGGCAGTCCCGTCCGGGCCGCCGGCTGGGATCGGCCAGGGGGGCGGCGCCGTCGCAGAGGCGAGCGCTATCCTTCTCGAGGCGCCGGCGGCCGCCGCGCCCGCGGCCGTGCCCGCCCCTGCTTCGCGCGGCGCCTTTGTGGCGAGGGTGGCCAGGGCTGACGACGTGAGCAGCAGCTCTGACGGGGGCGACTCGGACACCGACAGCTCTGACGCCAGCGACGGCGGTGTCGGGGCCGCGTCGCGCGCGTTCCGGCCCGTCTTTCGAAGCAAGGCGGATCGGACGACACGGCGGACGGCGGAGGAGCTGGAGGCCGAGGCGGAGGAGGAGGCGAGGCGGAAGGAGGAGGAGCGAGCAGTGCGGGTCCGCGAGACGAGGGCGCTGGTGGCCGACGAGGTGATGCGAGAGACGGAGGCGGCGGCGGCGGCCGAGGCGGCGGCGCAGGACGCGGCGGAGGACGGGAGGCCGGACGACACGGACCGGCCGGAGGAGGAGGAGGCCGAGTACGAGGCTTGGAAGGTGCGGGAGCTGGCTAGGCTGCGGCGGGACGCCGACGAGGTGGCGGAGGCACGGCGCGAGCGGGAGGAGACGGAGCGGCGGCGGGGCATGAGCGACCGGCAGCGCATGGCCGAGGACGACGACCTGCGCGCGAGGGGCCTGCTCCCCGCCCGGCCGGACAGGGGCGCGCCGAGGGAGCGCCGCATGATGCAGAAGTTCACGCACAGGGGCGCGTTCTACATGGTGAGCCCCCCCTGCGCGCGCGCGCCCGCTCCCGGCTTGCCCGCGGCAGGCCTCGACCTGCCAGCCACGCTGCGCTCCCACCTGCCGCGGCTGCCGTGGCGCGGGCTTGGCCGCCGCTGCCCAATGCGCTCCCCGGGGAGTACCGGCGCGACCGATGGCGGCCCCTTCGTCTCCCACCCAACGCCCTCCTTTTGCCCGCCGACTGGCCCACGCAGGACGAGGACTCGATCAAGGACGCCGACGACGTGCGGCGCCGCGCCGGCGAGTACGCCGCCGCCGCCACCGGGGCCGACCGGGTGGACAAGAGCGCGCTACCCAAGGTCATGCACGTGCGTGACTTCGGCAAGCGCAGCCGCACCAAGTGGACCCACCTGTCGGCGGAGGACACTTCGCTCCGGCGGGACGACGCGCTCGGGGTCGACCGGGCGGCGCAGCGTCGTTACGACGCGCGCCGCGGCGGGGTGGGCCGCATCGACGGCTCCACGCGGCGGGGCAGGAGGTGACAGGCTGCGCGTGCGTGGGCCGGCAGTGCGCGAGGGTGCGAGGCGGCGCGAGCCGGCTCCTGGCGCTCGCGCGAGCACGCCACGTCACGCGTCACGCATCACCCATGGGAGCGCGGCGCGGCGGGCGGGGTGGGCGCTCAGTAGATGAAGGGGAAGACGGCGCTGCGGCGCTGGGCGATGCGCGCCCCGCCCTCGCTGCGCTCCTGCTTGACGTAGGCCTTGTGGCGGTCCATGGCCCAGATGGCCATCTGCCCGCCGCCGACGAGGGTGAAGGCCCAGGCGGCGAGGTTGTTGTTCACCGCGACGGAGAAGAAGCACCAGGCAGCGATCTCGAAGAAGTAGTTGGGGCAGGAGACGAAGAAGAGGGCGCCCTTGGGGATGGGCCGCGCGGCATCCTTGTCGGCCTTGCGCTGGCTGGCGAACCAGAAGTGCACGGCGAAGTTCCCCACCTCCATGAGGGCCATGCCGCCGAGGGCGAGGGTGGCCACCTGGTCCGGGAGGACCGCGGCGGCGGGGTGGCACACGAAGTACGAAACGACTGCGGCGAAGCCCCAGTAGTAGGCGCTGTTCTTGACCACGGTCATGACGGGCGCGCTGGGCTTGGAGAACTTGTGGAGGAACAGGGTCTCGAGCTCGCGCTTCACGAAGTGCAGCACGAAGGCCCAGACCGCCAGGGTCGTGGCAAGGGGCATCGCCTTGGAAGAGGCACCGGCACCGTAGATGAACTCGGGGCGCATCGAGAAGAAGAGCATGATCGGCATCGGGCCAAAGTACTCGGTGAAGAAGAACCAGCGGTACGGAACCTGGGCCCCGTTGTTCTTGAGCGACAGCACGGACGACTCGCTGAGCCCCTGCTTGCGAAGGTCGGCTGCGAGGCGCGAGCGCAGGGCGGGGGTTCGGGGGCGCACGGATGCAGCGTCCGGCGGCAGGCCAGCGCGTGCCGCGGCCGGAAGGGCGACGCAGCCGCACGCGCCCACTCACAGACCGTGTCCAGGAGCTTGTTGATGCGGATGTGCTCCGGCTGTCCCTTGCCCTTGCCGTCAAAGGCCGGGTTGGCGAACTTCAGGCCCTGCGAGTTGGGCGTCACCTTGACTGCGCCAGCGGGGAGCGCGTTCGCGGCAGGACATGTGACACGTGCGTTCGTCAGCTGGTGAGAGCGGGATGTGGGTGGGGCGGGCTGACTGGCGGGATCCTCGCGAGCTCGCGCTCACAAGCCTTGTGGATCTTGTCCTTGAGCTCCTCGACCGTCGTCGAGTCCTTGACATCAAAGGTCTCAGTCTTGGGCGACTTGGAGCCGTACGTCACGGTGATCTTCATGGCTGAAAGTCGCTCCTCGAGGGTGCTGCGGGCGAAATCCCGCCCAAAGCCGAGCGACATCCCTGCTCTGCAGCCCGAATGCCGGCATTGAGGCACGTGCGTGCGGCATGGGCAGCGCTTCTCCGCTCCCGCTGGGTCAGTTCTACATTGCAATGCACACGCACGACGAAAAGCGCGCACCACAGACCGCGCGATGCACTTGCGCGGCAATCACTCCACCAGCGCGCCAGCCTCCCCGAGCGCGGTTCGCTCCTTCTCCAGCTGGTCGGTCCACCGCTTGCGCTCCGCCTCGACGATGGCCTCGAGCTTGCCGAGCCTGTCGGCGAGCGACTTGGCCTTGCCCTCGCCGTCCAGGAGCTTCCGGTTGAGCTCCCCGACCGACGACGTCAGGGCCTTGAAGGTCTCCTGCCGCCTGCTCAGCGCCTGGCGGAACCACTGATCGTGCGCCTCGAACAGGTGCGCGAACTCCTCCGACTTCATGGCCGCGCTTGCCGCGGCCGGGCTCGCCAGCTCCGCGGGTCCCGCACCAGCCCCCGGCATCGTGGCAAGCGCGTACGACTCCTGGCCGTACCCGCCGGCTGCGGACCGAGCGGGGCTCGTGCCCGCAGACGCCCCTCCCTGCGCCCCGTAGACCTCCCTGCTTGCGTGCCCGGCGGCAGCCGCGCCGGCTGGGCTGGCCGAGGCCTCGTGAGAGAACTCCGCCACATCTGGCTCCGCTGATACGGGCCCCGCTGCGTGCCCAGACGACCCGTCGGCAGCGGCAACAGCTACCAGGAAGTTTGACGGCACGTAACCAGTCTGCCGGGGCTCGTTCACAGTCTCCACCATGGCCCATCCGTCGTCCTCGTCGGCGTCATCGTCTGCGGGAAGCTCACAGCGCCGGATAATGGCATGGCATGTCAGCACGTCTTGCAAGGCTCAGCACCAAGCGTCGGATCCGGCCGGACGGGGGTCAGGCGCGCGGGTGCACTCGCGTCGCAGCGAGCCTCACCTCTCGGGAGCACAATCATGAGCTGCCCCTTCGCCACGGAGATTTCACCTTCCTCTTCCGCCTGAAAATCGTAGCCGGCGCGGTGCAGCCGGTTCGCGCTCATCCTTCCCCGGGTGCCGGTTGACAGAGCGCCTCCAGCCAAAAAACAACCTGGCTGGCAGAGCCTGGACGTCGGACACAAGGCAATCACGGCCGGCCTACGCCCCACCGTCTCCCCGACGAAAGCGCGCTACACGCCGCACAGGGATCCAGTCATGGCTGCTGACATGACCGCCGAGCGGTGAGACCTTGCCGACTAGGCGCCCTTGACGGCCTCGGGGCGGCACGAGCTCTTGCGCCCCCGGCTCTAGCAGCGCTTAGCCGCGGCTGGGACGGAATTAGCTCTGGACCTACCGACCGGGTGCTCAGGAGCTGGCATGCCGCCGGGCGCTGGGCTGCCCGGCGCGGGAAGGCGTCTCGGAGGCCGGGCTGGGGGCGCCCAACCAGCACCGCGCCCTCGCCGCCGCGCCTCCCGCCCCCGCTGACTGCTGGTGCAATCTGCCCTGTCGCCAGTGGCCCTGTGTGGCTACTGCCCAGAAAGCCGCCCCCCACTTGTGACCCCTGCGCCGCCTTGTATCGTGCCCGCAGCCGCGAGGAGGCTATCAAGATGCTGGTGTCCGCCGAGTCCCACGTCGGCTCCAAGGCCCTGGACTTCCAGATGCGCCCGTACATCTACCGCCGCCGCACCAACGGTGAGAGGCCAGGGCCCGCGTCACGGCTTCACCTCGCAAGGGGGCAAGGCATCGGCCCATGGCTCGTGCAACCCCCTCCACCCTGCCTCTGAACCTATCCCACTCGTCGTCGCAGGCATCTACATCATCAACGTGGCCGACACCTGGGCCAAGATCCAGCTCGCTGCCCGCGTCATCGCCGCCATCGAGAACCCGGCCGACGTGATCGCCATCGCCGCCCGTCCCTTCGGCCAGCGCGCCGTCCTCAAGTTCGCCACTTACACTGGCGCGCAGTGCCTCGCCGGCCGCTTCACCCCCGGCACCTTCACGAACCAGATCACCAAGCAGTTCAAGGAGCCCCGTGTCCTCATCGTGACCGACCCGCGCGTGGACCACCAGGCCGTCAAGGAGGCGTCGTACGTGAACATGCCCATCATCGCCCTCTGCGACTCCGACGCCCCCATGGACTACGTCGACATCGCCATCCCCGTCAACAACAAGGGCCGCCACTCCATCGGCCTGGTCTACTGGCTCCTCGCCCGTGAGGTCCTCATCCTCCGCGGTCAGGCCACCCGCGACGCCGCCTGGGACGTGGCCGTCGACCTGTTCTTCTACCGCGACCCCGAAGAGCTCAAGGCCCAGGAGGAGGAGGAGGAGAAGGCCAAGGCCGCCGAGGGCGAGGCTGACGCCGCCCCCACGGACTTTGCCGCCGCCGCCGACTTTGCCGCGGCCCCCGCTGGCACCTTCGAGGCTGCCCCCGCCGACGCGGCCCCCGCTGACTGGGGAGCGGCCCCCGAGGGCGAGTGGACCGGCGCCGCCGAGGCCACCACCGCCGCCGCCGGCGCCGGCTGGTGAGTGCTGCTGACGATGGGCTGCACGCTCGCCGCTTCTCGAGTGAGCGAGACGGCGATGCACAAACCCGGGGAGAACGGAACCACTCAGCCATGCCATTTCATTCACCCCGCTGGTTTGCCCGACGCCCTCAGAGCTGCTGGCCACACCATTCAAGGTGGGTGCGATTTCACACAGTTCCCGGGGTCACGCACGGCTCGTCACGGGCACGCTTACGGGGCGTGCGCGGCGGCGAGCCCGCGGCAGCGGACGCCTCTGCAGCGGCCGGAGTCGCCGCCGAGAGCTTGGCACCGAGCCCGTGGCCGACAGACCCCGGCACCACGTCGTAAGCAAACACCGTGGTCTCGGCGCACCATGTTGGCCGAAGAACACCCTGGTGGGGAGGGTGGCGGAACGCCGAGCAAGCCGACCCGGCCAGCTCGCAGCGGCGGCTGTGCCTGCTGCAGAGCTTGCGGAGGCACACGATGCGCCGAAGCCGGGGGCAGCCGTCCACGAGCGCGCCGAGGAGGGCCTGCGAGCGAGGACCGGGAAGCGTAAACCGCACGGCGACGGCGTCAGGCGAGCGGGGAGAGCACCGGGAGGCTGGTGCCGTGCCCGCCCATCGAGTGCGCGGGGGAGGCCGGTGCCGGCGCCGTGGTCCTCACCGTCATGAGGTCGGGCTCGAACACGGTGTTGTTCACAAACGCCACCGTCACGTCCGACAGGTCGGCCTGCAGGAAGCACCCGCGCTCGAGCGACGTGCGCCCTGCTGCTGCTTGTAGCGACGCGGCGACAGCGGTCGCGTAAGTCGTCGACCACGTCTGCGCCTCCAGGGCCGCCCCGGCGCCGCCCGCAAGCCCTGGCCGACTCGCCGACCCGGAGTCGACTTCGGGCTCCTCGCTGTCCTCTCCGGCCGAGAACAGAGCCTGGGCGGCCGGGGGGCGGCGCCATCCGCTGGACGCCGCGAGCAGGTCTTCGGCCGTCACCCCCCTCATGGCATCGATCGCAATGTCAGCCACATCGCAGCGCCGCGCCGCAAACTCAATGCCCCGCACCCGGCCAGCTCCAGTGCCAAGGGCCAGCTGGAGGCACAGCTTGCCTGTGCCGGAGCCGAGATCGATCACGGAGTCCTCGGGCCCAAGCGACCCGAGCAGGGGCATCACGTCCTCCGCAAACGACCGTGGCAGAATCTGCAAGTTCCGAGCGGGGGATTCAACACTTGCGCGGCTCGCCTTGGCGCACCGGAGATGGATTCAGCGGGCGCTGGCCTGCCCCTCACCTCGCCGTAGGTCAGGTTGTGCCGGTTCGATCCGTTCATGCGCACGGCAGATTCCAGCCGCTTGTTTCCCCCAGAAACTGCGGCAGACAACGGGCGCAGGGACAGTGCTGGAGCGGGCCAACGCCGAGACAAAAAGGCTTGAGCCCGGACTCCTCTCCTCACGAGACTTCCTGAGGGCGCTTGTCTCCTCCATCTTAACATCATACACGCCCCGCTCTGATGGATACAGGAACGGCAGTACCTGCGGCTCGGGACACCACCCCAGCGTGGCGAGGTCAGTGGGCGATGTCGAGCGTGCAGGCAACGCGTTGCACGGGGCGGCTGGCCTCACCACTCTCTCAAAGTCGTGATTCGACACGCTTGAAGACCCCAGTGCGGGGGCAGCGGGCCGCGCGCGCTTGGACGGCCTCTCAGCCTGCAAGGATGAAGGCAGAACGTGCGTTTGCATCGGCTGGCCGCGCGGGGAGGCGTGTTCTGCACCAAGCAGCACTGCGCGACTCTAACCGGGCGCTGTGCGATCTGTGCCATTGCCTCCGTGGCCTTGCTTTCGTGTGGGCGGGGCACTGGGTCGCCGGGCGACAGAGCTGCGCGCTCGTCGGCGCACCGGACGCTGGAGCTCGCGCCGTGGCTCTGGCCCCGGCAAGGCGCTGCAACACACATGCATTGATTATCCGAGACGCACAGTCACTCAGTTGGCTCAGCCGGCCATCAAACTCCTGCGGCCTGCCTGGCTCAGTGGTAGAAGAGCTCGAACCCAAAGCCATCGTGCACCTCGTAGTCCTGCGTGAGAAGCGAGACGCTACCGGGCCGCAAGTTGCACGGTGCATGGACCCGTGCCTGCCCGGCGAGTGGAGGGCGGCGCAGCGGCGAGGCCGAGCTCGCGCCGTCGCATCGCGCAGCTTGGGCCTCCATGCTCACCTCCAGGGAGATATGGTCCTTGTAGATGGTGTGCCACTTCTGGAGCCTGATCTTCTCCGCACGGGTGCCTGCGGGGCGAGCGAAGTCAATGCGCGGGCGCTCGCACTTGGCATTGCAGCCACCACCCGCGACGCCACTGCCGCGCTCCCCTGCATAAGCGAAGCTACCCACGCTATCATACCCCCTTGAGGGGCCCTCACCGGTCTGGGCCGCCAGCAGCTTCTTCAGGTCCCCGATGGTATCGTCCGGGTTACACTTGACGCGCACCTTGCGCCTGCGGGACACCGGACGTGGCACAGGAACGGAGCAGGCATCAAAAAGGTTGCCGCGCGGACGAGCTCGCATCAGCAGCGCTCGTGGACAGCGCGCCTTGCTGGAACGTCATGCATGTGACCGGCCCCGCCTCTTTGCGCCCGGCCTCACCCGAGCCTGTCGTTGCACACCACCTCGATCATCTCCGACATTCTGAACGTGGGCGTGCCGCCACCACGTCGAGGGAGTGCAGTGTCCCAAGTGGAGCGAGGCCTGGGCGGCAGAGGCTCGCTGATCCGAAAACAGGAACGGCCGCCACGCCCACAGCGTCGGCCATGGCAGGGTGAGGGCCTTCAGACCGCCACGTCAATTCAAGGGATACTCGTCCCCCGTGTCACGCGCACGACCGCAACAAAAGGCGGCCTTGCAGGCTCTCGCTCGAGCCCGTGGCCCGAGCGCAGCTTGCCTCCGCCCGCCGCCGCGAATCATTCCTCCCCGCGTGCCCTCCTACGCAGCTATGACCGCGCTCTCACGGTGTTCGCCCCCGATGGACGGCTGAAGCAGGTCGAGTACGCCATGGCAGCGGTCAAGAAGGTGAGGGAGCCCGGCAAGCTGCGTTCGTCGACGAGCGTCGCCGCTGACTCCGGTGCACGGGCGCGCTCCTGCCCCAGAGCCCGGTCCAGCCATGATTCTTGAGATGCGAATTCGTCTGCAGGGCTCGTCGTGCATCGCCATCCGCGGCAAGGACTCCGTGGTGCTGGCCGTGGAGAGGCGGTCTGCCGCCAAGCTCCAGGATCCCCGCACCCTGAACAAGATCTGCGCCCTTGACGACCACCTGTCGCTTGCTTTTGCCGGGCTCAACGCCGACGCGCGCGTTCTCGTCAACAGGGTGAGCTTTCGGCGCGCCTGGTAGGTTCAGCGTCCTTGTTTCGGCCCACCCTCCCTGCGCGCTGCACCGTCTCAGCTGCACCCTGAGCGCCCGACCATGATCTCGCAGGCTCGTACTGAGTGCCAGAGCCACAGGCTGACGGTTGAGGACGCACCCACGGTCGAGTACATGGCTCGGTTCATCGCCACGATCCAGCAGCGGTACACGCAGCGCGGCGGCCGCAGGCCGTTCGGAATCTCCGTGCTGCTCTGCGGGCACGACCCCGACGGCACGCCTCGTCTGTTCCAGACGGACCCGGCGGGCACCTACTCGGCGTGGCGCGCCAACGCCGTGGGCCGCAACGCCTCGACTCTCAGGGAGTTCCTGGAGGCGCAGTACAAGGACGGCATGGAGGTGAGGAGCATCGGGCAGCGCATATCGCGCGCAAGGGACCGGAGATGCCCAAACGCTGCCCTCACGCCGCAAGCTCCGCTGGCACCTTGATGCCGCTACGTCACCCCGCCCGTCCGCTTCTCCCTGTTCCGCCCCCGTCCCTCCCGCAGGACGATGCCTGCGTCGCTCTCGCCGTGCGGGCTCTGCTGCAGGTCGTCGAGGCCGGCGCCAAGTCGATCGAGATCGCCGTGCTCCGCTCGGGGGCCAGGACGGAGATGGTCAGCGCCGAGGGCATCGAGGCCGTGGCCAAGGCCATCGAGGACTCCGGCGACGCCGAGGCCGACGCCGCGGCAGCGTCAGCTTCCACTGCCGCCGACGACGAGGAGTGATTCGGGGCGGGGCGTGAGCTTCGACGGCGTGCGACGAACGGCGTCTGTGCTTGTGCTGCCGGGTCTCGCGAAGCACTCTTTGCAGCACGCACTGGCGCGCCAGGAAGCGCAGGGACCGCACTCCCCGCGTCAGAGGGGCCCCATTGACGCGGCAGCCGCCGCCGCCCTCGGCCCGCCGGCCGCAACAGCGGGCGCCATCGCCTTGCCGGACACCAGCGGCCGGACCTTGCGACCCCCGACGCCGAGGCGCGGGCCCGGGCCGGACGACGCCGACGCCGACGCGGCTCCGCCGGTCCGCCCGGCACCCGCCGTGGCGCGTCCCGCCCCGGCCGCCCTGGCGGCGGACCGCACCATGGCCTCCGGCCCCATGATTCCCAGCGGCCTGAGCACGTCGGCCGCAGCGAGAGGCGTGAAGCCCATCTCCTCCGGGCGGACGCCGCTCTCCGCGAGCTTGGTCCCAAACGCCGTCAGCGCCCCGTTGTGCGCCGCGACGACCCTCTCGAGCTCCGCGCGGAGCTCCGAGACGGACGCCTCCTTCGCCTCCAGCACCTCATCCAGCCTGTCCCGGACGTCGACCCCCCTGCCGTCGCCCGACACGCGCACCAGGACCTCCGCGAGCTGCGTGGAGCGCTTCTCGACCTCGGCCTGGGCGGCCTCCATCTTCCGCTCCAGCAGCAGGTGCTTGAACCCGGCCTTCTGCTGCACGTCGTACAGCGCCTCGGTGAAGCGCTCGCGCAGCTCGTTGCGCTCGCGCTCCAGGCGGGCGTGCCGCTCGCTGAGGATCTCCTGCTCCCACCGCACGGTGTTCAGCTGCGTCTCCGCCTCGAGGGCCGCCTCCTTGGTGTCCCGCAGCTCCATGAGGTCCCGCTCGTACGCCTCCTTCTCGGCCCGCAGCGCCCTGGCGTCCTCCAGCGCCTGCGCGAGGGGGACGGAGAGCTTCTTGTTCTCCTGCGCGATGAAGACGATCTTCTTCTCGTCCATCTCCTCCTGCTTGGACAGGTCGTTCAGCTCCTCCTTGAGGCTCTTGATCATGTCCAGGTTCGAGTGCGTGATGGTCTGGTAGTACCGCTTGATGTCCGCGAACGCCCGCTCGTGCGCCTGCAGCAGCTGCGCCACGTGCTTGGCCTTGCGCGCCTCGATGCGCCGCACCTCCTCCTCACGCCCGTCGAACAGCTGCCTCCGCGCGCTCTCCAGCCGGTGCTCGTACTGCATCTGCAGCTCCCGGCTGTCGCGCTCAAAGTCCAGCCGCAGCTCTGCGAGAGGCCGGCGCGAGGGGCGCGAGGGGCGCGAGGGTTGCTCGGGCGCAGGTGCCGCAGCGTCCCTGCCGGCGCAGCCAGGCCGGCGCGGGGCCGCTCGGCACCCTCGGCCAACCGGGAGGTACGCGCGCGCGTGCGATTGGCGGCCTCACCGGTCATCTCCCTGTCGTTGTCCCGTCGCAGCTCGCGCATGTACCCCTCGTGCGCGGCCTCCATCTCCCGCACCTCGGCCGCCAGGGCGCGGCGGTCCCGCCGCAGCTCCTCCTCGGTCTCCCGGTGCCCGTCCTGGGCCATCTTGAGGGACACCACGCCGTCCGTCTTCACGTCCGTCGTCTCGGTCTGGTGCTCGAACAGCAGGTGCTTGACGCGCTGCTTCAGCACCGTGATCTCGCGGCTGTGGCGCTGCTGGACATCCTGCGCGGCTCTCCGAGACACGGGCACAACACGAAGCATCGGTGGCACAGGGGTGCCGCCTCTGCGCGAGGGGGCGGGCGCTGCGGCGAACGGGCTGCAACGCTCACCTGAATTTCGCGCTCCTTGTTCCGGAGCTCGGCCTTCTTGTCCTCCAGCTGCTTCTTCGCGATGATCCAGAAGTGGTTCAGCTTGTCTCTCTGAAGCTGGAACTCGTTGAACATGGCTTGCTCGCGCTCCTGGAGCGCCTTGAGCCGCGCGCATTGGGTCGCGAGGTCCAGGTCGAACTCAAGCCGCTTCTGCTCCTCGATTTGCTCCGGCGTGAGCTTCTTCTTGGGCATGACGCCCGCCCCTCGGCCCCGAGGGCTCGGTGTCGGGTGGTGGGCAGGCCAACCGCTGGCGGCAGAGCGAGCCAGAAAAACAACAACAGGGATTGCCTCGCCGGCAAGTGCCCCCTGGCCTCGGGCCGCCGCCTGCGCGCACTCACCAGCTCGGAGGCCGCGGCTCGTGAGCCCCAGCCCCGCGTGGGAGCCTGCCAGGAACGAGCACAATGTCAGGCAAGTCTTCCAAGCCGAGCAAGGTGCCCGACGGGCCGCCTCGCCGCATCCGCGAGGGCGTCAACGAGTGGCGCGTGCAGGGCACAAAGTTCCACATCGACGAGCGATACCGCGTCATCAAGGCGGTAAGGCTGGCGCAGAGACTCCCTCAGCCCGTTGTGGGCGGGGGTCCGACTCGGCGATTCCGCCGGGGACGGGCGTTGTTGGCCCGTGCGGTCGAGCGCCAGCCCCGCCCCGGGGCGCAGAAGAGGCCTGCAAACGCCCATCAGCTGACCGTGTGCGCTCAAACGCCGCCCTCGCCCCCCCCGCAGATCGGCCATGGAGCCTATGGCGTCGTCGTGTGAGGCACCACCGTTGCGGCGGACCAGCGTCTGGCCCCTTTCATCGCCCTCGCCTGCCGCACACAGCGCCTCGGCGGCGTATTTTGGCAGAACCTTTGACGTCCCAGCCGGCGCCACGGCACCCCAGGCTCGCATTCCAAGAAGCGCGAGGGTGGTGGCAAGGTTGGCTGGCTGCGAGAGCGACCCCTTCGTGTGACTGCGCATGCGCCCGCAGGTCGGCCGAGGACACCAAGACCGGCCGCAAGGTGGCTATCAAGAAGGTCAGAGCGGCGGCGCGCTGCTCACGGGGCTGCCCGGCCAGCGATCGGTGCGCGTGATCCTGCTCGCGGCGGCTGCAACCCTGGCTACCGCTCCCCTGCGCCCCGCAGATCAAGGGCGCGTTCGAGGATCTTGAGGATGCCAAACGCATCCTCCGTGAGATCCGCGTCCTCCGCCATTTCAACCACGAGAACGTGAGCCGCTTCCCTCGAGCCAGAGATGCCGCGCGCGCGCGTCCCCGGCCGGGGCGCAGCACCGTGCGGTGGTGTCGAAAGCCCAGGGGCGCCCGTTCGCGAGTGCCGCCGCCCAGGATCCCGCCGCACCCCGCCGTCGTCGCAGATCATCGGCCTCGAGGACATCGAGCCGCCCGCCTCGCTGGCCGAGTTCAGCGACGTGTACGTGGTCACGGACCTCATGGAGACGGACCTGCACCGCATCATCTACTCCAAGCAGGACCTGACGGAGGAGCACGTGCAGTTCTTCATCTACCAGATGCTCTGCGCCCTCAAGTACATGCACTCCGCCGGCGTGGTGCACCGGTGAGGGCGCGCGCGCACGGCCCCGAGGCAGCGGCGAGGCGTCCGGGCGCGGGCCGACGGGCGCGCCGCTCCCGGCCGCGCCCGCTGCCCGCAACCCCGTTTGGCTTCGCAGCCGGCCAGCCTGCCCCCTGCCCCCGCCCCGCCCCTGCCTCGTCCCCGCAGCGACCTGAAGCCCTCGAACGTGCTGCTCAACGCCGACTGCACCCTCCGGCTGTGCGACTTTGGCCTGGCGAGGGGCGTGGAGGTGCCGGGCGCGGACATGACCGAGTACGTGGTCACGCGGTGGTACCGGGCCCCCGAGGTGATGCTCGCCACGCAGCAGTACACCACGCAGATCGACGTGTGGGCGGTCGGCTGCATCATGGCGGAGCTGCTGGGGCGGCGCCCCCTCTTTCCCGGGGACGACTACATCCACCAGCTGCGGCTCATCGTCGACGTCCTCGGCTCCCCCTCGGACGAGGACCTCAAGTTCGTGACGTCATCCAGGGCCAAGGCCTTCATGAAGCGGCAGACCGGCAAGGCGGCCAGGCCGCTCACGGCCCTGCTCCCCAAGGCCTCCCCGGAGGCGATCGACTTCCTCACCAAGCTCCTCGTGCTGCACCCCGGGCGGCGCCTGACCGTGGACGAGGCCCTGGCGCACCCGTACCTGGCGGACCTGCACGACGAGGCGGACGAGTACGGGTGCCCCCACCGGTTCGACTTCTCCTTCGAGACGCTCAAGCTCGCCAAGGAGGACCTCCAGCTCATGATGCTGCAGGACACCGTGACGTTCCACCCCGAGGCCAAGCCCCGCTTCCCCGAGCTGGACGAGTGGGAGGCGTCGAGCCCGGCGGCTTCCTCAGGCCTGCCCATCCCCGACCCGGGGCCCGAGACCGCCGGCGCCGGCGTTGCGTCCAAGGCGCCGGGAGCATCTGCCTCCGCCTCGGGACCGGCATGAGTCCCCGTCCGCCCGCTGCTTCGCCGCCCGCAACTCCTGCCGCCCAGGCAGCCCCCCCCTGGCGTCCCCCGGGCCTATGGCCGCGCATGCATGCAGCGCATGGGGTTCAGCGCACCTATGCTGAAGTCCCCCCTTCCCCTGCGGCGTGCGGCACCGCTGGCATTGTTCCACGAGTGCCGTCAGACGCTGTGTTCCTGTTTCAAGAGTGGACCCGAAAACCGCCGTCCCGAACGCTCGGCCCCATTCACCCATGCGCGGTTCACGAGCGGGCGCCAAGTCCGGTACGCCCGTGGGCGTCTTGCCGCAACCCGGCCACGGTCTGACGCCAGTCATAGGTGGAGTTAAGCGAGCAGAGCGCCAGGCCCGATGGAAGCGCACTCGTCTGCTTCGGCATGGACTGGGCAAGGGGTCTTTCCGAGGGCCTCGCGGCCAACGCGACGGGGGCCGACCATGGGGCGGCTGGTGGCCACGGTGCGGGCGGCTTCACCATCGACCCGACGGGGGGCGCTCTCTTTGCTTTTGTTGCCCTCATCATCGGCGCCGCCACGCGAGGAATCATCAGGTTCATCCCGCTTCCCTACACCGTCGTGCTGCTCATTCTTGGCGCGCTCATCGGGCTTATTGACGACAATGGCAAGTGAGTCCGCGCGCAAGGCATCGCCGCCGAGCGGATGGCCGGCACAGTCTGCCAACGACCCCGTGGTGGAGTTTCTCCGGACTATCGCCCCCTCGCAGCCTGGGCGCCCTCTCAGACTCCATCGAGAGGTGGCTTGCGATGAACCCGCACAACCTCTTCTACATCTTTCTCCCGGCGCTCATCTTCGGGAGCGCTTTCTCCGTCGGTGAGTGCGGGTCAGCTGCGCATCTGCCTGCTCCACTGCGCTTCCCTTCTGCGGGCTGCGCGGCCGTCTGATCCAACCTGCCCCCCTGCCTGTTGCCAAGATGCTTGCTTTCCGATGATCGCGTCGTTGCGCAGACCCCCACGTGTTCCTGTGGGAGATCTTCCAGATGATTCTTCTCGCGACCGTCGGCGTTGTCATCGCCACCGGGCTCACGGCGCTCTTCACCGTCTTCGTGATGGGACCGGGCCTTGCTGGTCACTGGGCCACAGCTCTTGCGTTCGGGGCGATGCTGTCCGCAACCGATCCGGTCGCCGTCGTCGCCCTGCTTCGCGACCTCGGCGCCCCGAAGCAGCTCTCCCTGCTCATCGAGGGAGAGTCCCTCTTCAACGACGGCACGGCAATGGCGATCTTCCTCGTCTTCCTCAAGCTCATGACGTGAGCAGGCGCCCCACCGCCTCGACCTCGCCGCTGCCTCCTGCCGCAGCACTTGCCCGAGGCACCCCTACGCCCCCCCCTTTTCACCCCCGCAAAATCGCCCCTCTCCCCTGTCGCCTCGCAGCGGTGAGGACCAGACGATCGACCAGATGATCGTCTTCTTCATCCGCCTCGCCCTGGGCGGCGCCGGGCTCGGCGTCGGCATCGGCCTCCTCACCTCGGCGTGGATGGGCGCCGCCAAGTGGGACTCGATGACGCAGATCACCATCACCTTCTTCGCCTGCTACGTCACCTTCATCCTCGCCGAGGGCGCGCTCGAGCTCAGCGGCGTTCTCGCCGTCGTCTCCCTCGGCCTGGTCCTCGCCGTCACCGGCCGCACCAGCATCAAGGACCACGCGGCCATGCACCACTTCTGGGAGATGATCGAGTACATCGCCAACACCCTCGTCTTCGTCCTCTCCGGCATCATCATCGTCGAGCGCGGCTTCCTCGGGGCCGACATCGGCTGGGACGACTTCGGCCTCCTCATCCTCCTCTACGTCGTCCTCAACGCCGTGCGCGCCATCACCCTCGTGGTGCTCTGGCCCGCCATCAACTCGTGCACCCGCTGCCGCGGCTACTCCCTCAACTGGCGGGAGATCGTCGTCATCTCCTGGGCCGGCCTGCGCGGCGCCGTCGGCCTCGTCCTCGCCCTCGTCCTCGCCGAGGCGGACATCGTCGAGGCCGTCCCCTTCAGCGACCGCACCGGCAAGCTCTTCCTCTTCCACATGGCCGGCATCACCACCCTGACCCTGCTCGTCAACGGCGCCAGCACGCCCCTCGTGGTCCGCTACCTCGGCATCGGCGCCCGCAGTGCCCCCGTCGCCCACATGTTCGCACAGGCCGTCAAGTCCGTGCACGGCGCGTACGAGCGCAAGACGCGCAAGCTCAAGGCCGACGAGTTCTTCCGCAACACGGACTGGACGCTCGTCGCGGACAAGGTCCGGGACGTCTTCCACGAGCTGGAGGAGCAGACCACGGAGGCCAAGGCCAACGCGGTCGCCGCCGGGAAGGAGAAGGACGTCAGTGTCAGGGGATTCTTCGCCTTTGCCGTCCAGACGTGCGGCGGGAACGCTGGCCGGAGGTGCCAGCGCCGCCGCGCCGCCCTGGCCAGGTGCTGGGTCCGATCCACCGAGTGCCTGGGGGCGTCGTGCTGCTGCGGCGAGGGCGCATCGGGCGCCTGCTCCTCGTGCGCCGATGCCCGCGACAGGTGGCGCGGCGCGCCGCCGTCGCCCTCGACCAAGCCGGCGATGCAGCCGGTCGGTGGGTCCCCCTCCCGGCCGACGGGGGCGCCCGTGCTCGGGCAGGTCGACACGCTGGAGCTCGCCATCGCGACAGGGTCCGACGCCGTCCGAGCCGTCGGCTCGCCGCCGCTCGGGCCCGTCAAGCAGCACGCGCTGCCCCCGCCCCCGGTGCTGCTGCCGCAGGCCGGCCAGCTGGCAGAGCCCACGAGGAAGCCCCTCGCTGCGACCATCTCCGCGCGCGGCGGGGCGTCCGCCGCGGTGTCCGCCCCGGCGTCGGTCGACAGCGACGCCATCGGGCTGACCATCGGCACGCCCGTCGACGAGCGGTCGATCGACGGCGACTTGGGCAACGATACCCCGATGGGGCAGGACGACGACGACGACGCCGACTCAGCCGTGACGGAGGACGAGGAGGAAGACGACGGGACGGAGGCCATCCCCGAGCGGCTGAGGCAGTCCGCCATGGCCCGGCCCGGGCCCGGGGGCAGGCTCGCCCGCCTCGACCCCGCGGCCGCGGCGGCCGCCCCGCCGCCGCTGTCCGGCTCCACACCCCGCGTCAGCATGCTGCGGCACGAGCGAGAGGGCTCCACCCTCCGCGGCGCGGTGCAGCGCGTGAGCAAGCAGGTGCTGCAGCCCATCGAGGCGATGAAGGACAGCAAGGTGCGCCGCACCATCCTGGCCGCCTCCCGCCAGCGCTATCTCAGCATCATCAAGAGGCGGTACATGGAGTACCTGGAGAAGGGCCGCATCGGCCCGCGGGCGTACGAGGTCCTCTCCGAGGCGTCGGCCAAGTGCCTGGACCACGTGGGGAGGCCGCTCAAGGAGTGGGGCCACGTGAAGCGGGAGCTGACGTCCAACCCGCTGCGGCAGCTCGGCTGGTACGCCACGTGCGCCAACCAGGCGTTCAAGCGCGTCGAGTTCGAGTACGAGATCTGCTCCGGCTTCATCTACGCGCACACCAACGTCATCACCTTCCTCCGCATGGTGGTGTCGGACCCGTGGGCGACGGACCGGCTGGCGGTGGAGGAGCTGGGCATGGTCACGGCGGCCCGCGTGTTCCTGGAGGACGCGCTACAGGAGCACTCGGTCACCCGCGCGGTGCAGACGCGCCAGGCGATCCGCGTCCTCCTCACCACGGTGGGGAAGCACGCGCACCACCTGCACACGCACGGGGAGATCGACGAGAAAGAGTACGACAAGATCATCGAGGCCGTCCACAAGGGCTGGGACGACCCCGGGCTGACCAACCGCCTTGAGATCGACGACGCCCAGCAGCTCAAGGAGGCCGCCTTCTTCGGCGAGCTCCCACAGCACGTCATCGACGAGCTCGTCAACGGCTCCCGCTCGCGCATCAAGGAGTACTCCGCCGGGGCGGTCATGATGAAGGAGAACGAGCACGCCAGCGGCGTCATCATCGTCGTCGCCGGCCTCGTGGACCTGCGGCAGCGGGACCCCATGACGCCGACCGCCGCCGGCGCCTCCCCCGTCACGCCGGGGCACTTCCCCGACGGCGACGCCGGCTCGATGGGGCACCGCGGCCGCAGCGGCAGCCAGGACGGCCTCGCCCCCGGCGAGTCCCACCTCGTGTCCGACGGCGGGTCCGACGCCGGTGACGTCGGCATCCGGCGCTCTTCGAGCCGAGCCTCGATGCACCGCCGCGCCAGGGCCGCGCCCGAGGGCGACGCCATCGTCCTGGACCGCCACGGCTCCTTCGCCGGCGCCTCGGGGTCCGTCGTCGGCCGCGCGGGGGGGCGGCCGGGGACCATCGGCGTGCGGGGCGGACACCGGACAGAGCCGAACCTGACGTCGATGATCCGCGCGGCCGCCGCCAAGGACTCGGCGAGGAAGCCGTCGGGCGCCGCGGCGGCCGGGAAGGCGCCGGACGACAGCGCCGACGAGGACGCGGGCAGCCCCCTGCCGTCGGCGCCGGACTTTGTCCTCGACGCCAACCTCCGGCCCGTAACGATCAGCGGGAAGCCTGTGGACGTCGGCCGCGTGTTCGGCCGAGTGATCGACACCCTCAGCTGGGGCTCCGTCGTCGGCGCCCTCTCCATGCTCACGGGCTTCCGCACGCAGGTCACGGCCATCGCCAAGACCCGCGTCCGCGCCGTCATCCTCCGCCAGGCCGACATCTACACCCTGCTCAAGTCCTCCCCCGTCCCCGGCCTGCCCTTCCGCCGCGTCAAGCCCCTCGAGACGGCGCTCTGCAAGATGGCCGGAGTGCTGGTCACCGAGCTGAACAAGGTCCGCGGCTTCGAGGGCCTCGGCCCGGCGGACATCCGCGAGGTCATGGCCGCGTCATCCCTCCTGCGCCCCGAGGCCCTCACCGCCACGAAGATCTCCGGCGACATCCTCGTCCTCACCGGCCGCGTCCTCCGCCCCAAGGATGAGGAGAGGGCCCTGTACGTGGCAACGCACCTCGCGTCGTACAAGCGCGGCCGCGTCTTCGGGGTCTCGCGCAGGGCGGGCCGCCGCGGCGCCAAGGCCCCCAAGCCGGACGCGGCCCCCGAGGAGAGCGCCGCCGGCGAAGACGGGCCCAGGCAGCGCTCCGTCGCGGCGCGCGGATTCGCCGACGAGAAGGATGTCAGTGGCGGCGACGCCGTGGCCGCCCCGGGGCGGGACGACGACATCGACGCGGGCACCGGTATTTCGGCCGCTGGCGTGGGCGCCTCCGGCTCAGGGAAGGCCGGCGCGGCCGCGGGCGAGGCCGACGACGACGTGGAGGATCAGGGCGTCCCGGACTCGATCGACACCGGGGAGGCCGACGAGCTCGAGCAGCGGGCCGCCGCCGCAGACTCCCTCAACCACTACCGGCTCTCCTGCCACGCTTCCCCGGCGGTCGGCGTGGCGTCGCCCCTCGGGGTCCGCTCCTCCACTGCGCCCGGCTCGTCCCGGCCTTCCAGCCTCCTCGGCATCCGGGCGTCGTCCCTGGTCGCCGACGAGGACGCGCCGGACAGCCCCATCGTGTCGCCGGCAGGGGACCAGCCGGACGCAGCGGCCGCCGCCCCAGCGGCGCCCGGCTCCGAGGCACGGAGCGACACCGACAGCGGCGGCGGCGGCGGCGGAGAGGCCACCTTTGACCCGCAGTACGCCCGGAAGCAGCGCGAGCAGCAGCGCCGCTCCGCCCCCAAGACCTTCACCGTCCGCGGGGAGCGCTTCACGGTGACGCCGGAGGACTTCGACACCCTGTCTTCCACCTTCACCTTCCTGCCTCACAACCCCGTCATCTTCCGCTGGTTCGGCGAGAGCACCAGGCTCCTGTGCATCCCCTTCGGCCTCCTCCGCTCCAAGCGCGAGCGCGTCGCCGTCGAGGGCAGGCAGATCCGCAGAGCGCAGGCGGCAAAGTCGCTCCGCGCCTCGCTGGGCCACGTCTCCGAGGCGAGCCGGGAGCGGATCGTCCGCTACGCCGACGCAGGCCCGGACGGCCCCGTCGCCGTCGGCGGGTCGGCCGCGGTCCTGGCGTCAGCCGCGGCCGCGTCGGCCAGGGCGCGGAGCCGCCTGCGCCCGTCTCCGCTCCGGGTGGAGCAGGGAAGCTCCGTCGCGCCCGGCCCGTCCACGGCCCCGCACAGGGCGGACAGGCCGCCGCGCGCCACGCGGGCCGGTCACGGCGTCTCCATCTCCGTCGGCGGCGAAGGCTCGGTCGGCGCCACACCCGTTCCGTCGGACGGGTCGGACTTTGGGACGGGATCGAGCGTCGGGTACTCTGCCCGAGGCCACCGTGGGGCCAAGGCGGCGGCCGAAGACGGCACCGTCGTCGTCGCCCGCCGCCACGACTCGATGCTCTGGGCCGCCGACCCGCGCATCATCGGGGACGGCACGCCACGAACCGGCTCCTCGGCCGGTGACCGCGACGACGACGACGAGGCCGACGGCACCGGCGGCCCGGGCGTCCTGGCGCGCGTCGCCGGCCTGTTCCGCGGCGGCTTCGGTCGGCCGGCCGGGGACCAGGCCCCCGTCCCCCCCCCGACGTCCGTCGGGTCCACGCCGAGCGGCAGCGCCCTCAGCACGCCGACCGCGGGAATCGCGACCGTCCCAGCGCGCCGCGCGGCCTCCGACGTCGACCTCCACTCCCGCGCGCTGCGCGCGGCCGCCGCGGCCCGGGCCCCCGGGCCCGCGTCAGGGGCCGCCGCCCTCTCCCCTCCCAGCGACGACGACGGGTCGACCCACTCGCCCGCGCGGCTCCACGGCCGGGCCAGGCGGCTGGAGGGCGACACGCACGACCCCCTGGCCCACGGCATGCACGCGGACGAGCACGGCGCCATCCTGCCGCACGTCGACAGCGCCAGCTCCCTCGCGTCCCTCGCGGGCCCGGGCCACGGGGAGGAGCACCCCGTCAGCGTGGCATGGCACAGCCCCGAGGGGGACATGCACTCCACCGGCGACTTCCACACGGCCGACTTCGAGACCCACCGCGGGGTGAGCCACCACGCGCATGTGTCCGAGGCCGCGGCGGCCGCGGCGCCCTTGGCCGCCCTGGAAGCGCCCGCCGCGGCCGGGGGCGACCCCCTTGCCGGGCGCCGGCAGCCCAACCCCCACGTCGAGCGGCTGCGGCACGACAACGCCGGGCTCATGCGGCCGAGGTCCAAGCGCCCAGGCCGCTCGCCGCTGGGAGACCACACGTTCTGAACCCCGACCGCACGGGGCCGGTGGAGTGGGCCCGGTGCGCTTTTGTGTGTATCTGTGTGCCGGGCACGTGCCAATCATGCGCGCGTGCCTGTACTTGGACTTGCAAACACCCTGTAATAAGCAGTGCGTGGCGCCGGGGCTCAGAGGCCTCTGCCTCAAGCCCCGCCCCACGCGTCGCAGCGCCAGTTCACATCCTGGGCGCCCTCGACGATGCCGCACAGCCAGCCGCGCTGAAGGCGCAGCGGCTGCTTCAAAACTCCTGACCCGCAGCTCGCGCCCATACCCGCGCACCCAGGAACGGGCGCGCGGACAGGGGCACCGAGCGGCGGCGAAGCGACACACGAGGACCGAAACCAAGGGACTGACGGCGGGGGGCTAGAAACCGCAGCTCCAGGGGAGCGCAGACAGATCTGAAAAATACGAAAACTCGCTGCCGTGGGCGGCAATACGTGGATGGGAGGGAGGGCGGAAGTCGCCGGGCCGGCGGCCTGAGGAGCCGCGCGGCGGGTACTCCGTACGCATCCGCCCGTGCTGTCGTGGCCTACTCGGCCTGCCAGATGGCCGGATCCAGGACGGAGAAGCCGACCGCCCCGGCGGCGAACATGCCGTCCGGGGCGGCGGAGCCGAGAAGGCTGGGGTGCATCACGTGGCCGTCGTCCTCGAGGCTGAGGGCGGCGAGAGACGCCGCGGCCGCTTCAAAGCCGCCGCTGTGCGACGTCTCCGGCGGAGGGAGGGCGGAGCGCGCGGCGTGGAAGGCGTCATCGAGAGCGCCACTCTGAGCGTAGTGCCCGGCCAGGGCAGAGTCGCCCATGGAGACGGCCAGGGCGGCGCTGTGGGGCATGGGGGCCGAGGTGGCCCACACGGCGGGGACGGGTGGGGGCGGGCTGGCGCGGTCCGCCGCGGCCGCTCGAGGCGGGGCGTCGTATGCGGAGGGGTAGTGGTGGTAGGGCACCGCGTGGTGGCTGTGGAGGTGGTGGTGGGGCGGGGGCGGGGGAGGCTGGAAGTGGTCGCCGTGGCGGTCCGGGCCGAACGCCGCGGGCCTCCCGAAGCCGTGCCCATTGTGCGGGCCGCCGGTCATGATGCGGCCGTCGTGCCCGACGGTGCCGCGCTGCCCGTCGGGAAGGACGACGAAGGACCCCGGGACGAGCATGGTGTGGTGCTGGCGGTGGTGGGGGGGCGCGTGGCCGCCGTCGTGCCGGAAGAATGCCGCCTGCGCCGCGAGGGGGCCAGGCAGGAAGGACGTCGCGACGCGGTGGGGAGGGGGGGCCGGCGGGTGGAGGGGCAGAGAGCCGCCCGAGGTCGGGACGACACCCGCGTGCTGGTGGGGGCGCTGGTGGTCGTGCAGGGGGAGGACGAAGGCGCCGGAGGCGGCCCTGGAGCCGGGGGTGTGGGTGCGGGCCGTGGCGTCGCCGTGGCGCCCCTGCGGTCCGGGGGCGGCCATTGGGGACGCCGGGAAGACGACGCGGCCGGCCGGGCCGTTGGGGCCCAGGGCCATGGTCACGCCGTGGCTGCGGGGCGAGGGGGCGGTGGCGTGGCGGGGTCTCGCCCGGCGCATCTCGGGGACGCGGACGCCGCCGACGACGCGGTCCGAGTAGGCAAGGGCCGTGTCGACATCGGCGTCGACGGCCATGGTGATGAAGCAGAAACCGCGGCGCTTGCGCGTGGGCACGGAGGAGAGGGCGCCGCGCGTTCCGGCGGAGACCATGGCGTGGAAGACGGGGAAGTACACGTCCTTGACCTGTCCGAAGCGGGTGAAGTGGTCGCGGATGTCCGCCTCGGTGACGTGGGCGGGGACACCGTTGAGGAAGAGGCGGCAGGAGCCGACGTCAGGGGAGGGAGGCACGGGGAGCGGGGTGCCGTGGAAGCCGTGGTGCCTCGGGTGGTGCGGCATGGCGCCGGGTTGACCCTGCGGGCCCGCGGCGTGGGGGTGATGGCCCCGGCCCGGCGGCAGCGGCAGGGGTGCGACGTGGCCGCCGTGCCACTCCGACCCACCGTGCGCTGATGGTGCGCTCAGGCCGGCGGCCTGCGCTGCCGCTGCGGCGACGGCGGCATTCTGCGCCGCGACACTGGCGGCGGAGTGCTGCCTCGCGGGCGCCGGAGGAGCGGGGGGGGCGCCCGAGGCGGACAGCGGGATCGGCCCGCCGCCGGAGTGGCGGCCGCCCATCGCCGCCGCGTGCTCGGTCCCAGCCGTGACAGGGCTGGGGGCGAGCGCGCCGGTGTCCGCACCAGGCACGGGGGTCGAGGTACCGTTGCTGCTGGCGGGGGGGGTGGGCGAGGGCGAGGGCTTGGCCGGGGCGGCGTCGTCATCGTCGTGGCGGCCGGACGAGACGGAGGATGACGACTGGATGGTGATGTTCTGCGGCCGCGCCCGGGCGGTTGCGGGCCCGGCGGCCGTAGCGTCGCTGAGGATGGTCTCGAGGGGCACCGGGACCATGGATGTGGAGATCCCAAAGGCGGAGGAGGTCGGGGCTGCGCTCGCGCGGGAGGCCGGGGCCAGCGGCCTGCTGCGGTGAATCCCGACCACGACCGGCCCGGAGCCGGGGTGCGGGAGGGCCCCGTCGCGCGCCGTGCGGCGGCCGGAGCCGCTGTCCGCGGCGATGCCGCCCGCGCCGTGGAGGGACGCGGGCCCGTCGTAGTGGTGGTTGGGCTCAAAGGCCGTGCTGACAGAGGAGATCCGGTCCGAGCCGTGCGGCTCGCCGCGGGAGGCCGTGGCGTCGCGGCCGTCCTCCGTCGGCTCCGAGGGGGCCGTCGCGTAGGGGCTTCCCGGGCTGTACATGCCGGGCATGGGCGGGGACTCGGGCCTGTTGGAGCGGAAGCTGCGGAGCGTGCGGGCGGAGACGGCGCTCCTCCCGGACGAGCGGCGCCCGGGCTCCCGGTCGCCGCCGGCGATGAGCAGCTCGGCGTGGCTGGCGTGGCCGCGCCACTCGGACGGCCCCGCGGATGGGGGCGCGTCGAGCACGGCGGTCCGGCTGGGGAAGGCGTCGCTGCGGCGCCTCTGCGTGCTTGCCGGCGAGTCACCCCCCTGGCTGGCCTCGGGCTCCCCGTACACCGGCAGAAAAGCCGGTTGTGGCATCCCTGCGTCGCCCCCAGAGTGGCGCAAGGTGATGTGGTCGGGCGGCCCGGTCACCGACGACGACGGGGACGAGCTCGGATGGGCGCGTGCCATATCCTCGTGAAGGACCGACCGGGGCGCCCCGACGGGGGTCACGCCGACCACCGTGAGCACGATGTCCCGGGAGATCTGGATCTGCTGCCCACCAACGAGCACTGGCACGCGCGCGACATCCGCCTCGTCAAAGATGACGTGAACCAAGGTCACTGGGCCAGTCTGCAGCGCCACGAACTTGACAGCGTAGGCGTGCCCGAGAGCCGAGCGGGCCGTGTCCTGTAGCTGTGCAGCGTGCTCACGGGATGCAGGCTGTGGCATCCCTGAGAAGGCGGCCTCGGCAGCGGGAACCGGGGCGGCGTCCGTGGCAGGGGCTCCACCGACCCGCGGCCCAGCCCAGCCGGGCGGGAGCAGGCCGGGCGCGAGAAACGCGCCCGCGTCGCGCGATGCTCTGGGTGTGGCGCGCTGCACGGTGACCTGGACGCCTGCGATGAGGGAAGGACGGGAACGACGACAGCCGTGAGGTTGCGTTCTCCAGGCGCCCCCAACCGCCCCCGACCGCTGGGCCGCGCCCGCAGGACGGCAGTCCACCTTCCGCCGATTGGCTGACTGGCTCGCACCGCGCCGGCCACTGTCACGGGGCAACGAGCGAACCAGGCGGCTGCTTGAAGATGAAGTCGCCGGCGAGGGACGCGAAACAATGCCTGGCTCGCGCCCAAGGGCGGGGCTCCAAGGTGGCCGCACCCGGCAACCAGGCGCGTGTTATGTTTCTGGCCCTGGGGCGGTGAGAGCTCCCGAAGGGGCCGGGCCGCGCAAGGATCAGGACAGCGACCGACCCTTCACTCGAGGCCTCGGCCTGCGCTCGCCCACAGGCCGCCAACGACGCTGCCGCAGCTGGCCGCCAGCCAAAGGCCACAGCGGGGACAACCAGCGCGCGCCCGTATCGCCTGAGAAGGGCTGCACGCGGCGAACGGCCGGCAGAACCCGAGCCCGATGCTGCAAGGCGTGACTGGGAGGATAATTTCCGCGCTCGGAGGACGGCTGGCTCACCCGCAACGATGTGGACCGGCGTGCTCATGACGTGCTCGACTGCCTCAGGGGCTAAGTAGGACACGAACACCACCAGGCGGGCCGCGGACTTTGGAGCGTAGACATCGGTGACGCTTCCGAACCGGGCAAAGTACGCGCTCAGCGCCTCGAGCGGCACCGGGGCGTTGGGCCGGACAAACACCCGGTGGGAAGTCGACCGCGCGCGGCCCGACATCCCGAGGGCCGCGCAGGTTATGCCCTGGGGAGCAAAGGAGTGCTGTCCAAACCTCACGAGAGCCGGCAGGGCGGTCGCGGCTGCGGGGGCGCCCACGGCTCCAAGCCCTGCGGCTGCGGCCGCAGGACCATAAGACCGTTCGTAGTGTTACCGCTCCGCCTGACGGCGCGCCGGCGGCGTCCGGCCGAGGCCCTGTCGCGGGCTCGTGCGTCCGTGGCAGCGACAAGGCGTTCGGCCGCGGTCAGGCACGCATCCCCACCGAGCCTGCACCAGCTCGGCATGCATGCGAGCTGGTGTACAAGACCCTCGGAGCATGCGATCCAGCGGCGCTACCTGGCGGCACGATGCCATGAGCACGGCCGACAGCCGGCAGAGGCTTGGTCCTGTGGTGGGGGGGGGCGGGCAGTGACTCCCAGCCTCAGCCCCCAGCACACCGCGGGCGATTGGCGCCGACCCAGGCCCTCGCAACGCTGTGAAATCATGTTCGGCCAATCCGTGCGACCTCCGGGGACCTCCACCCGGGGAATGAGCCATCTGGCAAGACAAGGACGGCGGGCAGTTGCGTCGTCGGACTCCCGCACCGAGGCAGCAGCATCCCCCGGTGGGAGGCCCGCCCGTCCTGCCGTTTCGACGGTGGGAGCAAGAACACCCTCGTTCAGGAGGCCGGGGGCGACTGTGCCGTCATCGAGACCGTCGGCTGGAGCAACGGCATCCGCCCGCTCCGGCGCTGGTGCGCGAGCTGGTGCCAGCGTGCGGCACGCCGATCCACCGGCAACACATCGCTCCGCCGGCTCGAGCCGATCGGGGGGGCTGTCGTCAAGGTCAGGAGCTGAAAGCTCGCGGACGAGATCGGGAGCGGCTTCCGACGCCGTCGCTGCCCGAGCCAGGCGCGCCCGTGCTGCGGCAGGCAGTGCCGGGCGGGCAGCACGGGACGGGTCGTCGACTTCCACCGGAGCAGGCGCTGCGGCGGCATCGGCGACGGAGCACGCCGCCAAACTGCGCGAGCGGCTCTCCTTTCGGCTCTCGGACCTTGAGCTTAAGACGACCGTCGGGACTGGCACGTTCGGCCGAGTCAGGGTTGTCCGGCACAAGCCTTCCGGAAAGCACATGGCGCTGAAAATGCTGCGCAAGACCGACGTTGTGAGGATGCGGCAGCTGGAGCACCTCAAGGACGAGGTCCGCATCCTCCTCGCCGTCTCGCACCCCTTCGTGGTGAACCTGCTGGGCCATGCCCAGGACGAGCGTAGGCTTTTCATGCTGATGGAGTACGTTCCGGGGGGCGAGCTCTTCACCAAGCTGCGGGACGAGGACCGTTTTTCGAGCTCGGCCTCGTGCTTCTACGCGGCGGAGATCGCTCTCGCGTTCGAGCACCTGCACTCCCTGGGCATCGTGTACAGGGACCTCAAGGTGAGGGCCTCCCGACACCGCGCGCGCGCCGCCCCGGCACCGCCTGCCGGCAACGCCCGTTGCCGCAAGCTGCCGCCGCTCCCGCGATCCCTCCTCCGCTTTGCCCGTTCCGTCCCCTTGATGCGCAGCCCGAGAACCTCCTCTTCTCCAGCGGCGGCCACATCAAGATCACGGACTTTGGCTTCGCGAAGCGCGTCGGGTCGGAGAAGACGTTCACGATGTGCGGCACCCCAGAGTACCTCGCCCCCGAGATCATCCAGGTGAGGGCACGGGGCAATGCAGGTGCGCGCCTCCTGGCTCGAAGTGGTTCGGGCATGACGGCTCGCGACCCCCACAAACGCCGTTGCGCCCATTGCCTCCCGCTGCGCAGACGGTCGGGCACGGCATTCCCGTCGACTGGTGGGCGCTCGGCGTGCTCATTTACGAGATGATGGCCGGCATGCCGCCGTTCTTCAGCGAGACGCCGTACGGCATCTACCAGAAGATCCTCAAGGGACGGCTCCGGTTCCCCCGCAGCTTCGACGTCAAGGCGTCCGACCTGGTCACGCGCCTCCTCACCATGGACCCGACGAGGCGGCTCGGTGAGCCACGCCGCGCTGCCCCCGCCGTGCGCTGCTGCCGGGTGGCGACATGTTGCCCCTGGCAAGCTCGCCGCGTGCCGCGCGCAAGACCCCTCCGTGTCTACGAATCCGTGCCACCGCTCGCAGGCTGCTTGCGCGGCGGCGCAGCTGACGTCAAGGCCCACCGCTGGTTCAGCAAGCTCGACTGGGCTGCGCTCGAGGCCTGCGCCGTGGAGCCTCCCTTCGTGCCGGAAGTGCGGTCGGACGGGGACACGGCGCACTTCCCGGAGGACTACCCCGACTCGGACGACGAGGCGGGCGTGCCTACACCAGCAGAGCAGGCAGCCTTCCGGGCCTTTGACGAGTTCTGAGGCGCAGGCAGAGAGGACCGCGACGCCTCAACGGCACGCGCAGGCGCCACTGACAGGGATTGTGAGACCCAGCGAACTTGCAACGGCGTGAAGCGCACTGGCCCAATGCACGAACGGCAAGTGTTGACACCCGCGGAAGGAACGGTGACGACCCCAAAGGGGCCACGGAACGCAAACACGCACGAGGGGGGCCGCGCGACGCACTCAGAGCATGAAGGCCAGGTCGCGGTTCGGGAGGCCGTCGCCAAAGTAGGCGCCGCCAAAGTCCGGGCTGCCCAGGCGGTGCACGAAGAAGTAGCCCGGCCACCGCAGCGACCGCACCGTCACCGTCCCCTCCCCCTCGTCCACCCTGACGCTCCACACTCCCGTGGGCTCGTCCTCGGAGATCGGGTCCAGGAAGTCGACGTCCTTCACGGTGCCCTCCCGGTCGAGGGCGGACTTGCGCTCCAGGGCGAAGGGCTTCCGGAAGTGGAGGAACGACGCGGTGCTGCCCGCCTCCGTGGCCGAAAGGCCGGCGAAGGACGGGTTTGGCGCCAGGTAGTGTGTGGGGGTGATGACGAACGCGCCCCTGGGCACCAGGCTGAGGTCCGAATCCATGGCTGTGACGCGGTGAACGAGCCTGTGGGCCTCGACGAACCGCACCTTCTTGGGCTTGGGCGCCCTCTCGCCGTCCTCCTCGTCCTCCTCGGGCTCCTCCTCCTCCTCTTCCTCGTTGTCCTCCTCGAGCACCAGCCCGGGGTCGCCGCGCAGGGTGCCTTCAAGCTTGGAGCAGCGATCAGCAAACTCGTCGGTCACGTCTGGGAACGCCTGCAGCTCGAACTTCTTCGTGGTGCTGCGCGGGTGGCGGAATCAGGGCAGCGTAGCAATTTGGTGGACGTGCAAGGAAACGGCGCGGCTTTCCGTCCCCTGCGGCCACCGTCCGCCTCGCTTGATTTCGGCCCGCGCATGAGGCCGAGCCATGCCCGCTGAGCACTCGCCATGGCCCGACCATGGGATCGGTTGCAAACCGGTTGGCGCCGCCCCGCAAGCCCTTGGCCGTCGACGGCTCGCAAGCTCACCAAAAGAAGAAGTGTTTCTTGGGGTAATCAGCAGACGGCGGGAAGCCGTAAACGACCAGGTAATCCGCCTCGGCCGCGGTGATGCGCCCCCAGAAGCGCACAGTGGACAAGCCCTCCTCAAGCTGACGCTTGCGCATGCTTGCCTCGAGCCCTGCACGCTCCTCGACGCTCAATGTGAACCCAGACCCCGCAAGGTCGTCCATGCGTCGGATGTCCATGGCCTCTCAGGCGCGCTGGTGGCGGCCATTCGGCCCGTTGCGCGCGGCAGAGCCTTGGCCCGAATCTAATCCGTGGTGCCATAGATGCGAGCCCCGACAATTCGTCCCGTCCCTGGTCATGACAGCGGGCTACACGAGGCGCCGTGAACGACAAGCATGAACTTAGTGGTGCGCTGGCTCGAGTGGGCGTCTTCTTACCACACTTTGAAGCACCCGGGACGTCCGCGAACGGGCACCACCATCCCCCGCGGCTTCCCGCGGTCCATGCGCACAGCAGCACCAATGCATGCACAAGTGGGTGCACTGAAGACTGAATGATCTGTGGAAGGCGTTCGGTGTCCCATCAATCAGTCACTCATCGAACCCCGCGGCACCTGGCCAAAGCAGCCTTCCCCGGGCATGGCCGCCGCTTGGGTCGCCTCGCCCCACATCGGCTGCACCGCCGGCACAATTGGGCGCTCACTGGCTCTGCGGTAACGCGGCGTGGTCAGCCCGAGGATTCGCAAGCCTCTGCTCGCGCCGACGATCGCTGAGATGGCGGAGGCACCTTGTTGGCAGGCGCCGCCAGGCGCTGGGCAAGCCTTCGCCCCAACCCAGCCTTGGAGCCTTTGCTTCAGTTTGCGGCATCGCCCAGTCCGATTGGCGGCTTGGCCTGGACGGCCGCTGTGCGCTCCCTGGGTACCCCCCAGCCTTGATCGTCGGACTGAGGCGCTGCCATGAGCGAAGCTAAGGTAGCCCCAGCCAGGCATGACAATCTGCGGCGCGTTGTTCAGGCCGCAGGGCTGGTCCACACCGATCCTGACAAGTTTGAGCGCGAGCAGGCGAGGGCAAAACAGGACAAGTCCGTTTCGCAGCTCAAGGTCGCCACGCTAGTCATCGGTTTCTTTGGCATGGCACTGTCTATCAGTGCTGCCGAGATGCACGTCGATGAGGGCTACTCAGCGTCACCGGCAGTCTATGGGCTCAAAGCGATCTCCTCGGCCTTCACTTGCCTGTTGCTGGTGCTTCTCGTTCTGCTTTACCGTGCCCAGCTCGTCGCGGGCAAGCTTCACGGTGAGCTGGACAGCGCTGACACCCTTTACTCCACCGGCATGCTCAACTCGCTTTTGCTCGAGATGTGCCTGTGCGCGCTGCACTGCCCTGTGGGGCTGGACAGCACTGTCACGTTCACAAACCTCGGGCTCACGATCCGGTACACCCTCGACGAAGTTTTTGGGGTGCTCGTGCTCGTCCGGTGCTACCTTCTTGTTCGCGTGTTCGACGACGCCGCGGGCTTCGTCACGGCGCAGGCAAGGGTTGTCGCCAAATGGAATCGGGTCAATTTCGGCATCGGCTTCACGTTTCGCTCCATGATGGAGCGGTTCCCGCTGCGCTTCGTGAGCCTTCTGATGTTTGTCACCACCCTGAGCCTGGCGCATGCGCTCCGGGTGTGCGAGCGGCCGGTGTGCCGAGACTGGTCCAACGTCGTCGCGCGCTGCGGACCGTATGAGGACAGCTACGAGCACTACACGACAGCTCTGTGGAACATTGTGATCACCATGACGACCGTCGGCTACGGCGATATCTACCCCATTTCCCATGGCGGTCGCATGGTTGCCACCATCGCTTGCTTTGCTGGCGTCGCGCTCGTCGCTCTTCTGGTCACGGCCATCACGGGCATGAGCCAGTTCGACCCGGACGAGCTTCGGGCATTCAACGCTCTTTACCGTGCACAAGGGCGGTCCTCCCACCGCTCCGCGGCTGCACGCATGATTGCGTCAGCGTGGGCCTACTACAAGCTCCGCTTGCGGACCATCCACGGCCTCGACACCAGGCTCCGATTCCCGACTGAAAGGCGCATGCGGAAGCCAACGGCCGCGGCCCTCGAGAAGGACGTGGTCTACGTCACGAACGCAGACGGCCGGGTGGCCCGCGTACCGAACGGCTATCAGTTCCTCCTCGCGGAGGTTCATACATGGAAGCAGGCCCGGTCAGAACACCACGCCGTCACCCGTGAGAAGAGCGAGCTGGCGCTGGTGGTTGCGGAGGTACTGCAATCGCGCGCCCGCTTCAACGAAATGTCGCAGGCCCTGGCCCGACAGCTGGCGATGCTCGCCGCCATCGTCCCGAACCTTAAGGCCCAGCTTGACCTTGTCTCCGCCAAGGTCGGCGTCCCCAGGCTCCCGCTGCCCTCGACTGTGCTCACCGATCCAGGGCTGCTTCCCGGCGGCCTCAAGTTCCCGGCCCGCCTCGTGTACGCGCCGACCGCCGCCGCCGCACAAGCTACCACCTGGCCACGAAAGCCGGGCACGGGGCCCGAAATCTTTCCGTTGGCGTACGTCTCGATGCACGATGCAGTGACGTCGGAAGCGGAACGTCAGTTCTCGGAGACCCTTCGCTCACTTCCGTCCATGCGAGGACAGCCGTCGGGGGGAACACCACCCATCAGCCGAGCATCGCGCTCAGCGCCGCGGCTTGAGCGCCGCCCTGGCCTGATCCACGCTGAGGAAGAGGACGACGGCGACCTCCGGACCCACACGTCGGTGGCATCATCCGCACTCACGTCCGATTCAGGTGGTCACGTCACCCCGCCGCTGCGAGGTCCTGGGTCGCATGCCACGCCAGTGGCTGCAGTCGTCGGGGTTGTCAGCCGGCCACCAAGAGACTCTAAACCCACCGTCACGACCGACTAGGTATCGTCCCGAGCGGACCCCTGCTTGCTTCAACTGAGCCCAGAGAGCGTGCATAGCAACAACTGAATGGGCGGAGCTTCAAGCCGGTATCACGCGCTGCCTGGCCCGTGTTCAGGCGTGCAACGATGGCTACCCACACGGCACACGATGAGAGCAAAACGGCGCTCGCTTGGCTCGGCGGCGCTGGGACGCAGAGGCGGCCGGGGCTCCCCGCAACACGCCGTTGCACTCCACCGTGCGCAGCAAAGCCCCACTGCAGGTGGCTGATGGCTTCTATGGTCGATTATGTCAGCTCTGACGAAGAAGTAACCCCAGGGAAGGCTCCCGTACCGCGGGATGGGCCTTCGGCCTCCGGGATGATTCGCGGCACGCTGGTGGACGCCGCCCCCGAGCCGGTGCTTAGCCTGGCGGTGAGAAACAGCACGGCTGCTTGGATGGGCCGGCTTGGCACGGCCTGGAACTCGGCCAGGGATCGCGCGGGAACGAGGAGCACTACGGCCCCTGGTTCAAGGCCAGGCAGGCAGCTCCCGCTAGCCCGGCTTGCGGCTGCAACGTATGCTGGTCTGCACGAAGAAAGCTGCGCTTGTTGCGAGCCAGTCGCTCGACGGCGGGCGTGCGTGGATGCCCCCACCTTTGCTCCGCGTCCTCGGCAGCCGAACGACTCGACTCCGCCGTCCCACCTCGCCCCCGCAGGCGGCTGGTTCTACGCACGTGCAAGAAGCCGTAGCGGGTCCGCTGTTGCCCGGTCCGCTCGGCTCGCTTGGCGTCGGAGCGCTGCCAGAGGGCACCACAGCAGTTGGCTCCGGTGCCGTCGTCAGGGTGAGCCAGCTCGTCGCCCGGCAGCGCAAGGGTGACGGTAGCGTACAGCATGCCGTGCGCCGCGGCCTCTTGTGAGGCCCAGCGGTGCACCTGTCCGGCCGCAGTCGTACCTCACCTCGGCCCAATACTCTTTTCTCCGTATTCGCAGCGCGTTGAGGCAGATGACCACTTCTTCAGGAGGCAGTTTGCAAACATGCAGACGCTCGGGTTCGCGGCCGACCCGTCGGGAGGCGCAGGCTTCGTTGGGGACCGCGAGGCCGCAGCGGCGATGCGTGGCTTTGATTCTCGGGACGCTTCTCTCACCCGGGCCCAGCGCCGCGCACTGGGGGCAGCAAGGGACGCAGCTGAGCTGTCGGGGCAGGCCCGGATGGGCTGGGGCAGGAGCCGCGTGACCGCGGTCGAGACGGGAGGCATCACGGAGCAGATGAGGCGGCACCGCAAGGAGCTGGGCCTGCCAGAGGACGAGCTGGAGGAGGGTGAGGGCGGTAGGCCGGCGGATGCCGCGCCGGAAGGCGAAGATGGCGAGCAAGAGGCGTCGGCGTCGTCGTCCTCCGCCGTGGCGGGCGAGTCTCTCGCCGCGGCCAGGCGCAGGCGGCGGCGCGGCAACGCAGGCGGCGACCCCAAGGACGGCATGCCCGCAGAGGCCGCTTCTTCCGACTTCGTGGGCAAGTCGGAGACGGACTACCAGGGGCGCAGCTGGCTGGAGCCGCCTGCGGCGGAGCGCGCGGCCGCGTCCGCCGACCTGTCGGACCGCACGTCGGTGGCGCCCAGGCGCTGCATCCACCGTTACACAGGCCACTCCAAGGGCGTGCAGGACATCGCCTTCCTCCCCGACACGGGCCACATGCTGCTCACGGCGTCGCTGGACAACACCGTGCGCATCTGGCAGACGTCGTCCACGCGCAAGTGCCAGCGCGTGTACGCCGGCCACACGGCGGGAGTGCGCCAGGTCACGTTTCGCGCCGACGGCGCGTCCTTCGCATCGGCCTCCTTCGACACCCACGTGAAGATCTGGGACACGGAAACCGGCAAGTGCACCGGGTCTTACCAGACCGCGGCCAAGGGCACGCCCTCGTGCGTCACTTTCCGGCCGGGCGACGAGAACACGTTCGTCATCGGAGGCTCAGACCGCAAGGTCTCCCAGTTCGACGCGCGGTCGGGCGAGATCGTGCAGACCTACGACTACCACCTGGACAACATCCTCACGGCGACATACTACGACGAGGGCCGCAAGCTGGTTACGACCAGCGATGACAAGAAGATCTTCGTCTGGGAGCACGGCATCAACGTTCCCATGCGCCAGATCCAGGACCCCGCGATGCACGCCATGACCTGCGCGACCATGCACCCTTCGCAAGAGCTGTGGTGCGGACAGGCCATGAACAACCAGATCGTCGTGTACAACGTGAGCCCCAAGTTTCGCATCAACCGCAAGGCCAAGTTCAGCGGCCATATCAGCGCAGGGTACGCGTGCCAGCTCTCCGTGTCGTCGGACGGGCAGTTTATGGCCAGCGGGGACGGGCACGGCCGGCTGTGGGTCTGGGACTGGAAGAGCCGGAAGGCGGCATCGAGGCTTCGCGCCCACGACGCCGGCCCGTGCATCGGATGCGAGTGGCACCCCGCCATGGGGGATATCATCGCAACTTGCGGGTGGGATGGCACCGCCAAGCTTTGGGGGTCCGCGACGACAAAGTGAGTGTGCGAGCGTTGAGAGATGCACCCTTGAGCGAGCGTGTGGACGGATGCGCTGGGGGCGCATCGTCGTCAAACCTGAAGATTCGACCAGACAGCTTTGCACTCAAGAGATCATGACATCACAGACAGCCCGTGAGAGCCGGCAACCTCCGCCGGCCGGTCAAAGGCAGAGCCCACTCCCGCGTCAAGAAGCTGCCGCGAGTGCCGCCCGAACCCAGCCGCTGACATCCTCGCGCTGCGCCCACGCGCGGCCGTCGCTGTGCGCGCGCACGAGCATATCATCCGCGCTCAAGCCTTCTGCCTCGGCTCGAGCCAAGTCGACGGCGGCAGCCGCCCTCGTGCCTGTGCGGCAAAGCACCAGCACGGGCTTGGCAGCAGCCTGGATCTCCGCCACGACGGCGGCCGCAGCTGCCGTGCTGTACTCGCCATCCGGCGGGCCGGTGGCGAGGAAGTTGGCGGTTGTGCCATCCGGGAGATAGGCGGAGAGGTCCCTGCCCATCGGCTCCGGAAACGGAACCAGCTGAATCACTGTCTTGATCCCCGATGCAGACACAGCTTGTTTGAGCGTGTCCGCTGAAATGATGCCGCCCACAAACGTCTCCTCGTCGACACGCCGGAGCGAGCCGTCGAGCTCCGACAAGACCTGTGCTTCGAAGGCCTCGATACCCTCGACTACCCAGTGTCGCAGCACAGCCTTGTCTGCCCACGGAAGGGAGATGTCCATGGCATGCGAGACCACCTTGTGAGGCGGTGCCCTGGCCTGCCTGGCCTCGTAGATGGAGACCGCAGCCGAGGCCCGGGCGCCAGACGCACAGACAACGAGAGTTGGGCGCGCCGCAGAGTGCAGCTTCTGGCACACGTTGTCTGCAACATTCGAAGTGAAGCCGTCGGCTCCCTGCGAAATCGGTAAGCGCGACAAAAAGAATCTGGTCATGGCCCGGTCGCGTCAGATGTGCGGGCAGCTGCGGAACCCAGCCCGCACGTGCAAACTTCGCCAGTCATCGGCCTCACCGGCACAGCCTCGAACGAAGACGGCAGGCTTGAAGCACTCGACAGGTCAGAAAGCATGGGCTCGGGCCAAGCGGCGAGCTGCACGACCGAAGCGATGGCATGAGTCTCGATCGCCGAGCGCAGCTGATCAGCTGACATGGTTCCGGCGACGACGAACCGGTCGCTGAGCTTCCGGACGGAAGGATGAAGCATGGTGCCCTCCATTTGAGGTGAATTAAGGGCGATCAGGTCCAAGCCTGGTGTGTTCGTAGGTGTGGCGGTGTGCTCGATCAAGGGTTCTGTTGGGCCAGTACAACAAGGGCTCTGTTAGATATTGGTCATCACACAAACATTCGGGCAGTGGAGCCCGTCGTAAGGTGTTCATCAAGCCTTTCATGGCTCAAAACTTGTGTGCCTGTAGGCCCTCTCTACAAAGTGGAGGGCAAGGCCTGCAACAGCAGGAACAAGCGAGCAGGCCCAGTCAGCTAACAGAGCTGTGCTCCTTGTCGCGTCGACGACCGCGTGCATGGCGACGGAGACGCCACTGCGCGCCACCGCGGTGCACCGTCCCGTGCAAACGCGATTGTGCGACCAGAGAAGCGGGCGGGCGGTGGTCTTAAGTGACGCTCATCGCCGCGAGCCGAGATGGCTCCACGGTTTCCTGCGCCGGCCCTGTTGACAGTGGCGGCGCTGGTGTCTGCTGCCCCGGCGATTCGTATCACAGAAGTTATGGTCTGGCCTGCCTTGCAGGACGGCTCCGGTGCTCCGCGCGGGCTCGCACCTGATTTGCCGTCGGATGGCGGCTCGGAGGCTTGGTTCGAGGTCGCGAACGCCGGCGATTCCCCGCTCGCGCTGCTCGGCGCCGAGATCATCGTCAGGGGGCTGCCGAACGGGGATGTGGACACGCGAACGGTTCGCAGGGCTGCCACGCTTCTGCCCGGGCAAGTGGCAGTTGTTTTCGGGGGCAAAGGAGACGTTGCTGGTGACGCCTGGCACCGCTTCGCAGAGTCATGGGGCGTGCCACAAGAAGCGTTTTTGCTGTCAGGGTGGGATCTCAGCCCGCAGGCAGCCGGGATGCCTGTGGCATCGCTGCTTCGGTTTGCGGCAGCGGCCGGTTCCATGGAGCTCAAGCTTGCCTCTGGCGACGCAGCGCGCGTGGCGTGGACGGCAGCCCCCCAGGGGAAGAGCTTGATGTGGGATGAAGCGGCCAGGCCGCTCGGACCGAGCCAAAGGGGTGGGGCTGGCGCGGTGGCAAGGCGGTCGGCGGAGCTAGTGGCCGCAGCGCTGGTCGAGACCGGGTCACCCGGGCTGCATGTCGAACCTGCTGCTCGGCTCACCCCCCCGGGCTCTGACTCCCGCGCCATGTGCCTGATGGCGGCCGGCAGGTCACTCCTGGCCGGAGCCGTGGCCTTGCCCCACGGGGGGCACGAGCTCATTGAGATGGCAGCCACGGATATCGGTGCGTTCCGCACCGTGAGTGACGTGCACATTGGCGTCAACGGGGACGCGCAGGCTTGTCCCCTGGCAGCCATGACGGGCGGGCCAGTCCTTTTTGCTGCCACTGATGGCACCGGGCGGCGAGGGCTGAGGTCCGCGTGGCGGGCGGCCGATGGAGTGCTCTCCGAGTCGCACGACCCTCCGATGCCAGCCAGTGGACTGACGCCGATGGGCCGTGCAGCTGTCGCCGACACTCCTGGGAGGGAGGTGGTTCTGGCTGATCTCCGGGACGGCGGCGGGGAACGCGCGTTCTTCTCGGCAGCACCGGAGGGTCACAACGGCACCACGTCTGTGCTCGCTGTCCTGGAGCTACCACGCGGCATCAGGGCTCCGTTCTTTCCCCCGTTCGCAGCCGACGAGCTGGACCGCGTGGCCGCCACTGGAGCCGGCACGAACGAGTCACACGCGGGTGCAGCCTCCGTCGCCGCTGTCGCCGATGGCCGCTGGCTGCTGTTCTCAGCACGCGACACAGCGGGCCGCGCGGGCAGAGAGTTGTGGTCGCTCGGGGTGCAGCCCGGGAGCGCCCTGCCGTCGAAAGGCCTGGCTCGCACGGCTGCGAGGCCGCCGCCCTACGAGTCAAGCGCCGTGATCCGCCTTCATGCCGATATCGAGGGAGGGCCCGTCGGGTCCGACCCGTCAGATTTCGTTGACTTTTCGGGCGTGGTCGTGTTCTCAGCCACGACCACGGCCACCGGACGAGAGCTTTTCGTCATGCGCAAGGACGCCGGCCCATCTCGGGACGAGCTTGGCGTGCCTTCGCTGCTGTCCGACATCGTGCCGGGAGCTGCTGGCAGCGACCCCATGGAGCTGCGAGTGATGTCCGCAGACCTGCTTGTATTCTCTGCTTTCACTCCTGAGCACGGGCGCGAGGTCATGGCGCTCCGGGCTTGGGCCTCCGTCCCCACGGCCGCGACCGATGCAACCGTGCTTCCGCCAGCGGCACCGTTTCTGCTGGCTGACATCAACCCCGGCCCAGCATCGTCCGAGCCTCTGGGACTCGTCGTGCACCAGGGCAGAGCGTACGTGTCGGCAACGACGCCATCATCCGGGCGAGAGCTGTTCCGCGTGGACGAAGGCTCGCCGGCCCGTCTGGTCGCGGAGATTCGGCCCGGCCCAGAGGATTCCAACCCTCGCTCCGTGACGTTTCACCGTGACAGGATCTTCTTCGTCGCTGATGACCCTGGATTCTGGGGCAGCGGGGAGGTTTTCAGCAGGTGGCTGCCGGCGGCTTCACCAGCGGCACTCTGCCCAGGGGTAGGCCGCTCCGCGGCCTCTGATCACATGTGTGCAGTCCGCATCGCCGGATCTCGGGTCAGTAGCCCGGGCGACCGTCTCGGCGCCTCCGTGGCAGTGACGCAAGGAGGCCCACTAGGCGGCGCAGTAATCGCCGGCGCACCAGGACGGGATTCTGGCACAGGTGGTGTTGTCGTCCTCCAAAGGACGACGCAGACCACAACTGGCTGGGCCCTCGGCGCAGCCCTGTCGCTCCCAAGTACCTGCGGACCGGGGGCCAGCGCACAGTGCAGGGCTGCCTCGGCGATGGCCAGGGCCGGGCTGCACCTTGGGACGTGCGTCGCGGCCGGAGCAACGACGGGGGTCATCGCTGCGGGCGGGCCTGGCGCAGGCCGGGAGGCGAACATGACGTCGGCGGTGGTGGGCGGGGTTGCGGTTTGGGCATGGAGGAAATCGGAGTGGGTCTTGGAGGCAGCCATCGCAGCTGACGACGGCGCGCTGGTCAGTCTTTCTGGTCGGACTCACGCGCTGCCAGAGACTATGCGATTCGGGCAATCGGTGGCGATGTCAGGAACTTCTGGCTGGCTGTTTGTGGGAGCGCCGGGGGTCGAGTCCGCATCTGGCGCCGTGTTTGTCTTTCGTCGCTCGGCTCTCGGCCGGTGGGAGCCAGCGCAGCGCCTTGATCCCCCTGCCTCGATGGCTGCGCAGCCGGTGTGGTTCGGCTGGGCCGTAGCCGTTGACCAGATCAGCGGGGGCGGGGTGGTGGGGGCTCCCGGTGGCTCCGCGGCGGGTGCCGTGGTCCCCGTCTACGTCGGCCCACAGGGTGCCTGGCTGGCCCGAGCGACCCCTGCGATTTCCGCGCCGGACTACGGCCTAGATCGCTCTCTGCACCCAGCGGCCCTGTCCATTCCTGATCGCTTCGGTTACAGCGTCGCAATCCGCGGACGACGGCTGCTGGTTGGTGCGCCGGGTGCGTCGGATCCGTCCTCCGGGAACGCTTCTGGGGCGGCATACCTTTTCACCAGCAGGGTGGCAGGCCGCTTTGACGAGGACTTGCTCCGCTCCAAGGTCATCCCGGCCGGGGCCGGGCAAGGCGACCGCTCAGGCGCCGCAGTAGAGCTCGCGCTTCCCGGTCCCCGCCCAGGAACGAACGATGTGCAAGGCGTGGTGCCGTCGTTCACGGAAGATGATGGAGTGCAGCTGCTGGTCGCTGGCTCGCTTGGCACGGCCGCCGTGGAGGCCGGCTCCGACGCGCTTCTCGAGCTCGATGCCTCGCCCCGAGGGATGGCCCCACTTCAGCCCCTGAACACCCCCGGGTACGACCCTGCAGTGGGAGTGAACGTAACTTCAGCTTGGAGCGATTTCGGCTTCGCCGTGTTCGAGCAGGACGTGCCGTCCTTGACACCGTCCACGCTGGAGCAAAGGACGCTCCCCGTCGGCTGGTTGCGGCCAGCGCTGCTCTCCGGTGCCGACGATGGCCTCGGCTCCAGCATCGCCGCCGACGCAACATCGGGCGTCGTTGTCATGGGAGCCCCTCTCGATGATGGAACTCTTGCAATCCTCGGTGAAGCGTTCGGAGACGGTGCTTTCGATGGGGGCAGTCCTCCCAGTCTTGCGCGAAACCGGCGAGCAGCCGGGGCCGTCTACATCGCTGAGTGCGCTGCTGCAGCGGTCGAGCGCGCGAGCACCACGGTTGCGAGCATGCTGGCGGACGGCGAGCCAACCGCAGCTCTGCGAGCGCTGGCAACCGGGTCCCTGGTGCGCACGGCTGCTGCAGCTGCGACAAGCGCAACACCCTGGCTCCTTGCCTCATCCGACGCGTCATCTGCGTCCAACGGGGCTGCGGCCATCGCTGGTTTCGCGGCCGGCAGCGCGATTGGGACCTGCCGTCCAGGGGCGTTTCGGTCGGTCCCGTGTACGGCAGCCCGGCCTTCCGTTTGCCTGCCTTGCTCGCGGGGTCGATGCCCCGAGAGCCAGTATGAGGCGTCGGGCTGCACTCGCATATCTGACAGGCGCTGTGTCCCGTGCTCGGGCCCATGCCCCGCCGGTAGCTTCATCAGCAGAGCTTGCTCGGGCTCCAAGGACAGGGTATGCAGCGCTTGCCCGCCCGGCGGTGCTCGGTGCCCGTCTGATGCAAGCCCTGGCAGTGCAGACATCTCCGTCCCAGACGTGGAGGTTCCGATGCTTTGCGACCGCTTCAGCGACGGGGGCTGCGCGGTGCGGCACCCACGCCTGCCTGCAGAGCCCGGATCGGGTCGCAGCTCTGCGGAGCAAGCATTCCTGGAGGCTGCCGTGTCGGCTGGCGGGCCGGGGCCTTGGGACGAGCCTGACCTGGCTCAGTTGCAGCCTGGCAGGGATCTCAGGAGGCTGCTTGAGTACGGGCGCGCCAACGGTGCCGCATCTGCGCGGGCTGCGGGCGCCCTTGCCGCCCTTGCCGCCTCAACCGGCGGAGCCTCCTGGAACGCTCCGTGGCCCACCGACGGCACCGGTGCCGTCGCAGGTGACCCTTGCACAACGCCATGGTCTGGGGTAGAGTGCGACGACCGGGGACGAGTCGTAGAGCTCAGGCTCAGCGGCCGCAGGCTCCTGGGTGTGTTCCCTGCGGCGCTCTGTGAGGCACTTGGGGAAACGCTGAGGCTGCTGGACGTGTCGCACAACTTGCTGACTGCCATGCCTCCAGCCACGTTAGCGCTGTGCACACGGCTGGAGGTCCTGGATCTGTCATTCAACAAGTTTGGGGGCGGTCAGGGCTTCGGGGAGGTGCTTCTGGCGATGAAGCGCCTCGAGCACCTCTCTGTCGCATCCTCTGGCTTAGAGGCCATGGTTCCGCCAGGCCTCATCACGGCATTGCGGCGCGCGGACTCGCGCGCATAGCCGAGGCGCTGCGAGCGATCGGCACCGCCACAGCGTGGGAATGCGTGCAACAAATTGCCATGACTGACCAAAACTCCCACGCACGTGCTCATCCTGTCAGGCTTGCAGCTCATATCGTTCTCCACGCATGACGTTGTCGCGGCACGCCCGAGGCTCCTTGCGTGAGCACCAGGAGCCGCGCAGCCGGGGCTCTGTCGGCTCATTTGGTCGCCCGTTCGCCAGCCCCCGCCGAGCAGCAGGCACACCCCCCATCTCAACCAGCGCCGGGAACCCGGGTACCACTCCTGCCCGAGTGCTGCCGGTGAAGACGAACCGCAAAGCATGCTCGCGGCCAGCGCTTGCCACCGGGCCGCATCGGCTGCGCTTGGCGGGCGCCGATGCTTGGCGACCGCGGCCAGGGCGTGCCCTAGGCTGAACGAACTCAGCGACAACCCGGGAGCAACGAAGCAGGTGAGCCCGCTGGCATCGCGGGCGCGTGGCAGCCCATGCAGAAGCGCACACGCCCAAACGAAGGACAGCCACGCATTCCTCGCGAGGGCACCCTGCGGAGCGCCTCCTCGCTCGGCGTTCACCTGGCCTGATCCCTGCTACACCGCAGGCCAAGGTCAAGGGCCGCGGTCCCGGATCTGGGCTGGGCAAGACCTCAGGCCGCGGGCACAAGGGTCGTCGCGCCCGGTCCGGCGGCTCCGTGCGCCTCGGGTTCGAGGGCGGGCAGACTCCGCTGTACTTGCGGCTTCCCAAGTTCGGCTTCAACAGGAAGTCTCTGCAGCAGCCGCTCGAGGAGGTGACGCTCGGCCGCTTGCAGCTCCTGATCGACCAGGGCCGCATTGACACGTCCAAGACCATCTCGGTGGCTGATATCAAGCGCAGCGGTGCCGTCTCCCGGGTCAGGCACGGGGTGAAGCTCCTCGCCAAGGTGAGACGGCGGACGGGCGCGCAGCTGCAGGCGCCGCCGCCAACCGCGTTGCGCTCCGCTGCCTCGCTCGCTTGCTGCGCAGTTTGATGATTCCAGGCAGGCAGGCTGGCCCTCGAATCCTCAACCCCCCCACCACCACCGACGCGCGCGCGCAGGGTGCGGAATACTTCACCGCCAAGGTGGACATCGAGCCGACGCAGGCCAGCCGCGGCGCGATCGCCGCCATCGAGGCGGCCGGAGGCAAGATCCGCACGGTCTACTACGGCCAGACGTTCCTCCGTCACCACCTCAGCCCTGAGAAGCGCGACGGCAAGGGCCTCGAGGCCCCCAAGAACCCCCGTCCCCCCCTGAAGCGCATCGGCTACTGGCTGAGCTGGGAGAACCGCGGATACCTGTCCCCCGAGGCTCAGATCGAGGACCTCACGAGGCGCTCGCCTGCCGGCGCGGCGCACGCCGACGACCCCGAGCAAGAGCGCGCGTGATTGCGGCGTGGCGGCGTACCGCTGAAGCGACGCCTCGCGGGTGCACGCTCTGCTCGCTCGCGGTCGTTGCCTCGCTCACGGCGCACCAGAACCTGCGATACCCGCTCGCACCGCGCGTGCACCTGCGGAGCACAGTCACGAAGAGAACCAGCGCGGTGCGAGCAGCGCGGCGCAAGCGAGAGCGGCCGTTGCTGGCGAGCACTGCCTGGGCTCCGTGCCTCGGCGCAGGCGGCTTGCCATGGCGGCAAGCATGCCAAATACGTTTGATGCGATCTCATTCAGGTACTCCAAGCTCCCCGGCACCCGAAAGGTGATGTGCGTCAACGCGGACCTGCACCGCCATCTGCACCGAGCGTGGACCGGCGGGCTCGACAACCTCCGGCGGCGCTTTTCTGCACGAAACAGGGAGGCAAAGTTCTTCAGGAAGACGTGGGATCGCTTCTTCGAGCAGGTTCTGCACGCGATGGACCGGGGTACACTCGCGCTGAGCAAGGAGGAGAAGGTCCCGCGGCGCAAGATGGCGTTGCTTGAGGCCGAGACCCTGAGGAGCAGGGCAACCGACTTCCTTGCGAAAGATCTTGGCATTCGAGGGGCGGACCCAGCTAGGCTCGATGAGAATGGGCAGGCGATTGGCGAGAGCGCGTTCGCAAACTCGGCCAACGCGATCCATGCAACAGTGTCGCGCTGCCTGTGGCTGGCCGAGGAGCTCATCGCGGGGCGGGACCTGCCAGCCTTGGGGGTGGCAGGCGAGGCTGCGCCGCGCAGCTCAGGCGCGTCGTCGTCGGCGGCGGCGCCAACATCCGGCCCGCCAAGCCCGGCATCCTCTAGCGACCGCTACAAGGATGGTTCTGACAGCCCCGGCTCGAGCAATGGTGGCAGCGCTGCGGCCGCCTCATCTAGGACAGCCATGCGCGGCGCAAGCACAGGCGGGGCAGATGAGGCGAGCTCCGACACGGAGGGCGGGACGAGCCCGCCGCCCGCAGCTGCGCCCACGGCGACCAATAGGAGCGGGGCAGAGCCAGGGGACGAGGGCTCTGACACGGAGCCGGAGGTTGCGGAGACGGTGATGCAACGATTCCGGCTCCTCTCGCAGGCCACTGCCGCAGCCGGGCCGTCGCCGGCGAGGCCCTCCAAGCGGGCGGCATCCCCAGCGTCCGCGGCGGGCCCGCCCGAGGCGGCGGCGAAGCGCGCGAGGCGTCGCTCACGGGCCGGGTCTCCGACGGGGAGCGACGCCGACGAGCAAGCGGCCGAGGTGCAGCCAGCCCAGGGGGTGCCCGGCACAAGATCACCGGCCAGCAGCACGGGTAGCGGTGTCAGCTCGGACGATGAGGCGGCAGAGGGGCCGGGGCAGCCAGGGTCGGGCCGACCGTCGGAGGAGGCGGCAGCGGCTCCGTCAGCCCGTGAGACCAGACCGTCATCGTCGTCGTCGTCGTCGTCGTCGTCGTCGTCGTCGTCGTCTTCCGAGCGCGCAGCGGCGCCCAGCGAGGGCGACGGTAGCACGGGGAGGCCAACTCGCCGCTCTGCCAGCCCGGCCGGCTCTGGCGCGGACGCCGGGAGCGCGCCGGAGGCAGGTCGATTCAAGCTCTGCCGGCAGCTGGAGGCAGCACGCATCCGCGAGGCAGCGCTAATCATGCAGCTGCGAGCTGTGGAGGCCAGGGCACACGAAGAGCGTCAGCAGGCAGAGGCCGGTTTGGGAGCGGCGGCTGCCGAGGCGGCCTCGGCAATGGCCCGAGTCGTCGAGCTGGAGCTGCAGGCAGAGCTCGCCCAGAAGGCGCAGGAGGAGCACGTAGAGGAGCTGCTCAAGGGGCGGGAGATGATTCGGGCGGCGGGGCGGCAGCTGGGCCTGGTCATCCGCCCGATGCAGCGGTAGCAGCGCCGGCCCGCGGCCCGGCCCGGCTGCCGCGTGTGCCGCAGCGAGCGAGCCACAGAGTGTGCGGCGGATGCCATCGCGGCAATGGTGCTCACAACGCCTGCTCGGCACCCGGCGGGACCCCATCGTTGCCGCGTGCGCGTCTTCGCGCGCGCACGCATCACGCACTGTCGCCGCCGCGCGGCATGGGTGGTTCCCCGAGAGCCGGTCACCGCCTCGGCTCCGCCTCGATGGCCAGCGCGATGGCCATCGCCGTGTCACCGTCGTGCGAGATGGAGAGCATGACACGGCCGACCCCCATCGCCCGGGCCGCCACCAAGGTCTCCCCGTGCAGGCGGACCTCGGGGCCGGACCCTGCCAGAGGCAGACTCGGCAACGTTGCGCCTGGCCGGGGCCCCAGCTGCGCGCCCTTGGAGGCCGGCACCACCTCGATCTCTGGGAAGAGCAAGCGGAACCCGCCAACTGCCTTGTAGACGGCCTCTTTCGCCGCCCAGCTGCGAGGCGAGGTAGAGAGCGAGCTCAGGCGAGTTGCCTGCAGCGAGACCCAGCGAGCCGGACACACCCTCAAACACCGGGCTCACCGCCCGCCGATGAATGCTCTCCTTGCAGTGTCGTCCGTCAGCTCGGCCAGGCGCGCAGCCTCGGCCGGATGGAGCGCTCGCTGCTCAAACCTGCTGCCGTACCGAGCCCACACGCGCAGCACCCTGCTGCACTGCGTCACGTCCAGCCCCACGCCCTTGATCATTGCTGGCACGGCGCCTGACCACCTCCGCGAGGAGGCGCGCACCCAAGCCTGAGCTAAGTCGGCCCCGCACAGGCTCTGGCAGGTGCGGTCGTTCGCCACACCTCCACGGGCCGCCCTCCAGAACGATACTACTGACACAGCAGTAAGGCACGCACGAATTCGACTGCCGCTGCGGGAACAGGGAGGTGTGAACGAGAGCTACTGGTGCAGTCGTCCGCTAATCCGTAACCTAACCCGAGAGCTGAGATTGCTGGCGCCCGGCAAGCAGCACCTGCCCAGACGGTGCGACTGTGGCACCCGCCAGCAGCTCGGCGGCAAGTCAGCTGCTTACCCACCAGGAACGCCCACTGCCAGTCCTCGCCTGTGGCCCTCCCGGCAGGCTCCCGTGTGATTTCAGCCATGGCTTGGCGCACCGGCCCTCCAGTCATGAAGCCCACGGGTGACGGGGCGGCGGCACCGAAAGGATCAAAGGCTGCGCCGGCAGCACCGGCCGCCGGAGCCACGGGTCCATCGCGTACAGCGCCGGCGGGGGGGACAATCCCCGCCTCGCCTGCAGGAATCGCGGGGGCACCGCCGCCGGGACTCTCCGGCCCCCACTCTGGTGCGAAGGGCGCCGCCAGCCATGGCAGCGACCCCGGGCTCCTCGGGCCTGGCGCGGTCCTGGGAGCGCTGGTGAAGCTGAGGACCGCGGGCGGCCGAGTTCTCCAGGGCGAGCTTTTCGCAGTCTCGCACGGCATGGCGGTCATCCGCGAGGTGCGGGAGCACACATACCTCCGTGCCACCGTGCACACGGTGAACCTTGCCGCTGTGACCCACGTGGCCGTTCTTGGGAGGGCCGAGGGTGCGCTTGCGGCCACTGCGCCCCTGCCGCGCCTCGATGCGGGCAGCATGCAAGCCCGGGTCAACGAGACGGCAGGTAAGATGCGTGCTGAGCTCTCACGGGTGGGAGATGGTGTCTCGGGCGACGCGCAGGCGGTGTTCTACATGCTTCACCGTATGTTCGGCGACGTCCGGTGGAGCGGCGCCGACGTGGTCATCCACGGGACCGTGGTGGTGCCCGCGCCGTACAAGTCGGGTGCCGCCCGCGTGTTGACCGGTGTGCCGGCCGCGGACGCCCGCCTGGGCTTCGTGAAGCAGCAGCTCGACCGCTTCTGGGCGGGGCGCGCCGGCAGCGCGTGAGGGGCATCCCGCCGCCCGGGCGGTTCCTGAGCCGCGGCTGGGGGTCTCGCAGCGGCGGGGGCGGGGAGGTTCCATGTCGCGGAGCGGCGCACGTGAGTGGGCGGGGCGCGCGGCAACGTATCGACACTCAGGCACAGGTTGCGATGCGGCTTGCGCTCACACGGGACGGCGCGCTACGCCACGTAGTGGTACGTGGAGGGGTCCTCCTCGTCGCGCTCCAGGTAGTCGTTCTCGATGCAGTACTCGATGCGCTGCTTGACCAGCTTGGGGTCGGGGCGGAAGGTGGCGAGGATGCGGACGACAGAGGCGAAGAGCTCCGAGTGGGCGAGGCGCCGGCTGGACTTCATGGTCCTCACGATGGCGGCGTCGATGGCGTTGCGGCGGTCGTCGGCCACCTTCTTGGGGCTGTGGGACTCCTCGAGGGAGGCCATGGGGAGGCGGACGCGGCGGAGCTTGGAGGTGAATGCAGCGTTGACTGAGAATCGGTCCGACACGCTGATGGAGCGGCCGGGGGGGGACTTGGAGAGGATGCGGTGCTTGCCGCACGCGAGGGAGTGGAGGACCCGCTTGGTGACGTCCTCCACGGTGTTGAGGCCGGACCCGACCTCCCCGACGCCGAGCTCGGAGCCGTCGTCCTGGTCGGCGAAGAGGAGGAGGCAAGCGGCCTGGAGCGTGGCCACGGACAGCTCGTAGCGCTTGTCGAAGCGCGCCGCGACCGTCGCGCTGCCCAGGCTGAAGCTCCATGCGAGACGTCGGTTGGTCGTGCGGCCCGCGTAGTACTCGGCGAAGACGTCCTGGCACGCCCGCAGCGGGGCCGGGACGGCCAGCTTCACGTCGCGGAAGGTGGGCCACCAGCCGGTGGTGAGGACCTGGACGCCGAAGTCGCAGGGGAGGGCCTCGACGCGCTCCCGGCCGGCGCCCGAGGACCAGGAGGAGAAGTCCTTGGTGAGGTCGTGGCCAACCTGGAGGTCGGAGAGCATGCCCTCGAGCTTGGAGGTGTACTGCGCGCCGCAGCGGAGCTTGAGCTTGGCGATCATGGACCGCTCGGCGTCGGCCGAGGCGGAGCGGGCGTTGAGCAGGCGCTTGGCGAGGAAGTTCCGGTAGATCTCGCCGAAGCGGTCCTTGTCGACGATGAATGCGAAGAGCCCGACGAGGCGCTCGAGCATGTCCTCCACCTCGGCGTCGCCGAGCTTCTCCGAGCCGCGGAGGAGCCTGTCGCAGAAGCTGGCCACGACCTCGGTGTTGGAGGCCTTGGAGGCCACCTCCCGGTTGACGAAGACCTCGAAGGCGTCGCGGAGGGCCTTCTGGAACTGGGAGGAGCCGCCAAAGTAGGACGACACCATGTGCTTGGCGCGGTCGTGGAGCTCGAGCAGGGCCGTGACGAAGGCGGGGACCGACGCGCTGTCCTCCTTGCCCTTGCTCGGGGTCTTGGGCTTGGGGGAGGCGGCCGCGGCGGCGCCCGCCGCGGCCGCGGCCGCCGCGCCCGGGAAGGTGGGCCGGTCCGACTCCCGTGCCGTGACCAGCTCCAGCCCGAGAGCTTCCAGGTGACGGCGGAAGCCCCTTGCGACGGGGGCGAGGCCGCCCTCCACGCGGGAGAAGAGCCGATAGCTGTGGGGGGGGAGAGGGGGAGCGAGGAGGGAGGCGATGGGAGCTCCCGGTGCTAGGCCCGGCGCGGTGGGCGGCGCGGCCGGGCACGCTTCGGGCGTCGGCTCACAGCCTGGCGAGGTCGGCCCCCCTGTCGTGCTTGAGCATGTCGGTGAGGCCGCTGCCCTCCCTGTCCAGCAGGGCGGAGGCGTGGGCCGTGAGGAGCTCCTGCTCGACCACGGCGAGGAGCGGCGACTCGGTGCACTCGTGGAGGTACCTCTCCACCCGCTGGGCCTCGGCCACCAGGGCGCGCTCCGCCCGGGACAGGTAGTCGGGCGTGGACAGCGCGGCGAGCCAGTCCTGGCTCTTGCGCTTGTAGTATGCTCTGGTCGCGGCCAGCAGCGGGGCCTCGAGGCCAGAGGCGTACACGGTCAGGGAGCCCTGCCCAACGGTCACGAACACGTCGGTGCAGCGCTTCAGGAGCCCGGCGTCCTCGCCGTGCCCGTCCCTGCGCAGGTGTGGGGGGAAGGGGGGGGAGGGAGGACGGCTCGTGGGGTGGCCGGAAGCGGCGGCCGGGGCGCGGCCCGAAACCGTCGCGCCGGGGCCGAGGCGCGGCACGGCGCTCACCTGTCCCTGTCCACGGCCTCGAGCATGGCGCCGGTGACGTCCGCCTGGACGGCGTCGAACACGGCCCGCTTGAAGGCCGCCGTCCCCGCCTCCTTGAGCTTGGGCAGGGCGTGGTGCTGCACGTGGTAGCGGTCCAGGTACATGAAGAAGCGGTGCATCCACTTGTTCATGACCACCTGGCGCTCCCACCGCTTCGCCAGCTCCGGCAGGATGTGCGGCCCGTGACAGCTCTGCGGCGCGCGGCACGGGGGCGTCGGGGGACGTGCGTAGGTCGGGGCGCGCCGGCAGCTGAGGAACGTGCCTGGCACCAGGGCCCGTGCCGCTCGACCGCGCGGCCCCTGCTCACCCTGAGGGCAGGGAGCACCTGGCTCGTCAGATATTCCTGAAACGTCCCGTTGTGGCGCAGGTACAGCTGCTCCGACCAGTTGTACGGCGCCCGCTGGGTGCACATGTTGTAGCACACACTGCGTAAGGTCGGCGTGTGACGGCGTCGATGCGGGACGGGTGCGGTCAAATAACGGTGGCTACGCAATCCCGCTCGAGCCCGACGACCTCGCCCCCAGGCCTAAGAGGCGCCATCCCAGCCCCGGGGATAGCGAACAAGCATGCCCGGCGCGCTGCCCGCGCCCTGGCAAGCCTCACGTGTAGATCTTGGAGAACTCTTGGTTCGTGAACCGCGGCCCGGTATCGCGCATTCCGCTCTCCAAGATGGTGATCAGCCGGTCAATCCCGCGGTTCTTGATCTGCGACCAGCCGTCCTCCAGGTCAATGGCGGCGGCCATGGCTCTCAGCACACTCGAGCCTTGGTGATCGCAACGTCAGCGCGAGCAGCCCGATGATGGGCTCGACCAACGACCTAAAACAGGGTCCAACACGGCGTGCTCAGCCGGCTCAGACCACAAGGAGAAGACAAAGGTGAGGCACAGACGGCAGACGCGCCGGAGGCACCGCCACAGAAGGTGCAAGGCACCCAGGCAGCGTTCGCAGGGGAGCGCCCGGCAGAGCGCTGCCAGAAGCCCCCGTCTCCGCGCCCGGGCTTAGCATCACAGGCCTCACGCTGTGAACGGGCGCGCAGGCAGGCACGCCCCTCGCAGCTTTCGCAGCGGCGAACATGATGCTGGGCGCGGCACGAGGTGTCGCCCGGGCGGTGGCCGGACGATCGGCCGCGCGTCTCGTCATTGCTGGGGGTGTTCCGCGCGTCGCCCTGGAGGCGGCGGTGGTGGCCCGGACGTCGGCGAGGCGCACGTTCTCCGTGACGGCGGCACGTGCGGCCAAGGCAATCCCGCGCGCGCAGACGACGGCAGGGGCGAGCGCGATGCAGGCAGTCGGAGGCACCAGGACGATTGGCGGCGTCATCGTGCTGGGCGCGGTGGCATACGTTGCGTACGAGATGGTGCAGTCCGGCAGGACCTTTGAGTCGATCATGGACGACCTGGGGAGCATGCTCAGCTCGTCGCTGGACGAGCACAGCGACCCGACCCCGTGAGCCGCCGCTCCCGCTTTTAGCGAGGCCCGGCCCAGGCGCTAGGACGAGCCAACACGGTCCGGGCTGTCGCAGGGCGCGCACTGGGTCCGAAATCTTGGAACTCTCTGTCGCTCGGCCAGCGCCCCGCCCCCACCCCGTCCGCGCCCCGCCCGCCCTTCCCGCCCCGCAGTGAGGCGTTCCTGCCGTCGGTGCTGCAGGCGCAGCTCATCCCGGAGGAGATGCAGGCCGGGCGCCTGGACGAGCCGTACACGACGTACGTGGTGCAGCTGGAGGGCACCATGCTCCGCAAGGAGTTCGACCGCCAGGCCGGGTTCAAGCACATGATCCGGCCCCACGCAGAGGACGCCCTCAGGCTCGTGGCCAAGGAGGGCAAGGGCAAGGCCCACGTGTGGTTCTGGGGCTCCGAGAGCCAGGCACAGGCCTCCGTCATGACCGAGTCCCTCTTCCTTGGCACCGATGTGAGCCGCCCCGTGCGCTCTGCGCACAGGCGCTGCCGTGCCATCCCCGCCCGTCCTGCCCGCGCTCCTGGCCCTTTGGCGCGCGCTCCCCATGCCCTCCCCCCCGTCGACCTCCCGACCTCGCGCGGCTCCCGCCTCCGTGTCCGCAGAAGGAGCGCGGTGTGGGCATGACGACCTTCCAGTCCCTCGCTCCGGCCTTCCTGGGCAAGGAGCACCGGTTCAAGGACTTCGCCGGGCTTGAGGACGCGAGGGAGCGCCGCGGCAAGGCCGGGGCGGACGACGCCCCCACCCCGACCACCGACGCGACGCAGCGCCTCGCCACGGAGGCCTACCTGGTCAAGCGCGTGGAGCCGCTGCCCCGCCTCCGGGGCTCCACCATCCTCGTGGACCACGAGCTGCGCAACTACCAGGTCAACCCGGACAACACCATCCTCCTCACGCCCTTCACCGAGCTCAAGGAGGACGACAGCGAGCTCATGACCCTCGTCGCCTTCGTCCGCCTCTTCCACTCCCTCTACAAGCGCAAGGAGGTCCGTACCGCATCGGAGGCCATCGGCTGGCTCAAGGCGCGCCACCCCGACATCGCCATCAATCCGTACTCCATGGGGCAGCACATCCGGGAGGAGAGCTCCGTGATCTCCCGCGAGCTCGCCCTCATGGAGCGCAACAGCCTCAGCGCGGCCATGAAGTCGGTCAGCAGGCACACGCTCATCGGATCGGGCCGCGCCATCACGCCGGCAACCACCCGGCTCACCACGGAAAGCATGCCGGAGGGAAGCCTTACGGCCAGGCGGGTCGCCCAGATCAAGAGCCGCAACCAGGCGTGGCAGCAGGAGCAGGCCAAGGCGGCGCGCAAGGCCGCGGGAGAGGAGTGATGAGCGTGCGAGCGTGGGCAAAGCCTTGTCCAACATTCTCATCCGCACGTGACGCATCACGATCCGCCTCACACGAATCTCTCAATCATGAACGGGGCAGTTTATACAATCCGCAAGGGCGGCGGGCACGGCTCAGGTGCCTGCCGCCAGGCGAGCGGTCAAACAGACAAACAACAAAATAATCAGGTCGCGCTGGTGGGCCCCGACGCGGCAACCGGCGCTCCCGCACCCGTCCTTTTGCGAGGCCCTCTGCAACGTGGCGGCAGGCATCCGCCTCAGACGGCAGCTCCTCGCAGCGCGTGCATCGGGTTCACAAAGGCGGTGGCCTGCGAGCCGCCGCCTCCTGCGGATGCTGGCGCGAGCTCGGCCGCCCCACCATCGACCCGACGCGGCGCAAGCAGCCCTCTAGTGCTTCCTGCGGCGCGGCGCGTCCCAGCCTCGGTGACGAGCGAGCGGCCTGGGTCTGACGGGCGCGCCGCCCCGGACGGCCCGGCCGACGCCCTCAGCATCGGGTTCATGACCGACGCCACGGGTGCCGCCTGCGATGCGCCCGCCGAGGCCCCGACAAGGGCTTCCCCGTCGTCAGCGAGGTCGGGCACGTCCTCGTCCTCGCCCTCGCCCTCCTCGTCCGACGCCTCCTCGTCGAATTCTTCGTCCTCGTCGTCCTCGGCCCGGCGGCCGCCCCACACGACACCCTGCGCCGCGAGGCGCTCCAGAAGCGGGACCCGGGGCACGTCTGCTGCCTTGACCATGCGGACGTCGCCTCCGAAGCGGATGGGCGACGCGACGCCGGCGTCGCCCATGCTCATGAGCATGACCGCCATCTCCAGGGTGTCGCTGCGGCACATGGGACACGTGCCCTGCTCGGCCATCCAGACGTCGATGCACTGGCAGTGGAAGGAGTGGTTGCAGGAGAGCACGCGGACCTGCTCGCCCTCCTCGAACTCGCAGATGCACACGGGGCAGGTGAGCTCCTCCTCGGCCGCGGGCTGCGGCCGGGACTGCAGCTTGGGGGTGGCCGGCGCGCGGATGCGCGGGGGCTTCCCGGCCGGGGCAGCGGGCTTGGACGACGCCCCGGACGTCTTGGCCGCCGGCTTAGTGGCCTCTGGCTTGGGCGCGGGCGCCGGCGTCGAGGAGGACGGGACCGCGCGGTCTCTGCGCTTGAGGGGCGTGTTGTAGAGCTTGCTCTTCTCGAAGACGAAGACCGGGAAGGCGTCGATGAGGGCCTGCGACATGGCGACGCGGGGGGGCTCCTCCTCGCCCTCCTCCTCCTCGTCCTCGTCCCCCTCCCCGTCCGCGGCGGCGCCGTCGGGACCCAGCAGCCGGAGCCGCCGCCTCCTGTCGCACCGCCCGACGACCTGGTAGAGCACGATGAGGACGACAAATACCGCCACTGTGCCCCCCAGCACCTGCAGCACGAGCTGCAGCTCCGAGCCGGGCGCCACCACGGACTCGTGCGACGCCCTGAATCCCCAGCCGCCGCCCGTGTCGGCCACGGCGAGGACCACGCGGACGTCACCGCTGGACCCAGAGGCCGGCACCGAGGCCGGGCTCGTGACCACCTGGACGCCGTCGGCGAGGGTGAAGCGCCCAGCGGAGGTGAGGGCTCGAGGACCCGAGAGGGCGGCGACCGCGGTGCCGGCAGCCGCTTCGATGGCCGCCCTCACACGCATGGGAAGATCCCCGACGGTCCTGACGTCGCGCATGGTCGCTGCCGACCGCGCCCCCGCCGGGGCGTCGGGGTCGACGGCGGACTCATTGACGAAGACCGCGAGGGCGGTGGCCGCCTCGACGGGGCCGAGCCCGTCGAACACGATGAGGCCGTCGCCGAAGCCGAGGGAGAAGGCGTCCACGTGCACCACGGCGCGGAGGGGGTCGACGCCGCGCTGAGCCGAGTCGTACGTGTCCTCGGATGGGTTGACGAACCACGAGCAGGTGCCGACGTCAGAAGGGCGGTACACCGACTCGACGGCGGGGGGCGCGGCGAGGAGGAGCGAGCCGAACTGGATGACCCCAGCCCTCGCGGTGATGGCCGTGGAGGTCGGGCAGGTGAGGGGGCACCGGCTGACGGTGAGGAACGGATTGGCGACCGCGCCGAGGAGCGGGGCGCCGCGGTTCAGCGTCCGGCTGGGCCCGGCGGCGGGGCAGAGCGCCGCTCCCGCAGTCTCAGACGTGCAGAATGGGGTTCCTCCGGGGTTGTCGCACCACACGCAGCCCTTGCTGGCTGTCTGATCCAGGCAGGCGGTGCAGCTCTGGAACGGACGGCACTCCTTGTCGCCGGGGAAGACGATGGCGGGGCACTGCAGGGCCATGGTGTTGACGGAGCCGTAGTAGGTGCCGCGGGTAAGCTCCGCGAGGGAGCGGCGCGCGCTCACGACGGCGACGGCGATGGGAGCGGGCTGGTCGGGCTGGTCGGGCTGGTCGGGCTGGTCGGGCTGGTCGGGCGCGGTGGGCTGGTCGGGCGCGGCGGGCTGGTCGGGCGCAAGGGCCCGGCGAGACTGCCCGGGGCTGATGATGGACGTCGGGATGCCGACGAGGAGGGCGTTGGTGGGTGCGACCCACTTGTCGCAGTGGCCTGACACCGGTAGGCCCGAGGCGAGCGACGCTGTGGCGCACTCCTGGGTGGTCTCGCACCAGCCGCACGACGACATGGACAGACAGTCGCCGCAGGCCTTGGCGGTGCATGCGACGCGGGAAGAGTGGTAGTAGGTGCCGGAGACGCAGGGGCCGCGGGGCTGGAGCGGGCCGAACGAGGTGCCGGCGGTGCAGCGCGGCTGCGACGGGAGCGGGGAGGTGCACCAGCCGCAGGCGGGGTCACCGACGCAGTGGTACAGGTTTGGGTTGGTCACGCACCTGGCGTCGGGGCAGACCGAGGGGCTGACCACGATGGTGCCGCAGTCCCCCGAGCCGATGATGCGGGACGGGGTGGACGGCGACGAGCCGTCGCTGGTGCGGCCGATAATGTTGGGGTTGGAGCCCAACGAGCCGAGGTCGAGGGCGACGCCGATCAAAGCGCGGGGCGCGCAGACGCCCTTGGTCTCGCACCACCCGCAGTCGGCCCGGGCGGCGCAGGTGCCGCAGTCTGACAGGGCGGCGCAGCTCGCGGGGCACGACCGCTGCAGAGCCGTGGCGGCGTTGAGGTGGAAGTACCAGGTGGGCCGGGCGGGGAAGAGCCCGCCCGACGCGAGGACGGTCCCGACGCACTGCGACGGCGCGGTGGAGCCGTCGTCAGGCGCGCCGGCGCCGAGCCCCGAGCCCAGGAGGCAGGTCTGGCTGGCGGCGCACCAGCCGCAGGCGCTGTCGGCGAGGCACTCCGAGCAGCCCGACCGGCCCGTGCACTCGGGCGCGCCGACGACCACCGCCGGCTTGAGCGATGCGGTGCGGACTGCCGCGAGCATGATGCCAGCGCCAGGGAGGAGCCGGTCGGAGTCCGGGAGCGCGAGCTGCCGCAGGCCGATGCCCGCCAGCTCCGAGGGCGTGGTGACGGCGATGGTAGCGAGGAGGGAGACTGCGGACGCGGGGCTGTACCGCTGGCCGTTGCGGAGCGTCATGTCGACCTCGAGGCGCCGACCGCCGGCTTCGCCGGCGTCGCCGCCAGGGCGTGCCAAGGCGGCCTCGGCCGCCGCGATGACGTCGGCGGGCAGGGTGTTCCCGCCGCGGTCGAAGCGCTCGTGCGCCAGGAGAATGTCCGCCGAGGCGAGGCCTGCCGCGGCGCCGGTGGTCGAGGTCTGCACCAGCACGAAGGAGGGGTCGACGCCCATGAGGAAGGAGATCTGCGCCTCGAGATCGGCTGCGTCGGGGCCGCCGGCGCCCGTGCGGTGGACCACGGCGAGGGGGGCGCCGGCCAGGAACTGGCACGCGCCCCCGACGAAGCCTGCCTCGCACGCGCACTCGCCGTTCCAAGGGTGGCACTGTCCGTGGTCCGAGCAGTTTGCGGGGCACGACAGCGGGTCGAGCGTCGCCAGGCCGCTGATGGTCGCGTCACCGCTGGCGCCCTCCCTGGAGAAGGCGGCGACGCGGAAGTCGTACGTCGTGGACGTCGCCAGGCCGGAAATGTCCGCGTTGACCCGGGTCGAGGCGTTGCCAGTGAATGAGGCGGGGATGTTGCTGCCGAACGCTCGCCAGGAGGCGGTGCCGGCGACGGCGTAGAGGACGGTGTAGCTGAGGACGGTGCGGCCGCCGGTGTCGGCGGGCGGGAGCCACGAGAGGCCGACCGCGACGGGGGAGGTGAGGGAGGGGTGCGGGGCGAGGTCGCGGGGCGGGGAGGGCACGGTGGGGGCGGTGTTGGCCCCGAGACGGGGCCCGAACGGGCGTTGCTCCGCGGACGGGCTGCCCTGGACAGCCGCCGTCGAGGCCGCCGCGACGACGCGGACGAGCTGGGCCCTGACCAGGGTGCCGCCCCGCTGGCCGCCGACGCTCGTCAGCACCCCGGCCTCGGGCGTGTCCGCGAGGTCGCCCTGGTTGAGCGGCGAGCCACCGAGCATCGTGGCGTTGCAGGCCGCGAGGGGCGGGGACCTCGCAGCGCAGGGGTCCTGCAGGACCGTCGCGAGGACGAGGGTGCCGGCCGCTTGCGCGGTTGACGTCGCGCCGGCCGCACCGTCGGAAAGGGGGGTCACGAGCCTGCCGGCGACGGCGCCGGGCCGGAACGAGACGTCGAGGCTGGCGACGGGGCAGCCGCCGCTGTAGCGGGGGCCCAGGACGCGGACGGCAAGGCTGTCGACGGCCGCGCTCTGGAGCCTGGGCGCCGGCGGGCGCCACGGCCGTGTGGGGGGGCTCAGGACGCGAAGGACGGCCGTGTCGTCGTCAGGGGCGACGGCCACCCCCATGGGCCAGTGGCGCCACCGCGGGCGGAGCGGCGCGGTGTAGTTCACGCCGCGCTCCGGGGGAAGCGCGCTGGACGGTACGACGGCGGTCTGGCCCGGGGGAAGCTCCAGGAAGCCGTCGACGGCCGCGGCGAGCGCGCGGTGCCGGCGCACGGCCCAGGCGGGGAAGGCCGAGCGCGGGGCCATCCGCACGGCCAGGCCGGCGAGCCGCCCCGAGAGGACGACGTCCGGCGCCGTGACCGTGGCGCTGGCGGCGCCGTCGAAGCCCTGTGCGGAGGCCGACGACGCCCCGCGGAGCCGCCGCCTCGAGGTGGCGGCGGCGGGGCCAGCTGCCCCTGCGGTATCGTTTGTCGGCGTGTCCTCGACGGTTTCAGCGCTCAGCTGTCCTGCCCAGACGCGGCGCAGCGTCTCCGTCGCAGCGAGGGGGAGCCATGACGCGGTGGCGTCGTCCATTCGGGCGAGCTCTGCCTCGGCGAGCTCCACCTCTGCCGAGAGGAGCGAGATTGGGCGGACCCGCACCTCCAGCGCGCCGGCGGGAGGGAGGGGGACCACCGCCGAGGTGGCCCGCTCGCACGACACCACGCGCCACGCCGGCCCGGTGCCGGTGGAGCTGGGCGCGCCGGGCGGGGCGCTGGTCGCCAGGCGCCGCCACGCGGCGACGGCGGGCGGGACGTACGCCGGGGTCGAGCCGCCCCGGGCGCGCGGTGTGGTCAGGTTCGCGTCGGCGATGCCCGCGCCGTCGGGGGTCAAGCGGACGACGCCCTGCGGCCACAGGGTGGCGGACGCGCAGTCCCCGGTGCAGGAGGCGTCGTCCGGCCACATGGCGCTGGGCATGGCGCCGAGCCGGGAGAAGGCGTCGGCCGCGTCGGCGAGGCCGGACGGCACGGCCGTCGGGGGAAAGGCGAAGGCAGAGGCGGCGGGGCCGGGCCCGCCGGCCGACAAGAGCACGTCGGCCGCAAGGAGCGCGGGCCCCGAGGCATTGGATGCCCCCGCGACGACGGCGTCCCAGGATTTGGCTGAGGCTGCCGCCCAGAGGCGCGATGCCTGGCCCGGACGCCCGTCCGGCCCGGCGCGCAGCGCTGGCCCGAGGTCGGCGCCGCAGGGCTCGCGGACGATGCCGAGCGCCCTCACCGACACTTCGTAGCAGAGCGGGGGCGCCCCGCCGTGCGTGGCAGGGGCCGACCACGACACAAGGGCCAGTGGCGCGGGCTCCAGTGGCGGCCCGACGGCCTCCTCGGGCCAGGCGTCGGGGACGGCGGCGACGGCGGACGTGGGAAGGGAGTCGGTCCACGCGGTGGCAGCAGCAGGGCCCGATCGGGCGCTCCAGGCCGAGAGCGTCGGCGGCAGCTTGTTCGAGGCCCCGGGGAGCGCAGCCACGGCCACTGCGTCGTCCACGACGCGAAGGTCGCTGATGCGGAGGCCTCGGACCGGCGAGGGCAGCGACGCCGCGGCGGTGACGGCCGAAGCGAGGCCCGCGGCCGGGTCGATGGCGGTGGCGCCGGCGACCGAGACGGCCGTGACGTTGATCGCGAATCGCGACGAGGCCCACAGGCCGCCGATGGTCACCGTGAGGGCCGCGCCCCCGTCCGAGGTGAAGCCGTACGCGAAGGGCGCCCCGTCGTCCCCGATCTCCTCCGATACCGGGGCTGCGAGGCTGCCGAGCGCGCCGGTCGGGATGACGGCGAGGGCAGCGGCGCGGAGCGTCGCGTCGGCGGGGAGCACCGTGACCCGGGCCGTGCGGGGCGAGCGGAAGGGGCTTCCGACGGCCCCGGGCGGGACGTCACGGCCCTGCGTGACGTCGATCACCGAGACGTCGAGGGCCAGGACGGGGCGGCCCCGGGCCGCGGGACGGGTGAGGCGCAGGGCGACGGTGCCCGGCGCTGGCGCACCGACCGCCAGGAGGGGCCCGGGGCGCGTGGGCGGGAGCGCCGTCGGGGTCCGCACGGGCCCCGGGGTGGCCGCGGCGCCGGATCCGCCGCCGACAGCGGCCGTGGACGTGTTGGCCGTCGCGAGGCGCGCGTCGTCGCCCTGCTGCGGCACGCCGGGAAGCGCGGCCCGGATATGCGCCGGGGTGGCGGCGTCGGAGGCTCGAAGGGCCGCGGCCGCATCGGCGCCGCCCCGCGCGACTCCTTCGAGCGACGCGGCCGAGAAGACTGGCGTCACCGCGACGGCGTAGGCGGCGTCTGCCGTCACGTCGAGAAGCTCTGCCGAAGCCTCGAGCTCCGAGGCGGCGTCCATGCCGACGACGCCCCAGTCAGGGTCGCTGTCGCATGCTGGCGATGCCAGCAGGGCGGCGGTCGCCGCGCCGTACGCGCCGAGCCATGCCGCGGGGTCTGCGACGACGATCCGAGCCACGTCCGCGGACAGCAGCGACAGGGCTGACGCGACGGCGGGCACGGCGGAGCTGAGCAGGGCGGGGCGGAGCGACAGCGCGTGCTCCGTGGCGAGAAAGGTCGCCCGCAGGGGCGCGTCGGTCGCGAGGGCGCCGACGGGCAGGGGCATGCCCGGCTGGGCGATGGAGGATCGGTTGGAGGAGACGACGAAGCCGACGGGGGCGAGCCCCGCGCGCGTGAGAGCGGGGTCGAGACGCCAGGCGACTCCGATGCGGTGCGCGCCGTCCTGAACCGACGCGACGGGCGTGCGGGCGGCCGACGAGGAGAGGCCGGAGGCGTCGGGCCCGGGGAGGCTGAGCCTTGCGGCAATGACCGCAGGGGCGCCCCGGCCCGCGGCCGTGACGGCTGCCACCGAGACGTCCGCGAGGCAGGAAGGGGGCAGGCCGCGGATCACGACCGAGGTGACGTTGCCGACCAGGACGGCGGGGGCGGGCGACCCCGAGGCGACGTCCGCGGCCGCCATGCTGGTGGCAGCGTTGCCGACCGCAGGGGCCGCCGGCACTGGGACGCCCCACGCGGGGGACGACGGCGACCCGGCGGCAGAGCCGCCGGAGCAGACGACCGTGACGGCGTACGAGACGACGTCGGACCCGCCGTCGTCGCGCGGGGCTGCCCACGTGGCGGTGATCCACGTCGGGCCTGAGGCGGGCAGGGATGCCTGGCCCGCGGCGCAGGCGGCGGCGGCGGGGGACAGGATGGAGGACGCCGGGAGGACGCGGGCGTCCGTCGGCGCGGTCGCGGGCTCCGGCCGCGACGTGTCGATGTTCCTCGAAGGCGTCGTCGCGGACCAGCCGCCCTGCTGCGTGTGTGCCGCGCAGAGGGCGCGGTACCTCGAGCCCGCGCGCATGC
>Ga0136560_1000001_pt1 | contig 161293 bp, 182 predicted proteins | sample AntRauMeHopE1497_FD_104925 | JGI IMG/M metagenome (GOLD analysis project Ga0136560, IMG submission 104925) | Saline lake microbial communities from Rauer Islands, Antarctica - Metagenome Hop E1 #497 | ecosystem: Environmental > Aquatic > Non-marine Saline and Alkaline > Saline | place... | reverse complement strand
GAACCCGTGACTTCACCTTGAAAGGGTGATGACTTAACCGCTTGTCGATAGGGCTATAATTAGTAGGTGGAAAGGGATTTGTTTTTGCCCTTATTACATGCACGACTTTGTGCAAAACTCACTAATGCCGATAAACTTAATTATCACTACCCTAAGGCATTTCGACAACTACTTGTGGTGAGGGTGGGGTTCGAACCCACGACACACGGATTTTCAGTCCGTTGCTCTACCAACTGAGCTACCTCACCAATTATTCCTTGAAGATTAAATCTTCACTTTTTTTATTGGCAATCTTCAAAAATACTTCATTATCATAATCACTATGTTCTAACCTATGACATAATGCACATAATAACTCACATTTATCTAACTCTTTTTTAATTTCTTTCCACTTTGTGTTCGCCATTTTAGCTGCACCTAAATTAAAATTCTTTTCATCTATATGATGAAAATCAAAACCAGATAAATCTCCAGACCAACCACATCTATTACACTTATAACCCAAATATTCAACACCAGCTTTTTTAGCTCTGTATCTTCTTATTTTAGTGTTACATGTATCACACCTATTTCTTCTCGATGTGGTTTCATTATCACAAATCAAACAAATGTTATCACTCTCTGGTCTTTCTATTCCATATTTTTTCATCTTCTTTGGAACAGTTGTCCTGTGACAATTTATTATTTCAGCAATCTCTGAATTATTAAGACCCTCTTCTACTAAATTTTTAATTTTTTCTTTTTCGATTTTCATAATACTTTTTTATATAAATATCACAAAAACAAAAAAGTGACACTAATCTTTACAAAGTGCTCTACCAACTGAGCTAAGGTACCTTGTTTTGTGAGGGCAGTTGGTACCGAGCCAACATCTTTCGGTTTTCAGCCGAACGCATAGACCATCTTTGCTATACCCCCTTATTACTAATCAAATTCTCCCCCACAAATATCACATTGCTTGAACATAAGTTCCCCTTGTGAATTATAACAAGGTGTGTAATCAGATTTATGTTTACAATCTACAATAGGTGACTCAGCTAATACTTTGTAAGCACTTATTAATTCAAATACGGCTTTTGCTGTACCACTTGAATCGTACATAAATTTTTCTTCTAAATGTTCGATATATTGTTCTATCGTTAAACCATTCCAATCTATAATTCCTTTCATAATTTATTACTTTAGTGGAGCTACTGAGAATCGAACTCAGGACTGGGATTTGCAAAACCCCTATTTTAGCCAATTAAACTATAGCCCCATTAATTATTAAAACAAAAAAAACTCGATATTTCTATCGAGTTTATTAATTAGTTATTTAGTTTTTTTAGAACACTTAACTTTTATCAATACTCGACCTCCCCAGGCTAAAATCCGCCTCGGCTGCTTCTATAGCAAAATCAAATATGTTGTTAAATGTTTTCATAATTTCTATTATTTATTCGTTAATGGATATTAATATCCTTTTTAATTAAATATGTGCTTTTTCTTTAAAAGTACATTTATTTTTTAATACACTGCAAATATACTACATTAAAATGTAATAATCAAGCTTTTTTGAAATTATTTTTAATTTGTTTCAATGCTCTAGTGAACTACCCACCCACGGCAGAGCCCATGGGATGGGCTTCGGAGGTCATAGACTCACCTAATGGCAACGCCTTACTCCGTTTTTGTTTTATATCCGAGTCAGTTCCTGAACCAGATAGTATTTTTAAACCTTGTTTTTTAATATTAATGCTTGCGTTAAAATCTCTGTCGTGTATTGTATTACAACTTAGACAAGTCCATTCTCTATCTTTTAGAGTTAGGTCTTGGTTAATGTAATTACACACGTTGCAGTTTTTGCTACTCGGAAAGAATCTGTCAATTTTAACAACTACTTTATCATTCCAATTAGCTTTATATTCAAGCATTGTGTAAAAAGTACCCAACGAAACATCAGAAAATGCTTGTGCCAACTTATGATTCTTCATCATATTCTTAACAGCTAAATCTTCAATACAAATTACATCGTGATTTTTGATGATTTCTGTACTGACCTTATGCAAATAGTCTTTCCTGATATTGGTTACTTTTTCGTGTACTCTTGCAAGTTTTGATTTTTGTTTTAATCTGGAATTGCTTCCCTTTGTTTTTTTAGATAATTGTCTTTGTTCGTATTTTAAAGTCTTTAAATTGGCTTTGAGTGTTTTAATATTCTCATACACCTTGCCATCTGAAAGTATTGCCAAATCCTTAATCCCTGTATCAATACCAACCTTTGAGTTTGTTTTTTCAAATGGTGTATATTCTACCTCACAGGTTATACTCACATAGTAATTCCCTGTTGTTGATTTAGATATTGTGGCGAATAGAAGTTTGCCTTCAATTTCTCTGTGAATATTAATATCAATTCCTTTATTAAATTTAGGAATACACAATTTACCCTCTTCAATAGATACTGATTGAGGTATGGTAAAACTTTGCTTGTCGTATTTGCTTTTAAATCTTGGGAACTGGGTTTGCTTTCTGAAAAATTTATTGTAAGCCGTATCAAGATTTCTCAAAGAAGATTGTAAACTTTGACTATTGATTTCCTTCAACCAAACAAACTCTTCTTCTTTTTTAAGTTTTGTTAAGTCATTCGCATTATCATAGTAGTTAAGTGATTTCTTTTCTTCAAGATAAGTTTCTTTTCTACTATTCAGGTAACGATTAAACACAAATCGAGTTGCTCCAAAATGTTTGGAGAGAAGTATCTTCTGCTCATTGTCAGGAGAAATTCTAAACTTATATGACTTATGTATTAACTTCATTCTATTATTAAATAGTCTAATATTTTGTAAAGATACAATTATTTTTACAATTACGCAATTTTTTTGTAAGTGTTTCCATTCATTTTGAGAAACACTTACAAAAAAAATTACTTCGTATGTCTAAAAAATCTAATTACATCAGTACAAATCGCTCTAAACATTACTTAAAATGTCATTTAATCTTTGTCTGCAAGTATCGTAAAAAGTTACTTATAGGTCAATTAAATAATGATATTAAACAAATATTTCAATCAATAGCTGATAATTCGGATTTTGAAATTGAGGTAATGGAGTCTGATATTGACCATATCCATTTCTTAATTCAATACATTCCTCGTTTGTCTGTTTCACAATTAGTTCGTAGGTTAAAACAAGAATCTACTCGTCAAATATGGTTGTTACACTCTACATCACTTCGTAAAGAATATTGGTACAAAGATATGTTTTGGAGTGATGGGTATTTCGTTTGTTCAATAGGTGAAGCATCACCTGATACTATTCGTGAGTATATCCTTAATCAGGGTTAGTCGCTTACATCCCACCCACGTAAAAACGATGGGTGGGTTTTACGCTCCGTTAAATAAACGGTAAAACCAAATAATTTTGAATAAAGTTTTTACATATTGTACTCTACGAAACGTTTTAAGTCATTGTAACCCAGCTTACTTATACCGTTTGGATACCCAACCGCCATGAAGTCTTGGTTTAATTCGTCATAGTCCATGTCCTTGAACTGGTTTACATATTCTAAGAACTCATCATTGTTCAAGTGTTTAATCTTAACAACTGGAATAAGACTACAATCGTTCATCATTGCCGCCATAGCTCTGTGTCTACCTTCCTGACTTGAGTTATCGTGAGTGTAGAAACCAACTGGGGCCTTCTCACCGTTTCTCATTCTCTCGGCATACTTAGCAGCTCTTTCCTTATCATAACCACCACCTAAGGCATCCTCATAAGATATTCCGAAACCGTTTGCTATTCTATATATGTATTGTTTTGGTGATATGTATTCAATGATACCAACCCTTCTTTTAGCCACAATGGAGTAAAGTGGTTTTTCAATTTCAATATAATCGTTTACTGTGTTCATATCAAAGTACTTACAACAGTCACAATCGTTTGACAGGTTTTCCCTGATTAACTTTTTAATTAATGTTTTTGTTTCTGATAGCTGTTTCATATTTTTAAGAATAATATGAGGTATATGTATTTTTATCTAATCCATAATCTATTATTACAATAGTATCTTCACCATTTCTTTGTACAATACCATATGAATTTAATCTAACTAAATCGCCAACGGGTAAGTCGTAATTACCCACATAATCCAAAATACCGCTAACAAACTCATCGTCCCACATGGCATCAGATAATTCTGGGTCTACCTTAGGATATGTGGGTCTAGGTTTATCCCTATCACTATAACTAAGAAGTACCGAAGAATAATCCTCAAAACTAAAACCAGTTATACGTTTAAAGTCATTAAGTCTAACTTTTCTTGCTAACTCCATTTCCGACCATAAGTCTTGTGGATGATAATCGAATACTTGTGCAACCACATCTTCTATATCGTGATATTGTGAGTGTGATATTTCTATTTCGTTTTGAGCGACACCTTTTTTATTTTTGGCTAACTTTAAAACTTTTTCATCATCTATTTTATAAACTATCCTACCAGAACCAGATGATATTCTTTGTAAATTTTCTTGACAATATCTTATCCTAGCATTAAAAGAGTTTAGTTTTTTAAACTCATCCATATTAAAGCTAGATGGGTAATCTTCACCTATCATGTTTTCTAGTACTTCAAAAACCAAGGATTCACTTAGTAACTTTTTTATATTATCTTTCATATAAATTAGATTCTTTGAGCAATTTTATAATTATTGATTTACCCTCACCTATATCCAACATAAATTTTGAATTAGGAAATAATACTATTTCCCCAGTGCCATACTTTTTATCTCTAGTTATAATTGAATCATAACCTTGTGACATTAATTTTTTAGTTAAATTTGCACCCTTTGCCTTAAATTTAGTGGATAAATCCATCTTATAGTCAATTGGGTTATTGTATTCATCTAAGTCAATGTATAATGGTTTGGTTAAATTGGCCATACCACCTATCCAACCTGGAAATAGTTTGATGTTTCGGTCCCATTCTAACACATATGTACCCTTAGGTTCCACATCCTGTCCAAATTCGGAACCGTGGTATTCAGCGGCTTCCATATTTTTCATTATACTTAACTGCATTTGTTTTATTTATAAATACTTTATAAAACAAAAAAGGCTGGTAAATACCAACCTTTTAATGTAACTCAGAAGGGATTCGAACCCTTAAAGGTCTGGCCTTCTTAGGACCAATGCTCTGCCATTCGCTTTTTTATCCGTTTTCTTTTGCTGTAATCATCCTTTGTAACCTAGGTGAGATTCGAACTCACACGCCCTTTCGAGCATTGGTTTCTTATTTATTATAGTTTCCTTTATTTTTACCAGAATTATTTTCTGTTAATGAATGACAATTAGGACATAAAATCTGTAAATTAGTAAATTTATTGTTATATTTATTACCATCAATGTGGTGTAATTCTATAGGTATTAATTTACCCATCCACATATGTAAGTCACAATTTTCACATTTATGTTTTTTTACATTATCTTCTATTAACTTATTTTTTAATAAATTACTTTTAACACATGTTGACTTTGAATATTCTAGAGCTGTTTTTCTATCGTTACTAATTTTAATATTTTTACCACCTTTATTACCACCATAAATAATACCCATTTTATCTAAATAAGAATTTAATGTTTCTGGTTTACACTTTAATTCTCTACATATAAACGCTTTAGATTGATTAATATCAATCCACCCATTAATTTCATCTTTTCTTTCTAATATATCTATTCTCATATTAATAAATACGGTACACATTAATGAAAGGCTACTTTAGTGTATAATAATTTGTAACTCAGAAGGGATTCGAACCCTTAAAGGTCTGGCCTTCTAAGGACCAATGCTCTGCCGTTCGCTTTTTTACCCACTGAGCTATTTTAAACGTGTCTACCATTCCACCACTAAGCCATAATATGTGGGCCAGAAGGGAGTCGAACCCTCACGCCCCTTACGAGGCACAGGGGCTTAAACCCTGTGTGTCTACCAGTTCCACCACTAGGGCAATTTGTGGGGGTTAACCCCACTGTTTATTTTTATAATTCTTCCAGTTATCATCTATACCATATTTCTTTCCATTACACCCTTTATTAGGTGGACAAAAATCACAGTGTAAATGTACTTTTCTCATAGTCATTTTATACACACGACTATCTGTTGTGTTTTCGACAATTATTTTGTGTCTTCCCATAGTTTTGATGTGCTTTTATTTGCACTAACCAAAACCGTAAATTTTTACATACATAATCATTAATTTTGTACCCCCAATTTTATTATAAATCTAACAAACTCATCATAAGTTTTAATTATTTTTACATTTATCCCCTCTCTTTTATATATTTCTAATTTATTTAACCAATACTTATAATTTTCACCTAACCATTTTTTTCTCTTTTCTCTATCAACCCCATCTAATTCAATCCATAATTCAAAATCATTTAAATAAACATCACTAATTTTACTAGAATTAGGTATTGGTTTATGTGGTATAAATTTAATTGATTTTGAATCTAAAAACTCAAAACATTTTTTTTCAAAATTAGATTCAAAATAAACACCATTTTTAGTATATCCCTTTTTACCAAAACCACCTTTTCTACCTATTTCCTTAAGTCGTTCTCTCTCTTCATCATTATCACATCGCTCTCTAATAATGGCTATCTGACGCTTTCGGTAGTCTTCATCACTCCAGTTATATTTAGCCCTACATTTATTACTACAATATAAAACATTTTTATTTTTATAACTCTTATATTCTTCACTACAAAATCTACATTTTCTATTGAATAAAGAGTCTTCTCTTGTTAAGGTTTTACTAATCTTTTTATTAATTTCACCTCGTTTATTTTTAGTTGAGAAACCTCTAGCGCATTTAGAATCACAAAACCTCCCAGAACCATAAGAACTATTTTGTAATTTATCGCAATTTTCACAATTTTTCATATTATATTTTTAATTATAAATACTCGAACTAATGCTTTATGCATGGTTTTATTACACTATAGGGGCAATTTGTGGGCCAAGAGGGATTCGAACCCTCACGCCCCTTACGGAGCACAGGGGCTTAAACCCTGCGTGTCTACCAGTTCCACCACTGGCCCAATTTGTACCTTTAGAGGGAGTCGAACCCCCGACCTTCACCTTGTAAAAATGTTGCTCTAAACCAACTGAGCTATAAAGGTATTTCACTATTTGAGCCTAATGTTGGATTCGAACCAACGTGAGATTTCTCTAGCGGTTTTGCAGACCGCCCCATTCGGCCACTCTGGCAATTAGGCATAAAAAAAGTCCGATGCTTTACAGTATCGGACTTTGTATATTAATTAAAATTTAGTTCAATTAATTCCACAGCCCGACACGCTCACTAAGACTAGTAAACATAAACAAAGGACAGATAGTATGTTATTAATTGTTTTCATTTTTATTTTTATTTTATTAAAGGTTTAACCCTTTGTTATTAAATATAAGCAAATATAGTAAAAGTATTCTTATTAGTCAAGTTTTTTTATAATTATTTTTATTTATTTCTATAATTGGAGTCTAAATGGTGTGTATAATTGCCCCAATGGAACCTATCGGTAACTTCACTCCTGAATTTATCCAAATCACATAGGTCTATCATATTCAAAGCATCTTCAAGGGCATCTTCATATTCTATAAATGAACCTGAAGATTCACAATTACCATTAAACTCGGAATAACCTAAATCGGTTCCACTATCCACCATACACATACTCCAAAGGAATCCTGATGCGTTAGTATAAATAGAGACAATAATATTCTTAGTGTCCATTATCACCTTATGTCTCTTTGTTAGTTCAATTAATCTTTCCATACATTTATATTTTAAAGATGCTTATCGCACCACTCCCATTTTTCTTTTAGCGTTGGATTGTCGTTTGGCTTTCCAGCCAATTTGTACTTGTTGCCCCTACATGGGCATTTAAAAATTCTAACTGGTTGTTCCATATTATTTTGTTTTTTTAGGTCTGGTCCTGAAACCATATTTAGGGTCAAAACCCTTGCTGTTAATAATCACTTTATCGTCACCTACTGGCATCTTTGGGGTTGATACGTCAACTAATGTTGAACCTAGAAACATGCTTATCTCTTGGAATGCCTGATACTCACCGACTTTCCTATAAAAATCGATATCACTTAATTTTTTGTTAATATTAACTTCCCAAACCCCCGTTTCATAATAATATAGTGTGGGTGACTGGTATTTAATATGTTCATCAAGAATTACTTTATCAGTTAATGATGAAATAACTAAATTAAATAACTCAACTCTATTCCACTTACTCCAATTTACTTTGAAATCATATTCTATCTCTTTGAAGAACTCTAAACACTCGTCAACCCCTATTATTCTTTTGGTTATTAACTCAGAATTAAATTTCTTTTTGCTTTTATAGGTATAAATTACCTCTGGATATACTTTACCACAAAAAAATAAGAATCTGGTGTGATAGGATTCTAAATTATGACCATTAAATAATGTATTCTTATCCGTATAAGAATAACTTTGTTTTAATGTTACCCAACCAGGGGGTGATAATAAATCATCCATTTCTTTACTCGCCCTTTCACTATTTGAGGTCCTAACGTAATGTATTGATTTGTCAATACCCAAAGACATACCTATGTCATAATAATCCTTAAATTTAGATATAATTTTCATAATTAATATTTAAGTTACGCCTTTACTAATTACTATCCCAGGGTTATATTTTAAACATGGGAATAGTATATTTATTAAGAGCTGATAACGGTGATTGTGATTTACATAAAATAGGAATCACAAAATATAGTAATGCCGATAAAAGATTGAAAAGTCTTAAAACAGGTAACGGTAACGAAATCACGGTTATAGAAACCTTTCAATCTAAATTTAACAATAAAATAGAACGTGCACTGCATAACAGATACGTAAATAAACGGGCAAAGGGTGAATGGTTTGAACTAACCAATGAGGAAGTGAAATCATTCGTGGTTGATTGCCAAAAATTACACGATAACTTTCAATTATTGGTGAAATCTGGCAACCCCTTTATTTAACAATATTATTTGCCTGTTCAAAAGTCCCATAAATATAGTCAATTGATGAGGCTACTATAAACTCATTAAAACTTATCTCATGAACCTTATCTACGTAAAGTTTAAAGTTAATAATACTTTCACCTAAATCCTTACCATTAAGGTTATACTTATCCTTGATGATTTGACCATTGAATTTAAGGCTGATTAACTTTTTTCTAGCGGTATTATATTCGATTTCAGCTAAGTGAAGGTCAATATTAGCTAATGGAAATTCAGTACGAATCACATTGATAATATTGTTCTTAATTAACTTAATCCTACCTTTATCATATTCGGGGTGTGAATCCTTTCCATCGATATATTCAAGAAATGACATATAAGATTTACGCTTAACATTACGTTCTCGGTTAATCTTATTGAGTTCGCTTAACTGGAACATTGGTGCGTTAAAATACTTGGATGTTATTACATATTCAAAGATATCCTCTAGGGTATCGAAACCAGTAATCCATCTATTATAATTCAAGTCCAAAAATTTAAATATCTTTGGATAGTCCTTACTTATGATAATCTTGGTCTTGGTGGCTTTATTATCACTGTAATGGTTATACCAAAGACCTTCTTGCCCATATTTTAAACCAATTGATTGCGCTAATCTACCAATAAAATTTCCAAGGTCATTAAAGGCCATATAATGATAGTTTGAATCAAAATCTTCTGGTGCACAAGTAATGAAATCAACCTGGATTTCCTTGTAATCAAATGACCAAACATTTCCATTATGAAAAATCTCATTAGGGTTAAAAGTCTTTTTGATATATTCGTTCATGTTTTGGTTGAACGATTCCATTGATACGATAATGTCGATATCTCCGAAGGTTTCTTTTTTATGGTAGAATCTTGGGATGTCATATTTATCGAACGTAAAAGACATGATTTGAAAAAGTTCTTCACAAACTTCCTCAAACTCTTTTCTTTCGTAACGTCTTGTGAACGTATTTTTTAGTGCTGCGCCCCCTATGACATTAACCCCCTCTCGGATAGGCCCTCGTATTTAATTAATTTTTTCATCACTTAACTCTTTTAGTGGATACTCCATTGGAGATTAAAATCTTTTTGACTTTATTTCTCGGATATCTTTTAATAAATTAATATTATATATTTTAATTACATAACCTCGATGTAAATACGACTTCATCACCATCTGTTAACGTGTCGCTATTATCTTTATCTATTCCGAATATTATTACATTACCCCCGTTAGGACATTCTTCGGGTGTTGGTTTGTTTGATATACTTACAAGTTTAGAATTGATATTAATTAAACAAAATCTAAATACCCCCTTAACTTCCGATGATTCTATAATTTTATTTAAATTTACGTCAAAACCCCAAGTAACCGAAACTAAACGACCAGTACAAGTGATTTCGGATGGTAGAAGTTCTTCTTTATATATTACTGATAAACCATTATCACCTTGTGGACCTTGTGGACCTTGTGGACCTTGTGGACCTTGTGGACCTTGTGAACCTTGTGGACCATCAGTACCTTCTGGGCCTTCTGGGCCTTGTGGACCATCAGTACCTTCTGGGCCTTGAACTCCTTGGGGGGCGTTACAATCAAGAGTATTATATTGACCATCACCATTGATGTCCTCATTTGTATCGCCATCACCGTTAGCGTTTAAATCCCAACAACTTAAACCATCTATACCATCTTTACCATCTTCTGGTGTACAGCCCAACATTAAGACCATTAAAATTATTTTTAAGACTATTTTCATTTTATTTATTATTATTTTAATAATTTTTCTTTTTCAACCATTTTTAATTGATTTAAGTTATACAAATATACTAATTTATTTTTTGGTACACAAATAAAAGTTTAGTTTTTTAATTTATATTTTAAATGGTCTTAATCTTTTAAAATTATAATTAAATATTTGTACTGATTTAACTTTTTTAATTCTTTCAGAAAATCTTAATACTTTTTTATCGGTTCTGATAATTCTAAACCCATCAAATTTTTTATTAGATAAGAATTTTAACCTTATCCAGAATTCGTTATCCATTATACAAGCGTGAAATACTTTATTTTCGTAAAATTTCATAATTAAAAATTTTTATTATTCCTGTTTTAAAATTTTAAAATTAATCACACCACTTATCTGAGTGTTCCAATACCCACCTATCCCCATGAATAAATCACCAGAAACATATTGTAAGTCGCAATCCTGAAATTCACGTTTACTTGAATGACAATTAATTTGGAAGTGTATATCCTTAGGTTGACTGACCACAATAGTATCCTTTGAACCATTCATTAATTCAATCTCGATAGTATATTTTGAATACTCCGATGAATGATGATAATAATATAGTTCAGAACCTATCGCCATCCAGATTAAAGCCAGATAGAAACAAGTTAGACCAAATATGGTACGTCTTTTAAAATTCATAATTATTTCATTTCAATTATATATGTAATGGTACATTGACTACTATCACCGAATTTTATAAGTTTTCACACAATTTATTAGCTAGTGAAGTTATATATGTTTTAACTATTGTGTCAGCATCGTCAAATGAAATTGGGTCACGACCCAATTCTTTAAAAATTATAACTGTACTAAACCATGTTAAATCAATTATAATTTTATTTTCTGGTTTATTAATATTATATTCACCAGAACAATAGAACATTAACTTAGAACTCAAAATATCCACATCTAAAGTTTTTAATTTATCAGGTTTTTCAAAATTAAGTTCACTTTTATAAAAATACCCCACTTCGACGTATTTTTTTGTTAACATAATATATTTTCCTTCATTATCATCATATATTATTTCATATAACGCTTTAATTATATTTTCTTCCATTTAATTTAAATTTTATACAAAAATACTAAATATTTATCTAAGATACAAGTTTTTACTTGACTTTATTAACCGTTTTACCTATATTTATTATTATGAAACATGAAAAAACTAAAATATCAGTGGCGTTAGATAAAGACCTTCTAAATAAATTAGAAGAAGGTAATTACAATAAATCTAAATTAATCGACTCACTACTTACCGAACACTAAAAGAAGAACTAGGGATAATTGTTGGTCCACAAACTTTAACTAATTTTTATAGGGGTAAAACCAAAACCAATAAAATGAAATGTGGAATTTCTAATATTCAAATTCAACTAAATACGCAATAGTACTTTGCTTTGAATTGTAAACAATGAACTCATCTTTTCTTAGACTAGGACCTTTTTTAGCATGAACACTATCATAACCACCCTTTTTAACTTGTTCATTAATTCTATAACAACTAGAATCGTGTTTATCTTTAACTAATTGTTTACCGACACGCACATCAAACAACCCTAAATATACACTACTAGTCCTATTACTACCACTAGCCCATCGGCCACCATTAGTATAACCCAATGATTTATCGGCTGATGACGCATAATATATTCCATCATCCCACATGCTCCCAGTATGAACAGCACCTGAAGGTCTAATTAGCAATCCACTCTGTAAAATATTGAACCAATTTTCTGAGCGAGACCCATGCCAATATAATCTACGTTTTTTATTCTTAGCTAATTTTAAATCTTTATCAAAAAGTAACTGAGTTTCATTATTAATTGTTTTGTAAATTTGTCTAATTTTATGTGCGTTACTACCAGCCAATTTGTTAATCAACGCAATTTTTTCTGAATCAGTTTCCTCGGATACTTCAAGACCCATTTGTTCTAATATTGTAATTTCATCACCTCTTTGAGTGTCTTTAGTATCGTCATTAACCGTAACCGATTTTTGTTGTTTAAGTAATTTAACCTGACCAGCCATAGTGTCCAATGTATCTTGTTCACTACTTAAAAATTCGTTTACCCATTTAATATCGGCATCGGTATCACTTGAATTAGCTAGATAATCACGTACATCTTTCATGTTTCTTGGTATAATCGTATATAATTCGATTAATACTTTATTGAAACCCTTAACATCCATACCTTTAACAACCATAGCTGATGCCCTATCAATAACTTCCTGGGCCGCATTAACTTGGGTCTCGGTTACCGATTCTTGCGTAACTTTATAATTTTTCTGAATAGATTTATTCGCAAAAGACATTAAGTCATTAAATAAAGACCTTACCTTTTGGCATTTAATATCAACGGTTTTACTATTTGAGGTGGAATTAATCGTTGGGTCTGAAACTGATTCAACTATCATATCTGTAACATCGGTATAACCCTTTCTTGGGTTAACTTTAGATTTATATACTTTGTTCCACTCATGCGAACTCTTATACACTGTAGTCATAGATTGACCTACACGACCGTATTCACACTTGATTTTGCCAGTACTTTCCTCTTCCATGATGTATACTTTATTACTCTGTGCCGTTGAACCATTATCAACTGATACGTGAATAAGCTTTGCATACCTAAGACCATTATCCCTTGTTATCATAATTTTTATATTAAGTTACAAATATACTAATATTTTTTAAACTACACAAGTTTTTTTAATATTTATTAAAAAACATTTATATTATGGAAGAAATTAAAAAGTGGCTTAATGAAACTGGAATTACCAACTTAGGTTGGCTTGGTGGTTTTATAGTTGGTTTGGCTATTGGTTGGCCAATTATTGCTGGGTTCTGTTTGGGAATATTTGCTTGTCACAATTATGTTGTGATAAGAAATATAATTAAGACTAGAATCGAAAAATAATAAAAGCCCCAATTCGGGGCTTTTATTTTATTATACCTTTTTCAATCAACCTATGTAAGTATTTACTATGGTCTATTACTTTATCGTTACAATGACCTATAGACATGTGTAAACCATAATAAGGTCTACCAAGACCTAACTCGGTTCGAATTGCGTGTAAGCTCTCCCTAGCCTCTTCTGGGACTCTTAACCACCAATGACCAGTACTACCTTCATCATTTGAATCGGTTCTTGGTTCTAAATCGATTTCAACAGTTATTTCCTTACCGTGCCATTTGGTTTTAATTTCTTCCCATTTACCGTTGGTATCTGATTCTCTGTCATTAATAAATGTAATGTGACCGTCTCTTAATGGTTTATTTAGTTTTAAATTAAATCTCCTATTAATAAACCAAGCATAATATTCTGGAACATCACCCTTAAAGATTACCATAGCAACCTTCTTCCAACTTGATTGGTTTTTATGTTTTTTGGTTCTGTCTGGTACATCAAATTTTATGACACCAACTAGTTTAATTATATTCATGATGCAAATATAGAATAAAAAAATGACTTCTACAAGAATTTCACATATTTATTTGTATAACAAATATTATACATTATGAAAGAAGAAAAAAAAGATGTGGTATGGCCAATTAGAATGTCACAAGAATTAAAGAATAAATTTAAAAAACATTGTGATGATAATGGTTATTCAATGAATAAATTAATTAAGATACTAATAGAAAAAGAATTTAAAAATGGTGAGTAAAAAATGTGGTACGTGTGGTGAACTAAAATCAGTAACGGAATTTCATAAAAATAAAAAGAAAAAAGATGGTCACCATGGTACATGTAAAATGTGTAGAAAAAAGGAATGCAAAAAATATTATCAAGAGAATAAAAATGAAATTTTAAAAGTGGATAGAGATTCTTACGACAAAGAAATTAAAAAAAAATATTATGTAAATAATAAAAATGAGATATTAACTAAAATGAAGTTATATTATCAAGATAATAAAGAAGAATTAATTTCATATAAAAAAGTACATTATCAGAAAAATAAGAATGAGATATTAACTAAAATGAAGTTATATTATCAAGATAATAAAGATAAAATTACCTCATACCACCAAAATAGAAAATCATTAAGGAACGAACATAAACGATATAAATATAAAAATGATATTCTATTTAATTTAAAAGAAACAGTGAAATCTAGAATTTATAATTCTTTTAGTAATGAAGGTTATTCTAAAAAATCAAGAACACATGAAATACTTGGTTGCTCGTATAAACAACTTAAAGAACACTTGGAAACACAGTTTGAGGATTGGATGACTTGGGATAATAAAGGAAATCCATCTGATGGTATTCTTGAACCTGATAAGACATAGGACATAGACCATATTATACGTCTTTCCTCATGCGAAACCGAGGTAGACGTAATTAGGTTAAACCACTATACCAATTTACAACCTTTATGCAGTTATTATAATAGAATAATTAAAAGGTGAGTTCTTAGTTTTATCCTTTGGGTCAAATTTAATAACTCCAACTAGTTTAATTGTATTCGCCATTACTATATATTTTTCACAAATATAGTGAATTTATTTGACCTTTACAAATATTATTTGTATATTATTAAAATAAACTAGATTAATCATGAAAAATAAGATTTGTTGTAAATGTAAATTGGATAAAGAATATTCCATGTACCATAAAGATAAAACACATAAAGATGGTTATAGGAGTATATGTAAATCTTGTGTTAAAATTTATGCCGATTCTAGATATGTAAAGGTCATTAAAAAAGATTCACCTAAAATTAACATTAAAGAGTATCGCAAACAATATTATCTAGATAATAAAGATAAACTAAAATTAAAGAGTAGAGAATATTATAAAAATAATAAGGAATCCGGAAAATTAACTAAGATTAAATATAAACCTAAAAAGCGTATACAAGACAAGATTTATAGGGAAAATAATAAAACAAAACAAAACGAAAAAGAGCGTGAAAGAAGAATTAATGACCCACTATATAGACTAACCACTAATACTAGAAAATTAATTCTGAAATCATTTAAAGATAAAAAATATTCAAAACAATCTAAAACTTATCAAATACTTGGGTGTTCTTATGATGAATTCAAAACCCATATAGAATCACAATGGGAATCATGGATGAGTTGGGATAATTACGGGTTATATAATGGTGAATTAAATTTTGGTTGGGAGATGGACCACATAATACCACTATCATCAGCGATAACTGAAGCTGAAGTTATTGAATTAAATCATTATAGTAACTTTCAACCTTTGTGTGGATATACAAATCGTTATATAAAAAAAGACCTAATATATTAGGTCTTTTTTATTATGCCAACTTAAATTGACTTAGAAATTCCCTCAAGAAAGCATTCTTGGGTCCACCAACTTTCTCAACCCATTTTTCATAGTTAAGTTGATTCTTTTCCCCCAATTCCTTTATAACATTTTCACTTGGTTTCGTTCTAGAATAAGGGGGTGTTTCTTTTTCAAAATTCCCATACAAATCCCTATTCCAAACTCTCTCATCAACTAGGAAAACAACAGCTGTAAGTGTGTTATTCAAGTCTGGCTCTCTAAATTCTGATATAAGAACATCATTTTCCTTAAGGGTGTCTCTATGTTTCTGTAATGAACCATACCACTTGTTATCCACATTTTCATTGGTGGTTCCACCATTTAATATGATGAATGTCTTGTCATATTTAGCCCACTTATTGTATAATTCAAATAGACCAGAAATACCACATGCGTTCTGACTATACTCAACAACGGCATGACCGAATTGAATACCCTTTTGAATTTCAGATATATTATATGGTACTAGACCGTACATTCTGTATTCTAGGAAGTATGGTGTTTTTCTTGGTGTTGAGTTATACTTAACCTTACATGACTTAAGTGCATTTAAGAATTCAGCTTCTTCCAATAGGGGAAACTGAAAATAATGCTTCTCTTTAGAGTCATACCATTTAAGGGGCCACTCATTTAAGTCCATCACCCTTATCTTAAAATCCAAACACCACTCGTATGCTGTTTTAGTAATTTTATCCTCTGTTTTTAAAAAATTGTAATCCATGTTTTATATTTAATGATTTCTAAATATTCTGGTGTCACCAATGAATAAGTTTGGGTTATCCGCAATCCATTTTATCAACTTGTTCTGCATATCGATTGGCACTGGGTGACCGCTCATATACAATACGTCATTAACTATGTGAAATTCCTGACCACCTGGAAACTTAAGTTTCTGGTTGTAACCTTCTAATTGTATTTCTTTGTAATTCCTAAGTCTGAAGACTTGATTCTCTATTTTTGCCATTATCCTAATAATTTTTTTATTTAAGACCCATTGCGGAGTCATTTATTTTAATACATTCTTCTAGTGAATTAGCTTCCGTTTTATCGTCTCTTAGTTCAACCACTGATGGATGAAGTGTTGAGTAACCCCCATCACTATTTTGTGATAAACCACAACATCTGATTTCAACTATAGAACCTAATAACTTATCTTGGTTATTAGTCACATATCTCATCATATCTTCTTTCATACCAGCTGGATTTGTAGCTAATTTACCACAAGAACTTTCAGCGATTAATGTTGATATAACATCTTCATTCTTACTACCTTTAGTTCCATACTTAAACCCAACGATTTTAAGGTCTAAATCAATATTTAGCTTCATTTTTATAGAAGTGTTAGGTTTACCGTTTTTCCAAGTCGCTGTTGGTGCTTTAAGGATAGTTCCTTCTTCACCTCTTAATAAAATTTCTTGAAAGTGAGTCATAGCTTCTTCATAAGAATATACTTTCTTACATTCAACAACTGAAACCCTTGTACAATTATTGATTGGGGTTCTATTAAATATATAATCTAATCTATCTTTATATTGAATATCAGATTTTTTGTTGAAGTAATCATCTAAAGTGATTGAATCCCATATGGTATATCTTATTTTGTCAACCGCTTCTTTATAGTTACCATGTTTTTTAGTGAATGCCATTTTTTTCTTAGCGGTTTCAGCATCACTCCTACCATTAACTTTACCCCCGCCTTCAATATCAACTATTGAAGCAATGATACCATTACTTGTATATCGGTTCATTATCGAACCATCATCATTTAACATTGTCAATTCACCATTTAATACTCCATCACCAAATTTAGATAATTCTTGCACTAAAACAGAATCTACTGGGATAAATGTAGTTTCACCTTGTCTTGATTCAAATTCTACTTCCCCATTTTGGATTATAGCATTTGCGTACCTCCCATCCATTTTTATATCACTATAAGCGTAATCACATTTATTGAATATGTCTCTAACCAATTTATCACTAAATGATTTAGCACCTTGATATGGGGTACTCTCAATTAAATTTGGTATCACTTTATTTATGTTTGATGTTCCCATACCAATCTTAAGGTCTTTCTCGATAATACGCTCGATAATATATGCATTATTAACACTTACGGAGGATAATAAATGAGATAAGAAACCTATCGCAGAGTAACCACTAACTTTTCTAGTATAAATATCACTTAAAGCTTCTAGTGCCGAATCTAACCCCATCTCACCTCTAGGTGTTTCATATTCTGGGATTTGCTTTAGATAAAACTTAATTTTCTTAGAACAAGCCATATAAATAACTTCCTTTAATAAATCGTTGTCCTTATACTTTCTAAGGATATCCATCTTGGCGTTACTACCACCCTCGGTGGCAATTTCATCTAATATTTCTTTTACATTCATATATTTACAATTTTTCTTGTTCAAAAAAGTATTCCTTGGCAATGACAGAAACTTTACCGCTAATATCCTTTGGTTCTAGACCAGCATCTACGATGATGTCTGAATCTTCATCCAATACATCCTTGATTACCATCTTGATGTAAGTACCAATATGCTTACGTTCTATTTCAGTACCATTCTTAGTAGCTTCGTTGAACATTTGCTTAAGTCTCCAGATTGGAGTAACCTTATCGGCTACTTCATTAACTAGGGTAACCTTACCCTCATCAACTGGTCTTAGGGTCTTAACCTTTGAAACACCACAGTGTTTTTCACCCTTAGCTTTGAACAATAATCTATTATTCATAAAATCAGCAACAAAAACTAATCCTTCACCAATTCCACTAAAACCAAAATGTTTAGCCACTGGACACTCATTTTCAACCTCGTTAACAAGCTCTATAATTTTATTCTGGGCTATGTGTGGGTTTTCAAAGTCAATATCAATATCAAACGTTTTAAATTCATGAATATTCCAAATATCTTTAGATTCTGGAAATGTTAAATCGGAAATATCGACCCAATATGATGTAAACTCTGGGTCCGATGGTTTAGATATCTTACACCCGAAAATATAAAATGCCTTATCAATTTCTGAAATTCCCACATTTTTTTGAATTCCCTTTCCAGCCCATTCACCATATATGGTAATTGTATGTTCAGATGTATCTACATTATATATTTCCTTAACAGCATTTATAATATTAAGAAATAATTGTTCTTTTGATTTAACCAGAAAAGTAAACCCCATGTGTGATTCACCCTGGTCAAACCCAAAAGCGTTATTTCTTGATTGTGTATAAACACCATCGGAATCATTATAACTTACACCAGCGTTAGAATTGTGCACTAAAACCCCATTGGCAAAATAATTATGAAAACCCTCAACTTCTATATCATATGATGTTTCATTCTCAATTTTTTTAATTTCCCTTAATTTCATTTTTATTTTTATTTAAAATTAATTTCATTTTTTTAGGTATCCAAAAATTAACGTCAGTAACATCAATTTTATTTTTTTTAGTAATATTAATAAATTTAATAAAGTGTTCATGATACAAATTATAGGGTTTTAAATTTGTCGGTAATTAACAAATCTTTAGCCATAATCCAACCCCTATTATGAGTAAAAAATGTATGGTCTTCGGTACATTTTATCGTTCTATCATCAAAAATTAATTCAACCCATTTTTTATTATTGTCGAACTTAAATGTGTTTGTTACACTACCACTATTTATTCTATTATTTTCAATGTCATATGTTAATACCACGTCACCCTTAGTTATTTCAGATATTTTTTTTTCCTCACCATTAACTAACATAACCCCAGTATTTTTACTAAAACAACCATGAAGTTTTACCGTACCTTTAAATGTTATTGTTGGTTTTGATACATTTTCATTATAAATTGCATCACCATTTTCATCTAAACCAACGAATGTAATCATTCTATTGACATTTGCTACGATGTTTCTAAATTGTAATGTTTTTGGATAACTAATGTGTTTCATATTGTCTTATATTTTTTATGGCCTGAACCTCGTTAATAGTAATTTTTTTATTCATTAATCGAATTGATTCTTTTCTATCGATTAATCCCTTTGTGGTGGGTATTGGTTCGTCATTATAACGAGTATCAATATTAAAACCCTCTTTAACTAACATTTCCTGAATCATTTGGATTATGGTGCTCTTACCACTGGCACTAAGGCCACATACATTTATGACTAGTTCTTCTCTATCTTTCATATTTAAGTTTTTATATCACAAATATAAATAAAATATATTAAATACACAACTTATTTTGTAAATTTATTTACATGGTCGATAATAATTGGGTTATATCTATTTTTAATTACCTTTAAATTACGTATGGTATCTGGTTTTGAATGTTGTTGGGCCGTCATTATAATAATATTATGCTTAACACTTAAATCCCTTAATTTATCAAATAATTCTAAATTTTTATCATATTTATTCATAACCTACATTTTTTTTGATGTTTTACCATCCCATCCATCCGCTATTGCTTGATTTGGGAATAGTTTATAAAAATTTGACCAGGTTTTCCTTGACCTGTTCTTTTTAGGGTATCTAATTTTATTTGAGTGACTACCACCACTACCGACATGTACAGCTTTATTATCACGACCCTCTAATTTTGGTCTTTGAGTTAAAAATTCATTATTTTTTTGAGATAACTTCTTATGTTGGGCGATAATCAAATTTATTATATCAACACTGAATTCAAACTTAATACAAAGTTTAAAAAATTCAATTGATTCGGAATATCTTTCCTTTAACTTTTTATCCCAACCGTAACTTTTTAAATATTCATTTAGTATTTCTATTTCCGCTTGAATAGTCGAATCTTTATCAATATATAAAGATTGCTGATATTTATGTAGTAAAAAAGCGAACCGCCTTTTATTTTTTCTTTTAGCTCCCATAATATCGTTTCTTTACTTCAACACTAGTTAAATGATATTGGTGACAATGATTACATTTATAAGTAACTAATTTTTTATCATCTTCTGGATAGGTTTTATTAATATATTTTGCATTAGATATAGCCTCGTCTTGTGAATCCCAAGCACTCTTAGGTTTACCACTACGTGAAATACAACTAAATACACCATAATCCTTACCTTTTATCATAATCTTAAATTTTATGTGGTTTTTATAATTTTTAATTTTAAAAGGGTAATATTTCTTTTTTGGGTATTTTTTCTAATTGACTTCTTAAATTATTCAATGTTGTAAATTTACCTTTTATCCAGTACCCTACACTTCTTCCATTTACTGTCTTCTTTATTCTCCTACCTGTTTGGGTATTAAATAATTTACCACAAGTAGACCACTTGTAATGAGTTAATATTTTTATTTGCCATTTCAAATCGTAAGTAACTGATAATCTGGTCATTTTGCTTTGGTATTACTTGTTATATACAGTTGTTACCTGTAATTAAAAAGGCGACTTACTCGGTCGGCTCACTCATTCCTTTAAAAATATGAGCAATTACGTCTACTGTCCAGCCATTACCTAGCATTCTATACCTTTCTGTATCACTAACAATGTTTGTATAGTTTAACGGCACAGTTTGTAAAGATTCAACTTCATTTGGTGTTAATCTTCTATAATAACCCAATACATTAAATATTTCAACTAACGCTTTTGGGTAAAAATTCTTTCCAGTACTATGTGCTAATTCAGTTGTCAATGTTGGTACTTTTCCACACGCTTTATAATTTTTACTTAAAAACTTCATAAGTGTTTTTACTCTTACGTCTTTTATTGCGTATTTTTTAGGAGCATCTAATTCCATTATGTTTTTCAGCATAACCCCTTTATCTTTAGGTTGTGAAACATTAGGTATATTAGTCCAGTATAATCTTGGTCTACTTTGTGCAGATACACTTTCGCTATTAATTAAAATAGGTTCTACTCCAATAGCATTTGTTAAAATACTTTTCCACTTATTACTCATTTTTACATTTTCAAGTAAAAAATATTTAGGCTTAATTGTATTTAAAGCATACATATATTCCCAAAATAGATATGACTGTCCTTGAAACTCAAAACCACTTTGTTTTAATTCTAAATAATGCGCTAATGTTAATATTTCAACATTATCTTTTGTGCTCATACCTTTTTGTTTTCCAGCGAATGAAAAAGATTGACAAGGACTTCCGCCTATCAATAAATCAATTTTTGGTAATTCTTTATAGTTAATATTTTTAACATCTCCTAAATGTTTAGTATTTGGGTAATTGTGTGTAGATACTTTTATGCCAGGTTCGTCAATCTCACTTGCAAAATAATTATCTACTTTAATTCCTAATTTATCGAGTGCTATTTGTCCGCAACTCATCCCATCAAATAAACTTAATACATTCATATTTTTAATTTTAGTTTGTTCTTACTATTGTGTATTTGGTTTTTGCAAAACCACGCATTTTAAAAAACAGGTAACACCGTATATAATTAATTGGCAAAAAGCCAACTAACCATATACAAACCGTTGTACACAATATGGCTACGTTCCAGTTTTAATTGAAGGTTCGTGCATATCAGTCGTAATAATATTTTTTTCTTCCCTCGCTTTTTTCTTACTCATACTTTTAAAAATGTGTGTAATCATTCCAACTTCCCAACCGTTTCCAGTTGCTTTTACTGTTTGGTTCAGGCTTACTTCATCACAATAATTATCGGGCAAATTCATTAATCTACATCTTTCAATTTTAGTGTAATTCCTGTAAGGGAGTTTTTTATTAAAAGCGTCAGGGTGTCGCCCTATCTCCATTGTGGTTAAAACCGTGTCTTTTGCTACCGTAGTAAGGCAGTTACTTTTATCTCTGTTAGTTGCTCTTACTTCAAGGCATTGGGTTATCGGTACGGTTTTATCATAGTCTTGGCGTTTACCACGTTTATCTAATCTTCTTCCTAAAATAGTTGCTTTATTTAATCTTCTTCCACGTATCGCACTTGGTCCAATCATTTCGGTATGTTCCAATACATCTTCAAGTTTTATACCTTGGTCAGTTGGCTCGGTTATGTCAAAGTTTGCCCAGTATAATCTCACACGGTTTTGAGCAGAAGTTAAAGAACTATTATATTTTACAGGTTCAACGCCTAAATGTTGGCTTATTACGTCTTGGTATTCTTGCTTCATTACTACGTTTTCAAGTAGCCAATATTTAGGTTTTACTTCTTCGATTAATCGTACAAATTCAAAAAATAATTTACTTCTCGGGTCATCAAAGTTTAGTTGCTTACCACTAAAACTAAATCCTTGGCACGGGCTTCCACCCATCAATAAATCTATGTTTGGTAAGTCAGTACCTTTAACTTTCGTTACATCACCAATTTGTATTGTAGTGGGGTAATTGCTTTGTGTTACCTTAATAGCGTGTTTATCAATTTCAGAAGCAAAGTATTTGTTTACATCCATTCCTGCACGTTCCAAAGCAACTTGTCCGCAACTTATTCCATCAAATAAAGATAGCACGTTTATTTTGCTTCCTACGTCAGCAATTTTGCTACCGCTCAAAAAAATATTATTACTCATTTCATTTTTCATTTTAAAGTTCATTTCTATTTAACCGCCATACAGTGTACAACACGTGCTATAATGCATTGCGAAAAGCAACGCACCATAGCACCATTCGTTAGCATTAATTAGTGACAACCTCACAGTCACGTAAATAAAATGATTTGTGATTATTTATACCATCAGTTTCTACTATATAGCCTCCATCTTCCCACTTAGCAAAGTAGGCAGCTAATTGACCTGTATCAAACATTATTTTACCAATCGTTCCGTCAGGTAATTTTAATTTACTTGTTTCATAATAAATTTTATTTCCTTGGCAGTCTAAGTCACCTGTCGCTAATCCTTTTGTGTTTTCCATTTTTGTTAAGTTTAACTAATGCTAACAACGTGTATAGCAAATAGCCTATTAATATTCAGTTTTTAATTCAATCTTAGTGCTTCGGCTACTTGCCATACACAAAACGTTATGTGCAAGGCTATCATAGTGTTTCCAATTCAGCTTTGACCTCAGTCCAAAAATCTATTCGAGCAGCAGAATAACCATCCATTGTATCAAATTCCTTTAGTTCTTCAATAATCTCAATTACCAAAATCAACGAACATTCTTTGGCTTGTTTGTTGGAATAAGTTGGATAATTACTATTGTAATTATTTACATCAACTTCCATTTTATCGAAAATATCCTTTGCTTTTTGTTTTGGTGTTATAAATTTTGGTGGCATTTTATTTTCAAATTAAATTTAGTGCTGATAATCCGCCCAGCACATAACAGCGTGTATAATAAATTGGCGGTTCAGTGGGTAAATGAACCTTAGTATTTATAATCAAGTTCTGTGGTAGTAGGAAGTTTTCGTTTTCAAAATCGCCAACTTCTCATACACGCAACCCGTTGTACGCAATAAAAATTACTACTGTATTGCCATTACAACAAAACCTTTTTCTAATCCAAAAGAACCACCTTCAAAAACGTAGGTTACATTCCTCGCTAATTTTCTGCCAGTAAAGGTTTCTCTAAAGTTGTCCCATTCTTTTAATATGAGCGTATCACCTTTTTTAAAGTCTCGGTCATTTTTTCTAACCTCAAAGGTTTTGTGACCCATAAACACTTCTTCAAAGTATTCGTTCCAAGTTTTAAGCTCGTGTATCATTTCCGTAATTTTTGATAAAACTTTTTAGGTGTAGCGTAATGGTCGCTTTCCCTTGTACCTTGTATTTCTTTATTAAATCTAATCATATATTTTAGTTTTGCTCTATTAATCCGTACTGCATACAACAATATGTAAAAAACATTAAAACGATTTTTTACACTCAACGTTATGTGCAATGTGGCACAAATCCTCTATCGCATTTACATTCAACTTGTACTTGTACAGGTTCAGGCACACCACAACATCCGTAATTTTTATAATTTCCGCAACAATTAGCCTCTATTTCAATAGTATATCCATAACCTTGACAAACACTGCACATAACACCACCTATATGTAATGCCTTGTCTGTGTTTAATTCTGTTTTTTCCATTCTGTATTCAACATATTGGCTCTTTTTTGATAGTTAGAAACCATTTTTTTATAAGTAGAAAAAGCGTATTTTTTAGCTTCTAACTTATTTGTAAATTCCACTATTTTATTTTCATAGTTAAATCTATTATCAAAAATACTTACAACGTAATCTTTATAAATATCATTAGAATCAATAGTTACTAAAGCAGTTTCTAAACCACATTCAACAGTATAAATAGTTTCACTTTCCATTCTTCCAGTAACGTTAGTCTCTTTAGTTGTTTTAACAGTTACTTCATCATTCATTAAAGAATCTAATTTGTTTTCTAATTGTGTTTCTGTAATTTCAATTCCGTTTTCGTTATAAGTTGTCAGTTGTCATAATGTTTGTTTTAGTTTCGTTGATTACTTTCAACACTACAAATATAAGCATATACTTAACACTAACCTAATGTTTTTGCATTTATTTTCAGTTTATACTTAAACTTTAACATTTCGTTAGGTTTTGCTACGCAATTTACCATCGCTCGAAAAGAAAACTAAAAATAACGTACCTGTATAAAAAATCGTTTTAATGTTTTTTTATACAGGTACGTTATGTGTTATTCTAGCGGATAACCATTAGTAACTGTGTGTCCAGTATCTAATCGCTCAAAGTCCACTATTGTTTGTGGTGGTTCGTCCATACATCCGCAACCTTCTCGGTGCATATACTCGTGTTCGCCAAACTTTATTTTTTCCTTGCAAAAAGAACAACACATAACATCAGCTATACGTAATTGCTCTTTTAGTTTTTCTAATTCGTTTATAGACATACCTACATTTCCTCTATCTGGGTAGTTTAACCATTTAATGATAAGGTTTATTTTTTCTTCTACTGTTTTCATTCTGTATTTATTTACTAAATTATTTTTCTACTCAACGCAACTACGCATAGCCAAACACGTTAGCACAAATACTAAGGAAGTGCTTCGATTAATCCCATATCCCAATTCTCCATTTATCTGAACTATAATTTATAGGTTTTGCTCTATGTTTATTTATTGAACCAAAACTACTATAAACAACTTGTACGGGAATTGTTTTTAAACCTAATTTAATTGCAATACATAATCGATGATTTCCTTCAACAATTAAACCCTTACCACTATTAATTTGTAATTTTATTGGTATTTTAATTCCATTTTCTTTTATATCAATGGTTAATTTTTCAATATATTCATCACCATATAAATTATCATCACCACATCTATCAAACTCACGATATTGCCACATAAAATCAACAGGTACATCATATATATCCATCATTTTTCTATATGTTGGGTCTAAATACTTGTTTTCGTTAAGATATTCTCTAATCGTGGTTGCTATAAATTTTCTTAGTTCCATATTCTTAAATAGTTTAATCTATATATAAATATCCCAAAATAAAAAATTAGACCAAATAAACCGTACTGTGTATAATAAAGTTTGCTATCAAGTTCGGTGGTAATTTGAAAGTTTATTAAAAGCAAACCTTCTCACACACCAACCGTCAGTATTAACACTACGTCCATAGTGCTAATCTAATTTTCATCAACCTATTAAGCATCTCATTATCTTCGTCATCATTATCAAATGAATCATCTTTTTTGCGTTTAACCCACCATTTGTAAAGTAATCTTACTTCATCTACAAAGTCCTTGTGTGCTTCATAGTTGCAATCGGTATCAACATTTTCTTTTTCAACGCAATCTTTTAATATCTGAAAACAAGCGTGCAACATTATGTGGTCTCTATCAACCCATTGCTTTGCATTTGGTAAACTATCAATTTTTAATATTCTCATAATTTTAAATTTTATGTGGTTTTTATGCCAAGTTCAAAATTTTCATTTATAAAATCTATAATTTCCTGTGAATCAGAACTAGATTTGAACATTAAATTATATCCGTGCTTATCTAAATACACAGCCTTTATATCCCCAAAATTTGCTAAATTATTTACTGTATTCATACCACATTCTAAACTACCGCATTGAAATTTCTTTTGTGATGCCACTGGTACCTCACTAGCCTCTTTTAGCGGTGTATGTGTGTGAATAATACAATCATAACCTGGATTATCCTCGAACATCATCCATTGGCTCCTAGCACCCACTGATGGCTTATGAGTTCCGTAAGCGGTGAATACATTATCGTTTACCGCAACGTTTGTCATACCGTTTATAAAAACATCATTATGGTTCACTTTTCTTTGCGAAGAAATAAAACTTTTATCCGATGTTTTATAGCAGAAATGACCTGGAGTAAACCCATTACCATTATTTACTATAAAACCATTGTTATCAACCAAGTACTTTAAAACTTCTTTAAATGTTTGTGGTGCACTCTTATCAACTATAACGTTTTTAATATTAACCAATTCAGTTCTATTATAGGTTAAATCATGTCTATCAAGTATTATCCTACTTAATTCTTTTAGAGTTTTACCTCTTGATTTATATACATATTTAGATTCTTCTGGTGTTATGATTATGTTTTTCCTAGTCACAGTATCGTTAGCTAGAACCAAATTACACTTACTGCGCTTCATCATCTTTAAACCAGTTAAAAACTGGTCCTCATCAGATGCATTTGTAGTCGTTTTAAAGCCAATTAAGAATATGTCTGGTCTAGTAAGTCTAATCTTGTCTATAATCTTCTTAGATGGTGTTAAAGTAAGTGTAATATCACCATCGGATGTTTTTAGACGTTCACCATGGAATCCAGCTTCATCGTCAATTACATTGTAGTCACAGAATGCAACGTTTAAAACAATTGTTTTTACGTTTTCATCTAATATTAAATTATCAATAAGTAATTCAACATCCTCATTGGTAACCAATTTTGATTTTTTAAAGGCCATCTTCGTATAATGTGTAATAACCTCATACTTATTTGAATCCGACATACTGGTTAAGTATTTCGACATAACCCTAGCCGTTGTACCAAAAGCTGGTGCGCATAGTGATAAATGATTTCTAACTGGTGAAAATGTTCCACCACCGATAACTACTATTTTTTTCATATATTTTTTATTTTGATTTTTAAAAATTCTAGGATTTCGATACCTCTTTCCGTTATTTTATCAGCCATATCTGGGTTATATAATGGGAATGTATCATAATTAAATTCACTCGTTTCAATATCAACAAAATACTCTTTATTTTCTGGTTCAATATTATAAACTTCAATAATTTCTAGATATAAAGCCATATAATGACACATTGGGTGAATTTTATCTGCTAATCCGTTATGTCCATTATTTCTAATACAAAATAACGAAATTTGTCTAATAGTTTCAGCATCTGTTACGCTAAAATTTTCTAATTTATACATTTCCTCAACTGTCATTATTTTATCACCCATTTGTTCTATTTTTTACTTTCTTTTCTTATTCCAAAATATGTTCCTACTGTACCCCCGATTAAAAATGCTAATATCGGTATTAATTGCCCTTCCATAATTGAGTTGGCACCTATTGACATAGATACCAACCAACTAAGCCCAATACCGTTTCCAGTTATAATTGAGGCGAGCATTCTTCGTTCCGATGTGTATATTACATTAAGAGTTCTTAAAAATATAAAAATTATTTGAGATATCAAAACAACTAGTGCCGAATAATACTCATTCTGCAATATTTCGGACATACTTACCATTTTATTTCATAATAAATCTTTTCTCTTGGGTCAGATGGTAATTTTTTTTTAACCCCAAAACCCCTACTTGCCAACTCCTTAATAGTTAAGTTATCTAAATTGATATAGATATTTACGCTATTTTTATTTTGGTGATTACTTTTAAGTTTAGAAACTATTAACATTTCACATTCCTTTATCTGATTTAGGACGTGTTTGTCTAATATTTCACTGGCGGTTTTCCTGGCCCATTCTGCTGTAATACTTTTATCCATGATTATAATATTTTATAAAGTTTTTTATTGTCGTAATTAAACATAAATTCACTAACTGATTCAACCTTTTTATCCTTAAGGGAGAAAAATAATCCACTAAACTCAGCAACACCCATTTTCTTTGAAATCTCGAAAACTTTCATTGCAAATTTCTTTTGTTCTTGTTTAGTTATATTCTTTGGTAAAGATGTTTTAATTTCTTCCCAAGTCGAATTTAAGTCACTAATCAATTTATCATAATTAGCCTTTAGCTTTTTAATTTCTTCAAGTCTTTCTGGAAATGTTGCCCCGAACTCATCTATCTCATTGGTTTTAACAACCCCAAGTATGTTGTGCTCACCAGTTTTTGATTTTAAATGGTGAACTGCCAGGTAAGCTGGGTTTTTAATTTTAATCCTATTATGGTAGCCATCAACTACAACATAACCCTCATCGGTCCATGGCATACCCTCTAGGGTCCTAATTAAGGCACCACTATCAGTAACGTTTAAATCATATGATTTAACCACTGGTAATCCAATCAAATGACCCAATTGAATCAACTCATCATATGATATTTCTTGTAAGGTTTTAACATTTCTGACAGTTAATAGAGTAATTGAAGATATAGCGTGTGGTTTCACAACTATATTATAAGGTGTTGTTAATTCGAAAACAAAGTTATAATCTTTATTTAATGTATTTAAATCAAAGTTATACTTAGTTTCCATAATATCCATGAACAGTGAGTGAAAAGTCGAACCTAACTTGTTATTAACTTCACCTTCTCCTTGTATCATACCACTTGTGGCAGCAAACCATTTATTATTATATGAATATAATGTTATTAAGGAGCCGTCCAACTTCTCCAATATATGCGCAGTAGACCAATCTATTTTGGCAGCATAACCCTCAGCACTGTTGAAGAATTTAAAAAAGGGTAAACATAAAACCCTTAATGTTTTTTTCTCTAATATAAGACCCCTACATTCTTGTACTTCTGGAATCCCCATATTAGATTCGATTTGGTTATATTTTAATAATATTCGCTCACCATCGTCTTTACATATTAATTTAAAATCAGATATTGCTTTATCTAACCCATATTTTCTAATATATTTTACTATTTTTAACATAATTTTTTTATTTAACACAAAGATAATGAAAAAAATGGAAACTACCTAAATAATTTCCATTTTTTATTAATAATTAATTTGGTAGAATTAGTGGTGTCCAATGGGTTATTTTATTACCCATAACCCTTTCACCATCATAATCGAAATACCACTCTGGTTCTTCACCATCTTCATAGTAAAGTTTTAGTGTTACGGATTCACACCAGTATTCGGAACCATTTCTAAAAAATGCTATAACTTTTTGACTACTTTTAAAATCACCATCTTCAATATCCATTGCTGGTAATTTATCTAACACACTTACCCAATTCATAATTGTTATTTTAATTTATCACCCAAATTAGTACCTAAATCATCATTATTTTCATCATCATCATCATCATCATCATTATCTTCTTCCGACATTTTTTCATCAATCTTATTTTTAAGTTGATTTAATAGTTCGCTTAATTCACCCTCATCCTTTGGAGCTAGGTGACTAAATGACATCTGGGCATCTAATATTTTTTTAGCGGAGAACATACCACATATTTCACCAAATAACATTACATCGTCTTTGTCGTGAATTAAACCACTAATTAGTATCATGAAATCACCAATACTATTTATAATGTAATCACCACTAACTTGACCCTCTTCATGTAGACCAAAACCCATTTTGAATATCTTATCACTTAACTCTTCGTGTCTTTTATTTTCCATCTATTTAAATATTTGCTCTGTTATTATTCCACTTAAAACTATGTAATTTTCAAGTACTTTGTACTCTGTAATATCATTTGACATTACTGGCTTACCACCAGCATTTACATTTACCGCAATGGTTATATGTGCAATTTTGTTATCCGTATGATAACCCTGAACGTGAACAGCTAAAGCCATATCACTTGAACCAACGGCAACGGCCTTGATGTTCTTGGTGGAACCTAAGTCACCACGCAAGTTATCAGGCAAACCCTTACCAAAGTTAATGGTCATGTGGTGTGCGAAAACTTTCCAACCCTCTGGTATCAAGTGCCCAACGGCACCCAACAACTTTGATTTAGACTTATCATCCAATACCAATGAGGCAAACTTTGTTTTTCTATTTCTATCCTTACTTTCCATAACTTTTTTTATTGTTAATTCACCAACACCACCGTGTGATGCTATCATACCGTTAATTGTTTCTAAACCCACGTTGTGAGTATTTCTAGCAGCTAGACCTTCAGCTAACAACCCACCAGTACCAACATCCTCAAATCTAATGTTTTTATCGGCAAACCCCATTTCTAGAGCAGCTTTAACATATTTCTTTGGTTCGTTAGCCTTAATGTTCGTATTATCGATTACGCATGGGGTTATACCTTCTAACATAGATTTCTTAGCATTAAGGAAGTTCTTGTGGTGCATTTTACCATGCTCGGACCAATCTCCAGATTCAACCATTCTTTTGAAATAGGCATTGTAGTCACCAGTAACCTCAATAAGGTCATCAGTGGAGTGTATAATACCCTCGCCCACTAATTCTTTAGCTCTAGTTGATTTCCCACTACCTGGTTACGGTACCCCTCTCATGATAATCAATATCTGAGAGGGGCGAGTGATTTTAATATTTAAACTATTATGTGAGATATCCTCACGTAAAATTTTTCTTATATTATTTTTCATATTTTTTTATAAATTTATTTTTTTAATCGTTTCCATAATGGGGTTTTCTCACCATTATGTTGTCTATGGATTTCTCTCATTCTTCTAACACACATAAGCACATAAGTTTTAGAATTAAATCCATAAGAACCAATGGCCCACATGTCATTAACCTCAACCAAACAAGTCTTACCTTCCTTAGTTATGCCCACATCCAATGTGTAAGCACAATTTGCTGATTCATAATCCTTTATCATATTCTCGATAACACTAACATCTGGAAATAATTTAAAATCCCCTGTGTAGTGTTGAATACCTTTCAATTCACCCTCATGAACGAAACATCTATGTTCTGAAACAAATTCTAGTATTTCACTACAATATAATGGTGTATCATCCTCAACATTATAATAATCCCTCAAGAAATCAAAACCTAAGTTGTTTTCAATTACACAACCAGTAAATAATTTAACACCTTCACTAGGTTTAATGAATATTGGGAACTTACCCTTTGATACCACATGCTCAAATGTTGTTTCTATAATCTCCCTACCTAAGTATTCACTTAATTCCATTGGATACCCTAGATACTTTGGTGTTTTTACACCACAAGCTTTAAAAAACTCGGTACTGGCCTGTACAGAACCTATTACGATATCATCACTTAAGTTTAATACTCTATTGGTTAATGTATTCTCCATATCATCACCATCGAATGGTATAATTGTAAATCCCATCTGTTTTAATGGTTCAACTGACATATAAACAAAGTCATCCAACCACTCTCCACCTATTTTTTCTAAATATGCTTTCATATCTTACATTAATTTAGCACCATAAATATAAGCGTTTGGATTTACTTGTAAACCAAATTCTTCATGTTCACCAACCATAATCATAACTTCACTGGTGACACCTTTTATAACACTTGGCTCAAGGTTAACTATGAATGGACATTGAATACCTATAAGAGATTCTGGTTCACTTGTTTTACCTAAATTAGTGAAAGCTGTTTTTGTTACCTCTTCACCATCTAAATCACCAAATTGAACTGTTAATTTAATCCCATAACTTTTAGGTATACACTCAGCACCTATAATTAATCCAACTCTAATATCTAATTGTTTTGAAATTTCTAAAAATTTATCAAAACTTATTTTTTCTTTAATTTCCATAATTATTCGTTTCCAAAAAGGTTAATATTTACTCCCATACTCTCCAATGATTCAAAAACCATTAAATTCCATTTACCAAAGGAACCTAAATATAGGTCCTGATAAATACACCACTTAACAACATGAGGCTCATCGGTTGATATTTCACCACTCCAATCCTTTATGAGGTAAGTGTACCCCATATAACCATCTCGATGCATACTGAAAACTTGTATGGCTGTTGACATGTCTACGTCTAACCCAGTTTCCTCTTTAACTTCCCTTATAATGGCGGATTCCAATGATTCATCATCATCATCCACTTTTCCACCTGGAAGTCCCATATCATTATGGTCTTTTTTTCTGGAAACACCTAATACGTGACCAGTTTTATTTAATAGTACAGCTTGAACAGTATATTTCATTAGTATAATCTTAAACGTTTAGTTAATTTATCTATTTCGACCGATTTATTAGGTCCTATTGCAGCACACGTTATCGTTGGGGTACCATTGAATTCCGTTCTACCCTTATCTATTATTACGTGAGCCTCAAGTCCAGCTTCTTTCGCTTTTTTAACTAAATTTAATAACTTATCTTCACTATCTATTTTCAGACAAACTTTAGTATGACCTGTTTTTAACCAGTTAAGGGCATCATCGGACATATTCACATTATTTTTGTGTTTTCCCTGTGCCATGATTTGTTTTAATATAAATGACATGGAAACATGACTGACCTGGGCCGCAAGTTTACCGATACTCATGTCCAAATCTTTTCTAATTATTATAACTTGTTTAACTTCTGACATAATTTTCATTTATAGGTCAAATATAGTGAATAAAAACTTATAAAACAAAAAAAACCACTAAAAAGTGGTTTTTAATTTATTATAATCATTTAATGTTTTCTCAATATCAATATAATCACCATGATTTAGTTTGGAATAACTATATGTTTGTACAATTAAGTTATAACCATCTTTGGCCCGTAAATTATTATCTTCATCTTCATTTAATTCATCATAACCTATATAATTTGTATGTTCATTATATTTTGTGTTATCATCAACTATACTTAATTCTGTTCTACCAAAATCAAAATTACCATAAGCATCAACAAAGAATATAGTCTTTTTTAGTAAAAATTTGTCTTTTATATAGGTAGTTTCCTCACTTTCTATTAAAGCTAACGCACTTTTGAAGTTCCTTGGTGTTACATCATAACCAGATGGAACCTCAACTAATAGATTCAAATTATCGTCAAATTGGTGTTGCATGTAATCATCCAGTTCAAAATCATCGTTCTCGTCACCCTGATGGTTTACAGCCGTCACCCCAACATCACCAACAAAATTGTTCAATACGATAAACATATTCTCTATGTTATCATTATCACTATAACGTTGGTTATTTTTACAATATTCATAAAATTCATCCTTAGTTAGAATATAGACAAACCCGTAACTGAATACGTCTAAGATTATACCCCCTTTGGACCTGATACCAAAACCAGACTCGTCATCTGTAATTAGTGCTGATGGTTCAAAACCGTAATCATAATCTAAACCACAAATAACAATAGTTTGTGGTTCTTTAAAACTTTTAATTATTCTCATAAAACTTTTTTTAGTTATTAACAGTAACTCCACCCAGATTCGAACTGAGACTTTAACGTTCGTAGCGTTAGGTGCTAATCCATTACACCATGGAGCCAAATAAATTAAGTAGCGATAGTGGGGGTCGAACCCACTTGACGTTGGATATGAGCCTACGTTCTTTTCCACTAAGTATCGCAATGTGTATAACATTTTACCTATTCCACCACTTATCAATTTTTATTTTCTGAGAGTCTGTATAATACTAATTAACTCCCACTTACTTTTATTTTCTAGGTTATATGGGTGTAATTCACCAAACTCCCTACTATCAACACAAATACCTAAACTCTTTTGACCCTTACAACCCTTATGTGTTGTAACAGCATAATTTGAGTCATGAAAAAATTCATCACAACCATAACAAAAGTGACCTTTGTTTTCTGTACCATCGGCCTTATATAAATGGATGTATTCTTTTTTCATAAGTCATATTATTTAATGTTATTGGTCGAATTATTTAATTTTGTTGGGATGACGAGGCTCGAACTCGCAGTCTGCTCCTAAGAAAGAGCCATGTTATCCTAATTACACTACATCCCAAAACACTTGATTTTAATATCAACCTAGTTTCGAACCTAAATCAATATCCGTTGCAACACAAGTATTAGAGCTTAAAACAGAAATCGAACCTGTGCTATTTCGTACAAAGTACTCTCTTTTCCCTGGGATTTGGGACGTTCTACCACTGAACTATTCAAGCTAATTTGACTATCCATTCTGCTAGCCTTGCGCAATCTCTTATTTCCTTTAAACTTAATACCTTAGGGCTACCCTAAATTTTTAATAGTATTAAATACTTGCCGTTTTACTATTTAAATATAATATTAATTATAATACTAATTATTTTTAATAAAATATTAATAAATTTTTCATATTTTGATAATTCTTTGATAAATAATTTTAATTTTTTATTCATTACAGATGTTTTATGTTATTGTTATAAATAAGAGTTACCCCTATACCTATAAATCTCTACATAAAACAAAAAATCCCCACTTTTTAGGACATTATTTTCACTAATTTAATAAATATTTAACATTTACGACCTAATCTCCAACCATCTGGAATTAAATCACCTTTCATTATCTTTTTACTCTCAACCTCATTGGTAATCCAACACTTACCGTATTGAGAATTATTTGAACCCATATTTTTAGGTTTTCTCATTTTCTCTTTAGTTTCTTCAGAATGTTTTCTACCTTCAAAATTACCATACGTAAGTTTACCTTCTTTAGTTAACTTTTTAAAATGATTCCTTTGTTGAATTATAAACTTATCATAATAAACTTTATCATTCTTCAACCTTTCAATATGTAAATCTCTAGCAACATTACTTGATTCAATAAACTTTCGCTTATGTTTATCATTCACAAAACCACCTTGACCGCCAACTTTCAAGTTCATACAATCAACCTTAGCTATTTCATTAAGGTTAACCACTTCCTCTTCTAGTCTCTTTAATTCTTCTCCTTCTAGTCTCTTTAATTCTTCTCTAGATTCACAATATTCAAGTATTTCTCTAATGAAATTCTCTTTACCATGTTTTCTAACAGCTAATTTAAGTCTGTTACCAGAACCTAAATAACCATCGTCTAAATTTGATGTACTATGCATCCCTATATAGTAACGACCACTTAATACGTTTGTGGTCTTATATATAAAATGATACTTTTTTTCTTTTCTCGCCATATCTATATCTTTCAATATAAATATCCAGAAAAACGTTAAAAGTACAAAAACGTGTCTACAGTACCCCTACCAAGATTCGAACTTGGACTCTAATTTTAGAAGAATTATGTGCTAGTCCATTACACCATAGAGGCATTTTATTTAGTGGTCTCATTGGGACTCGAACCCAAAACCTCTCCGTTATGAGCGGAGTGCTCTAAACCAATTGAGCTACAAGACCAAATATAGGTGGTATAATTTATCGGGAATCTGGGTTTTAATAATACTCCAATGTTATTTCAAACATCTTCAACATAAAATTAACGCTTCACACAGCAATATGAAGTTGAGCTTAATTGCTTATCCTAACTGTGTACCCTTGTGTCAACTGCTTCACCAGCCTTTATACCTAACACCTTTATTACCTATTTTTTAAAAATTTTACTTTACCAAATTCTTTTTTATTACTTTCAACTTTTAATTTTAATAACGTGTATAAATCAAAAAAATCAGAATAATCCAAATCTAAATTAATGTCATTACAATTAATATTCACACCATTTCCGTTATCTAAGATTTCACCAACCTTTGTACCTCTAACATGTGAAGACCAACTGCTATTTTTACTATATTTAAGTTTGGTATTCTCACTATTTGTTTTACCAACGTAATCATGTTGACCATCTACTAAAATATGTACTTTTTTCTTACTCATAACTTTAATTTTTATTTGTTTGTATCGAGGGGGGGAATCGAACCCCCACAAAACTGCTCTGACCGTTAAGCTACCTCGAAAAAATTTTAACAATCCCCGTTACAGGGATATTGACACGTTCCATATGCTTCATAACTACATTTCTGTGACATTCCAGTTGGTGAGCTTGAATCCGACCATGGTAAACCATAACCATGTTTTAATAAACTCATTGCACAACCTAGTGATATGTCTAACTCTTTCATTTTAGCAATTGCCGCATGATATGTCTCTAACCTTTTTGTCTTACCCTTTCCCATCTTTATATTGTGTTTTACGGTTATACTTCCAACTGCGACATTCTCTGCGCCTATTATTGCTTATTTGTTTTTTCCAGTACTTAGAAGTTCCCCTCTTTCGTCTTGGATAACATATCCAATAATCTTCATCCCATTTTGTACCTGGGTCGATTATCCATGATAATACTTTGTACTCTTTATTAGTCGTGGCGTTTTTAGACCTCTCACGATTAATGGTCTTTCTAATTTTTTTTTTACTCATTTTGTTATAGGTTTTAGTTAACCTATAACATATCAAATTTTTTCTTCATATTGATTTCTTTTACAAATATACGACAAAATTATCTATCATACAACTTTTATTAAATTTATTTTGAACAAGCAAGAGGAATCGAACCGTCTAGAACTTCTACCTACCGTATCGAAACGGTCGCTCTACCATTAAGCTATACCTGTATTTGTTGCGCTGGAGGATTTTGAAACCTCATTTTCAACACCCTTACGAATATCCACGTTATCAGCGTGGCTCGGTACAGCGCAATATATTATTTTTAACACCCCTTGGGTGTGGGACCAAAGTTACTTTGGTCCCGTTCACTCATAAAATACTAAATACGCTCTTTAATATCTATTTGTAACTAAACATGTAGTTTTATATAGATAATGTATCGTTTTTTGTTTTCTTGCCATATTTACATTTTATTACAAATATAACAAGAAATACAAAAAAGTCAAGCGGAAGACAAGGGATTCGAACCCTCACTTCCCTTTCGGGAAGACTGGATTAGCAATCCAGCGCAGCAAACCATATCTACCTATCTTCCAATTAATTTTGCAGTAGATAGAGTAGTCGAAACTCATACAAATTAACGTACCCCTGGGATTCCAGCCCAGTTTGCCACCTCAGCGGTACCTACTATTTGCTCCTAAGACAGGATTCGAACCTGTGACCTTGGTGTTAACAGCACCCTGCTCTAAACCAACTGAGCTACTTAGGAATTTTGGCGGAGGGAAGGGGAGTCGAACCCCTACGAGACTGGTTACTCCGAACAGTTTTCAAAACTGTGGCCACCACCAATTGGCTTGCCCCTCCAAATTATTAGTTTTAATTATTTTTATTACTTCTTTTTTGATTAAGACCACCAAAAGTTTTAGTTTGACTATGACAATTTGGACATAAAAATCTTAAATTTTCTATTCTGTGGTCATTATTAATACCATTAATGTGGTCTAATTGTAATATTAATTTATTACCAATCCATTTTCCATTATTATTACACTTAACACACCTATATTTTAATATATTTTCACTAATTAATCTAATTTTTAACCTAGATATATTTTGATATGTAGAATCCACCACTAAAATTTCATCTAATGTGCGTTTAACACCCTGGTTATTATCCATTTTTATAAATTTAAATTTTATTTCATATAAATTTATTTCCAATCTTTCACAGTGATTTCTAAATGTTTTATACGCACCAGAACCACGAGAATTAACATTTAATTTTTTTAATGCATCACTTATTGATTTAGAATCTTCAATCAACTCAATCATTTCAATTTTACTTAAGTCACATATTTTCATATTATAATTTTATTATAAATATAATAAAATATAGTAAACTGCGAAGTTGTAGCATTATACTTATTCGCACTGGTTTAGAGAATCGAACTCTATCCTACACTTTTGGAGAGTGTTTGGTTACCATAACCTAACCAGTGTTTAATAGGCGTCATATTACCATTATATGATACCTGTGTATGTAAACCATCATGTCAATGAACAATTTCTTTTGGGCTGTGAAAGGGTCTCGAACCCTAACCGAACATGCGTTCACCCTTTTTAACGGGGTGCGGGTCATCCAGACCACAACCATATTACCTTTTAGGTGGTATTACCTTTGTGTACCTAATCGGATTCGAACCGATATCTTTCCCCTAGTCGGGAAGCTTTGCGCATTTAAGCTATAAGCACATTGTCTAGCGGGTGTACGACCAGAGTCGAACTGGCATTCTCTAGACTCACAATCTAGCTTACTAACCGTTATAATACGTACACCATGTTTAATCTAATTTGACAAATACAACCATTTTACCATTTTCTTTTTTAAATCTTAATTCTCCTTTATATCCAGTGGCATCGGCAATCATTCTATACTTATCCACTATCAAATCAAAGTCCTTTTTAAAATCATTTAACTTTTCACTACCTAAACTTCTAACTAATTCGCCCATAATAAAAACGTTTTAAACTAAAAAGCTCGAACCTTTCGATTCGAGCTTTTGCCTTTATATAAGAAATGATTAAATCACACCTTGTACAGTATTAGACATACCCGAACCTCCTGGAGAATTACGTCTCCAAATATTAATCGAACTCATATGTATGTTTCCTGTTTTCATTTTTATTTATTTTGTGACAATTTAATGTCGGTTACTAATATATATATATGACAAATATAGTAAAAGTATTTTATATTGTCAAGTTTTTTTCAAAAAAATTCTCTTTTTTTATTAAATCTTCTATTTCACGGGTTAAATAAGTTAAATTTTCATTGTAACGTTTTTCCGTACTATACTCTTTTTCGAGCATATTTTTAATTTTAACTGATAAAACCCTAGCTTTTTTAAAGTTTTTAATTGCTTTACATTTATCCCAACTTTGAAATAAATTATTTTTTAAACAATTTAATGAGTTTGAGTCTTCGGCATTTATTTTCCTTACTTTTAAGTAAGCGGTATTTTCCGTAAACTCTACTCTAATTACTAAGTTGTTATCTGAGTGATTAAATTTTATTAATTTAACATACTCTTTACTTCTATTAATGAATAGGTGTTGTTCTGTTTTTTCAACGTAATCATTAATCTTTTTGGTCCAATTATCTAATTTTGTATTTTCCATTTTTTTTTAATTTTAAATTTTATTATTATAAGGCCATTACGGCTAATTTAATTTTTCTAGTATATGGAGAATACTATGGACCTCTGGTATTTATCTATTTTTCAATCATAATATTTAATATTTACTTTATTTTTCAGAATGGCTTAGATTGAATCAAAAGTTCAGTTTTTTTATTGCTGAAGTCATTCCTTATTCGATTACAAATATACTACCTTATTTTATATAAAGCAAGTATTTTGCAAATTATTTTAAGATAAAAATACATTTGGGTGGACATTTATCTCTTTAATGAATATATCACCTTCATTTCTTCCTGGCATTGAGTACTTACCAAATTTGTTGATTAACACTTCTTTTATTTTTTTGGTTAGTATATTGGTACCTTTTCTATCTATTGGTAATAGTTTTCTATCACCGTTATCGTTAGATAGGTTAATATGTTTAATATCAAATGATAATGGTGGGAAATCTTTATCGTTCATTGGTTTTAATTCACCCGTTACGTGTATTTTAATATCCGTTGTCGGATTATTATCTATATTGATAAAAACTGAATTCTTGGCACTCAAATCAAAATAGTGTAGCATTTGATTCGATTTTAAAAACGTTGAAAATGGGTAATCATTGGGTTCATTTTGCCTTGAATATGCTTCCATCTTTTTTTGGTACTCTTTATAAATAGGATAGTTGTAAAATACAATATCATTTGGCATAATCGATAGTTCGCTATCATTATCCCTTGATTTGACTATTATTCCGTTACCAATTTGCCTTTCTTTACCCCAATTGGTTAACTTATCTTTTCTATCTTGCCCCATACCACTATAATCACGGTCCAACTTACCATAATCATATTCACCTAAAGCATTATTCTCATTAATGAGAGGTGATTTATTATTTAGATAACGTTGCTCTGTTAAAATATTGGCCTTTAGAATATTTTTTAATTTATCTTTTTTTCTCATAATTGGGTTTAATTTTTAAAATATTATTTAATAATGTTTTAATAACACCTCTAATATTTTCACTTAACATACTTGTCATATCATTACCACATTCATGGCAGACATACTTATCGTGTTCCTCCGTTTCGGATTCCTTCCAATTCCAGCCACATTTATTGCAAACTATTTTTTTGTCCATATTGTTAGTGTTTAAGAAATAAATATTGGGTAAAATGTATTAAGACAACTTATTACCCAATATTTTAATTCAAATACTTTAAAAAATTCTGTAATTCTAATTTTTTAATCATTCTACCCATTTCTGGACCAGCTTCAATACCTAACTTTTGAACCTCGGCACCACCAATTGATAATTCGAATTTTATAAATGACTCAAATAATTCAGTGTTTAAACCAACTAAGTTTGAGAATTTTCTAATCTGTTCGTCATTAACACCAGAATTATTCTGCATCTTCTTAAGTTCATATACATTGTTAACATTTAACATTGTTAGATTTACTAAGAAAACAATTCCCCTAATCTCATTGATGGAGTACGTCAATTTATTCAACTTACCGTTCAATTGTTTGGGGTCATTATTTCTTAACATGTATGCCAATAGAACAGTTGGGTCCCTTTCCTCTTGAAAGTCAGTATCAACATTCTGTATATCCTTAAATATCCAATCTAATAGATTGTATTGATTTAGTAGCCCTAGGAAGTATTTAATCGATTTAGCGGTCTTAATACCCTTTAAAAACTCGTCTCTAATCCTCTCAGATGATATTCCCTCTAAGCTGGCATCATTTGCGAGTGATTTTTCAGCATCAGCATCCAAATCTGAATTAAATCTACCAGCGAACCTAATTGCTCTAAGTATTCTAAGTCTATCTTCACCGAATCTATCATTGGCTGAACCAACGGTCCTAACAACTCGGTTCTTCAAGTCATCAATACCGCCAACAAGGTCAACAACCTCACCAGTTTCGATATCATAAAATAATGCATTGATTGTTAAATCCCTACGCATAACATCGGTATCAATATTCGTGAATTCAACAGAATTTGGTCTGCGGCCATCCGAACCTAAATCAGACCTAAATGTAGCGATTTCATATTCATCTGAATCGGTGAATACATTTATGACCCCAAAGCTTTTTCCAGTCCCTAATGTTCTAAGACCAGCGGTCTTCATCATATTCTCGACTATATCTGGTTTAGCATCGGTAGCTAAATCCCAATCTTTTATTGACTTTTTAAGTAATGAGTCACGAACGGCACCACCGACAACAAATAGTTTATAACCATTGCTTACAAATATATCCTTGATTTTTATAATGTCTTTTGGAACCTGTAAGTTAAATTTAACTCTCATAATATTTTATATTTATACAAATATACATATAAATAATATAATAAACAAATATTATTTTTAAGCTTTATAGGTTTTGTTTATTATATCACCTAAATCAACTTTTTTATCATTAACCTCTAATGCCAATATCTTTAATGGAGTATTTTTGAAAAGGGTAATTTCTTTTTCTTCTTCACCTAGGTTAGGGTCTATATTCGACTCTATGGTTTGTTCCCAGTTTATATATTTTTCACCAATGGCCGACTCAATTCTAACAACATTGGATTCTTTACCGCCCCAATGTGCCTCGGCAGCATCTTTTTCAAATGACCAGAACACACCTAGTCTGTTACCAGTGTGAGGTAATCTATCTAACCAATCATCATCTACCGTCATTACTCGCCAAAGTCTAATGTAACCATCTGGTGTAATTTTATGTTTTATATCATAGATTGCATCATCAATTTTACTTTCGACCTCATATAACAACCATTTTTTAAATCGTTCCGTTTCTATTATATCATCCTCATCCATTAGTTCTTCTTTTTCTTCTGGTGATAGATAATAGTCGTCTTGCATTTTATACTTAAAATTTCCAACAACAGTACTTGGTGTGCTATTTAACCAATTTTCAGCTATACCTTCAATATTAAAGTCAGATGATGAAATTGCCTTTATTGATTTTTCGGTAATCAGTGTTTCATTAACGCTAGTCAAATCACCCTGAATATCCTTGTGTTTAAATTTGGCACCTAAATCAGTTTTCATTGATGGTTTATATTGATATTCTGGGTTATCATTTTTTATATATTGCATCATTCTAGAAGCGTAACCCTTTCTTCTAAATTCTGGTCTAATAAATATATTACTTACGGTTAATTCACCCTCAAAAAGGGTATATTGTGTTATACCTAGTATCTCTTCACCTAAATAAAATCCAAGTTCATAGTTGTGTTGTTCCCCATATGAACTTAAATGTTCAACCTCATATCTAAATTTGGGTTTATCAACATTTTCCCTTAATAATTTTTTAATTAAGTATTTCATCTTTATTTCTTAATTTTTTTCTAACCAACTTACCTATTAACCCCTCATAAACTTTGGTGTTTATAGTTTCAATTATTTCAGACTGTAATTTATCCAAATCATTAACTAAAACCCAAACTTTACTATCGTTTTTTGTGTTAACCCTAACTGAGTCTTCTCGATGCCCATATTTATATTCATCGTAGAATTTTTCGTGTAGGGTCACCGCATCATCCTTTATTATTATCTTACCGTCATAGGTTTCTATGGTGTCGTCATGAAATGCATGTGGTACTTCATAAAGTTCATTATCTATATCAACATAATCATCTTCCATAGTTATATATTGACCTTCACCGTAATGATTATATTCTAACTCTATGGTATCTTCAAATTTAGCATAATCACCCTCATAAACTCCTGCGGTTAATTCAACTATCATTTCATCATCATTATATTTAAACACCGTTTCATTATTGTATGTCTTTACACAATCGTCATCTAAGTAGAGTTCACCATCTATATGTATTATATTATCAGCGTGGGCATAACCCTCTATATAACCATTTGGTGTCTTATAAGATAGATAGTAAGCTTCATCTTCATTTACAATTTCACCCTGACGGTCTCCAAGTTCAATCATTACACCAGGTTCTGAAACACCCCCATCAGTATCGGTTAACGCTACGGTTTCATAATTATCGTCACTATCGGTCATTAATTTACCATTATCTTTGTTTAGATACTCAAATGTATCCATAAACGGATATTTTTCAAACTCCCAATAATCTAAATCCACCTCACCATTGGTGTTGGTTGTGAAACCATTTTCTTCCGCATATTGTAAGAATAAGTTTTTATATTCATTATTTGTTAAATAAACCCTATCCATAAATGTAACATCTTCCGATGTGTGCCATAATAATGCTCTACCACGAACCTTATTGTTATTTGGATTAATTAATACCAGACACTTAACATGTTCTGGGTTTTCAGTATATATCTTAAGGTAGGCTTGTGCTGCCTCATATCGCATACATGAACCCATTGTTTCACCTTCATCATAATTTTCACAGTGATAGGCCCATAATATTTTATCACCCTCAACAACCTTAAAGTCTTCGGTTGTACCCTTCTTTAAGTGGGCGATTAATTCCTCTAATTCATAACCCTTGAATTCTTGTGTACCAATACCTAAATAGTTCAATAATTTACCGACCTTGAATTTTCTAACCTTAGCATTACCATCTCTATCTTTATAGTAACCCGTTAAAGTTTTATCATCGTCATCGGTGAAGTCTATAGAGTCTATAGTTACCTTATCTGATATACTATTTGAGTTTAAGAATTGTAATAACTTATCAGCAAATGGTTTATTAATATTATCTAATTTTTTTTTAAGTTTAGTACCTACCGAAATTTCCTTTTCAATTAATAAAGAAAGTTCTTCTAAAAGAATTCTTTTACTATATCCCTCGTTAAGTAACTTAACTATATACTTTTTATTGTTCATAAATGTAACTATATACGATAAATATACTCAAAACACGAAAAAACCCAATCATTTGATTGGGTTTCTAACTTTATATTATTTTTTTCGGAACTAATTTCATATTAATGTATTGCTAGAAATGTTTTATGTACATCCTGTCTTTGTGCACTGATATCAGTATCACCCGTTGGTAACACGATAACATCATATTGAAACTTTTCACCCTCGGTAGATGGTAGTTCTTTATGGTATTTTAAGCGATTTATGTCTATATCATATTCTTTAGCAACTCTACGTCTAAGTTCTTCTTTACCACCATCAACGAAAATGGGTAACCCATCTTCATCTTTCTTATATGAGTTCGCTTTTGGGTAAAATAAACCCTTAAATAATTTTTTAGGTATGACATCGGAATACTTGGTTGTTTCCAAATCAACTTGTCTTAACTCTTTTGGTGCTGAACCCTTTGAGAAGTTCATAATAAAATCATCACTGGCCAGGTTTACGAATTTTGCCTGTTTAGTATATGCGTATGATTTTACATCGAATCCAGCATCGAACAAATCTTTAGTAACCTTTACTGCTATATCAAAATACTTTTGACTAAAGAAATCCCCAGCATCGTTCCATCTCATAACTAATTTTGGTACCGAACCGCTACGCCTACCTTGTCTTTTGAGTTTGAATGCCAATGGTTCCAATTCATCCATTATCATATTATAATATTCGGTGGGGTCGTTCATTAAAAGATTAAGTCTTCTAATTAATTTTAATACCTTACCATCGTTCATACCATAAAACCCTTTTCTGGCATAACATATCAATTGACATGAGCCAGCACCTGGACATGTGTTTATATGGTAGAATTTTCCATTATCATTATCATATATAATTCCATTAATTGCTGGTAACCCAGTATTTACTGTCATTTGTTCACCACCATCATCCGATTTCTCCATCTTTGGGTTTTGGTCAAATATAGTCTTTGGTGGGGTGGTGATTAACTTTTTAAATTTTGCAACATCTAACTCACCATCGGCAGTTAGATTTTTTTCCATTTGGTTCCTAGTATAAATAACATCCTTGGTTCCACGCTTATCCCTATCCTTGGATGCTAGGTTTAGTCTACCCAATTCCTTATTCATATCATCAGCTAACGATTGTGGTGTAACACACTTAGCTTGTGTATCCGAAAAATCACCCTCCCAATCAACTTCATTGATTGGACCTTCTCTAAGTAATTTAACTATGTATTTTTTATTATCCATAAATGTAACTATATACGATAAATATATTCAAAACACAAAAAACCCAATCATTTGATTGGGTTTCTAAATTTATATTATAATTATCTTATTTTTTTTCGGAACCTATTTCACCACTTAATAGTTTTGCACCTATAATTGATTCAAATATACCTAACTCTCCACCACCTTTAGTTTGTGTACCACCGTTGAACATAGTAGTCGGTAGGGTTAATCCGTTTGGTCCTGATAGTGCTTTAACTCTAGCAACACTCGCATCCAATTCCATTTGTAAGCGTGTTTCTGGAGTAATACCAGCACTAACTTTTCTTTGGATTTCATACGCTTCTGCATCGGCTGTTACTCTAATCCTTTCGGCAGACTTTAATGATGCGGCAAGTAGATTGGTTTCCTCTTGTTCTTTATAGGAGGCTTCTTTAGCTCTAGTATCTGCCGCAATGGTAACTTCAAGTTGTTTCTTTTCTAATATAACCCTAGTTTCAGCTTTTTCACGTTCACCCTTTGCAATTGCTTTTTGGGTTGCGTAGTATTCTTTTTCAGCTTCTTGTTTCTCTAATTGGGTTTGCGCAACTTGCTCTTTTTGGTCATTAAGTCTTTCGTCAAAACTATCTTCCCAATCGATATTGGTAACTGCCGCTTGCTGTACGGTTATACCGTATTTTTTAAGTGAGTTTGATGTGTCCCTTACAGGTTCACCAGCTGAGTTGGTCCTAATTCTATATTTCTTTTCACGTTTTTCATTATTTATTCTTCCAATTGCTACTGTTCTAGTGGAATCCGAAGTAACGATAGGTGTTTCGATTATATCTTCATAAACTTCTTCTGTTAAGTACATTCCATTCTCCATTTGGTCTTTTAAGTAGTAATCGAATTGTGAGGAAGCACCTGAAATATAATCTTGGGCATCCATTAACTTACATGTGTTTTTTAAAGCTTGGTCATATACTGGGTATACACGGGCATAAACTAACTTAGCTTCGGACCTGTTTTTATCGGCCATAATTAAAAAGCCCTCTGTATCTGCGTAATCTATTGATACGATTAATGATGCTGCAATATCAGCTTTAATCGCATCGGCAAATTCTCTCCTTTGTGCCGTTCTGTAATAAATACCTTATTCCCTTACGGTTTCGATAATATTCCCTTCCCTATCTCTTTGTGGAATTAAATCCTGTAGGGCTATTTCAAATGAAATGGGTATAGTTTTACCCCAATACTTTAATTTAAGTCCCTGTGTCGAGATTGCATTATCACCACCCCAAAGATATTGTACGGCAGTTGCAGTACCAGATTTATTGATGAAGAATAGACCACTAATAGTCATAATCAATATTCCACCAACAATTGAAAGTACTGTTTTTTTAAGGGTCCATGAAGTTAAGAATTTTGGATGTGCTTTTTCGATGGTACTACCATAAGTAGTTTTTCGTTCAACGTCCTCTGTTCTTAGGTTCATAAACCTAGTTGTTACATACATCGCAACTGCAAAAATAATAGTTAAAATACCTAATGTTGTCATAATTTTTCTTTTTTATTATTAATAATTTTATTAATCTGGTGCAAATATAAACTTCTTTTATTTAATAATCAAGTATTTTTACCTAAATCCAATAACATATCATAAACTTTTTTAACTAAATCTAATAACGTACCATCATTTTCAATGACATAATCCCATTTTTTATACTTATCCAACTCTATTTCGGATTTATGTGGTTTACTGTTAAAATCACCTAATTGTTGAATGCATGTGCTGGAAAATACTCTATTATTAAATTCACTTAGTGTTATTAATTCTTCACCCCAAGAGTATGTAAAGTTTTTTCTATCCCAACCGTCTGGGTCCATTATAATAATTTTAGGGAATTGTTTTTGCCATTCCTCAGAAGTTCTTTTGCTTCTATTTACCCTAATTCTAACACCCTTAAATTTTTCTATGGTGTCAACTTCGTTATTAAACCTAACATCGGTTATAATCCACCTAGGGTATTCAAAGCCACCTATTGCGTGGTCGGTATGTATTGGTGTAAAATCACTGAATAAACTATTTACCCAAATATTTGGGTGAATGATTTCCCTACCACATTCAGTACCCAATAACTGTAATAATAACCTTGGGGTCATTTTTACCCTATATACGTGTGTAGTGTTATTTAATTTATGTTTTTTAATAAATTTGTTGGCTTCTTTTTCACTAACAAATATCCCACTATCGACCAAAGAGGTGCCGTCATTTATTTCATTGGTGTGGCCAATTTTAAAAACATCCCAAATATCAGCCAATTCCTTCTCCTTAAATTCTCTATCCTCTAACCTTTTTCTAGTACACCCTAATATAAGGCAAGCAATGTCTTTAAGTTTATCTGCGAATTTTTTATTTAAGTATGTCTCTTCACCATACCACTCCGACCCATTGACTACTCTTTTTATTAATTCAAGGTCATTTAACATTTCATATCCTAAACTACCATGTATTTCATTCGTGTTTGGATACCTACCCCTGGTCATGAATGCTTGTATAATTCTTTCTACGGTATCCTTTCCAGAACCCACCTTACCACTAAGACCTATTAAGTTAGGTACTTTATTGAAATTAATTTTTTCCATATTTATTTATTTAAAACAAATATAGTATTTTTTTTCCATAAGTTCAAGCAAAAAAAAGACCCACCATGAATATGATGAGTCTTTGGAGGCAAGATAAAAATACGTTAAACCTAAAACGTCACAGATAATATCTTATTAATTATAATTAATAAGATATTATCTGTGACGCATGCGTTAATCTTTTAGTCACCTAATTTAGGTGTGCAACAACCACTACGTGCAAGTAGATTAACTTCGGTTGTTTAGCGGGGGGAGGATTCGAACCTCCGACCTCTGGGTTATATTAATTATTTATTATCATACTCCCAATGATGGTTAGGGCATAATCCCATTAGGTTTGATAATAAATTTATTTCTCCTATTGTTGTAAATCCATCAAATTCTGAAACGGCTTTTATGTGAGCCACTTCAACATGATTTAAATAACCACAATTTGCACAACTTGGTGAAGGGTTAGATTCAAAAAACACACTCCTAGCGTGTTTTTGGATGGCACTCCTTGCGGATTGCCAATTTTTACGTTTGTTAAAGAGTTCATCTTTTGTTAAAGAAGATATACCTATTGATTTGATTAATTTTAGCTCCACACCTAACATTGAGCATCGTCTTTCAATAGAATCCTTCACATCTGAAGAAACTTTACTTTTGTATCCTAATTTTTCACCAATTTCCTTCCACCCTTTAGAATTATTTATAATAAAAATAAAATTAATGTCAGATATTTTATTAATTAAACTATCTTTTCTATAGCCAACGTGACTAAAATTTTCATTTTTATTAACTTTTCTTCGTGTTGGTAAGGAAATTTCCAATTTCTTTGCCGCTTTTTTAATAGCGTTTCCAGAAACGTTATACAATTTACCAATAGCAGTATAACTTTTATTCTGCTCTAAAATTAATCTTTCTAAATCTTTCTTATTATATTTATCCACACTAATAAATAGTATGAAAAGATATAAACGAACCTAATCCCTAAAAATTAATTTTAGTTCGAATATTTTTCAGTCTTTTAAAACTGTGTGAGCCCAGCGAGCTGGCCACTGCTCCACCCCGCAATGTGTCTTTTAATTAGGTTTTTCACCTATTAACTATGGTGGGTTTAAAAGTTTTGTTTATTATATATAGTACAAATATAGTAAATGTTATTCTTTATGTCAAGTTTTTTTTACTTTTTTTTTCAATTAATGCATAATCATCAGCATATTCTTCAATTATGACATAAATAGTGTGGTTTTTATCAATATTATGTACAACATTCACAACCCTATAGTATTTTAGTTCATCCACTAAATACACTATTTCATGTATTCTTGGTATTGCTTTAACTGAAACATCAGTTTTTACTATCTTCCAAGATTCGTTAAGAAATGTAACCTTATGCTTTTTAAACATCATATATTGTTTATATAAAAATACTAATATTAAAAAAAAAATAAATAGAAACACTTTATTTTTATAAATAAACATATTTATTAGTATATAACAATTAATTAAAATATAAAGATAATGGGCTGTGGATGCAAGAAGAATAAACCGAAACCTACTAATACTACCGTTAAGACGAGTTCACCAGTTAGAACCGTTAATAAACCGACTAGTAAGTAAAAAAATAAAGCCAGAATTATCTGGCTTTATTAATTATTATTGATTATCTTTATTGGATTCATCAGTAATACTTTGTTTTGTTTTTGAGAAACCTCTTACTACCGAAACACCTAACATAGTCGCTGAAAAAATTAATAAAGATTCAAACATGTCTATGTTTACACTAATAAATGTAAACATATCCAATAAAAAAGCAATACAACATAAAACACCGCTGGCTAGCCCCATTGTTTTTTTAGACGAGTATTTATTGTCGTCCTTATCTTCTGTGAAGATATCTTTAATAAATTCCTTCATAATAATTTGTTTAATTATAAATACTTTATAATATTAAAAAAGCCCCCAAAAGGAGGCTTAAAAAAACAAATTCAAAAGAATTTACTCAACACTAACTAATTCCAAATCAAAAACCAAATCTTTTCCAGATAGTGGATGGTTAGCATCCAATAATGCTGAATTTTCTTTAACTTCAACTACAACAACGGTCATTTGTTGACCCTGAGCATTTTGAGTGTGTAATACTTGACCAGCGGCAACTGTTTCTGGTAGGTATTGTTTTTCTACTTCTTGTATAAGTTCTTCTCTTGGTTGTCCGTAAGCCTCGTCACAAGTTATTGAAACTGTTTTAACCTCACCTTCGGACATTCCTTGAAGAGCTTTTTCAAACCCTGGGATTAATTTTCCCTCACCAAGAACAACTTCAAGTGGTTCTTTAGTTTCAAAGTTATATCCTTCAACGGCTTTTGAAGAATAAAATACTTGCCCATCAACAAATTTACCTGTATAATGAACTTTAATTTTACTGTTTTCTACTACTAATTTACTATTTTCTGACATAATTTTAATTTTTTTAAATCTTATACTTCAAATATAGTATTTTAAAATCATAATGTCAAGTTTAAAACAAAAAAAACATTAGATGTAAATAATATTTTAACTTAACACATATTGAAAATTTTTAGGTAATTCAGATATTTTTATTAATTTCGATTTGACATATGGTAAATTATGTTTTATTGATTTTTGTACCCTATGATTTCCATCTAATATGTATTTAAATTGATTGTTATCATTAACGATAATTAAAACAGGGTATTGTAAATCAGATTTTTCTATTTTTTCAATTTCATCTGTATTTCCATCCCAATTTAATACTATTTTCGATAGTTTTTGCGTTGGAATATTTTTGATTGGAGTATCTTTTGTTAAATAAAGTAATTGTTTTAGTGTTACAGTAACAGCACCATTTACCCACTTATCTCCCAACCCTTCGTTTATATATTTTTTAAGCGAACCTTTAATGATTTTTTTTAAATTCATAATTTATTTTTAAATAAATATTTGTAAATTAATTTTATAATTCTACTTTAATAAAAAAACCCACTAAAAGTGGGTTTTTAAAAGTGGACGTTATGGGAGTCGAACCCATGTCTTACAAACTCTTCAAAAGATTTCTAGAAGTTTAGGTCATAATTTATCAAACTATCCGAAATTCTTCCTTACTTTTATAGTGGTTTTGGTCCCACTCATAGATTACCATGATTAATAGATTACTATTATTTGGTGATTTATCACCATCAACATTAAATTAGGCTAATGCTACCTCTCCCATACCAACACCCAAGGTGGCGGTATCTAGGAAATTTTTGTCAATGTCAAACTCGTTGCCATTTAAAAAGTGTTTGATAGTGATTTTAGGAGCTTCCAATCTAACTCCACTTCCTTACTAATTACGAATATCCATAATCAATTCCGTAAAACGCCCAATTGTTTTAATAAATATATACAAATATAGTGAAAAACATTTAATAATTCAAGGTTTATTAAAAATATATTATATAAATATCTTTTCCTTGTAATTTAGCCTTATTAATTGAATCAGCCGTGCCATTCGATTTTAAATCCCAACAAGCCACTATCACTTCACCTTCATCAATAATTAATTGATTTCTTATGAATCCAGCCGATTTATTATATTTTGCCCAATCTGGTAAATGAATACTTTTTTCTATACCATTATCATCCGCATACTTTTCACCCAATGAATCAGCACCAAGTGCGCCACCCGATATAATTTTAGTAGGCTTAAGTGCATCCAATATCATCTTAAGCCTATCAAAATCTTTAAAGGTTCTACTACCTATTACGGAAACAACCATTAGGCAGCTTTATTTATAATAATACCATCGATGATACCATAATTTAAAGCTTCTTCTGATGTCAACCATTTATCTCTATTACAATCGATAAGAACTTCTTCTTTTGTTTTGTCGCAGAAACTAGCTAACATTTCAAATAATATTTCATTATACTTATCAGCTTGCTCTAGGGATATTCTCATATCCGCAACATGGCCTTCCGCACCACCAGAAACTTGGTGTAACATCACTTTACTATGTTTAAGGCTAAATCTCTTACCCTTGGTCCCATTACCCAATAGGATTGAACCCATTGATGCTGCCATACCAGTATTGATTGTTGCTATATCGGATGAAACATAATTCATAACATCTACCATGGTTAAACCAGCCTTTACGCTTCCACCTGGAGAATCGACATGCATCGTTATATCGTTTGTTTCTAGGTTATCCAAGAACATTAATTGTGCGGCTACAACATTACTCATATTATCGTTAACAACACCAGCGACCCATAAAATTCTATCCATCATCATTCTGGAGAAAATATCAAGCTGTGTAACACGTAGTTCCCTCTCTTCTAATATATATGGTGTCATACTACCCATTGGTACCCCAATGGTTTGTACGTTACTATATAATGTCTTTTGTAAATTTTCCCACGATTGGAGTTGCATTCCACTTATACCCATATGCCCTATAGCATATTTTTTAAATTCTCCGTAATAATCCATATTTTTATTTTTTAATTTTAAACCATTTTTTAAATTTATGGTTATTTAATCTATATTTTACAGTACTTCTATTTATGTTAAGTTTTTTAGTAGCTTCTTTTATGGTATCATATTCAACACCATTTATAGAAACTTTCTGAGCTTTTGGATTGTTCTCAACCATAAATTTAGAATGTTCTGGCGACTTACGACCACTCATAGATTTAGCTATTTTTTCTTTAGTCTCATTACTATGTGGAAACCCACCTCTATTTTTAGTACCTTTACCTATATTTTCCCTATGCTCCTTAGTAAAAAACTTAGCCTTGGCAGAGTCGCTCATTTTTTTCTTTGTTTCTTTACTAAAGACCCTACCTTTTAATTTTTTAGACTGTTTTAATCTAATTTCTTTTAATTCTTCATCTGTTTTATCATAAACCCAATGATTACCGCCCTCGCCACCTTTAGTCGAATTATAACCATCATTAAACGAGTTTTCTAATTTAATATAATAAATTTCCTTATCATTTAAATTATTATCATTTATATCATCTTCAAGTATAACCCTATCAAATATAATTGCACCATGAACTTTAGCTATTCTATTAGGGACTAATCCAGATGACCAATAATCTTTTTTTTTATCATTATGTTTTCCAACATATTTTTTACCATTTCTCTTATCTATTAACATATATATGTAACCCACATTAAAGTATTTATATAATAAATATATCCAACATTAGTTAAGAGAACAAGTTATAGCGAATTTTTCCCAATAATGTAATTGCATGCTGCTAATCCCCATGTGGTTATTAGCATATTTTTTAAATTCATTATAAAAATCTAACATATAAATTTATTTTTTAAATTAATATTCATCGGTATATATGAATACTGGGGAATACTCACCTAACCAAGCTCCTGAAACATTAAAATTATAATATTCTAAAGCTTCATCTTGTGTCATACCACCTTCTGTAAGTATTTTTATTATTTTACTGGCATCATAGGCAACAACTGGTCCGAAATTAATTCTTTCGGCCATACCAATTATTGCCTCTGAATTATAATAAGCAACTTCATCAATACCCATTATACCTCAGCTCCGTTCTTTTCAACACTGAAAAGAGTTCTAATACTTTCTTGAAGAACTTCGTAGTTATCATACCCATACTTTGATAGAACCCCAGAAAATGTTTTAATATCCTCTTGTGTGATAATTAACTTATCTTTATCCATATCATAATGGATTCCAGCAATAACTTCATCGGCAGCCATAACTTGTTGCTCTTCCGTTAATTGTTCAAATATATTTTCATTTACGAAGATATATACATCATTTTTAGTCTCATACTTAACTAAATCATTTGCTCTAACCGCTTTAGCCACTACTTTTTTAAGGCTGTTATCAGTTAAGACTTTAATAGTTACGTGAGCATTAAGTTCTGCTTTTTTAATAACTCCTTCAAAAATTTCCAATGTATCCTCAAAAGGATTTTCGTACTTAGCCATAATTTACTTTTTTTAATTAATTAATAATTTATTTTTTAATGAATTTAAATATTTCAATACCGACATCTTTTAAAAAATTTATAATAATGACTGATGTGAATAGTAGTACATAAATTGTTACTGGTAACCATAACGGTAAAAAAACCGAATACCAAGACCAATGTTCTACTGAACCAATACCAACCAATTTCATAAATAGAAAAATTATAAATAATAAGATTCCTAATCCAATACTACCAGTTTTAAAATATTCCTTCATTAATTTCGTTTGTACAAATATACTATTAATTAATTATAGATGCAAGGTATTTCAAAAATCATTTAACCACATATTTACATATAACATTAAAAACGTATATTATACCTATGTATAGAGTCATTTTAACGATAAATAATAGATATAAAAAAACACTTCACCGAAGTAAAACTAAAGAAGCATCTTTTGATAACTTTAGGAGGTTAATCGATGAGAACAATAATGTTATATTCCCAAAACAATATACAAATAGTCATGGTATAAATAAGATTAAATATAAGATATTGGTGGTTAAGGATAAGGAAGATTTTGATGAAAATCGAACACTCAGAGATGGTTTGGGTAAGCTTTATATTGAAAAACCGATATTTGATTTATGGACGGTACTTAGTGACAGTGATTATGAAATAGAGGAAACTTTTTGGATGTATGGTCGGGACCCAGTATTTGATAGGGTTACGATTCATGAAATACTTAAACCAATGATGTTACACGCCTATAAGAAAACAACGGTAAAACAGTTGATAGTAGTTAACAATAAACTTGTTCTATATAATGAAGACCAATTTGAGATGGTTATATGTAAGTGCAAGAAAGATGCTCAAAGACTACACCACGCTTTAGCTAAGGCGTGTAGTAAGAATAAAATTAAGAGTATAATATTTATGGGTACAGCTTCCAAGGCAACAATACCACAAATGTATAGTATCATTCTTGAAAACACGGATTGGAGCATTGAAAAGATAAGGAGAACGAGTACCAGACCCTAAATTAAGAAAGGATGAGTTTTAATTTCTCATCCCTTGTTAATTGTTTAATCTTATATTCCATTTTACTCGCTTCGGACCTGTTTTCTACGCTCCAGTGTTTTTTTAATATTACGGGGGTCTTATTTCTAGTGTATTTTGCTCCTTTACCCTTATTGTGTGTATCTATTCGTTTATCAATATTATTTGTTATCCCCGTATATAAGGTGCCATTGGAAACCTCAATTATATAAACACACCAATTATTAATATTCATCATTCTTTCCCTCATCACCACCTTGACCTATATCAAAGTTTTTAATAAGGTCCTGAACTATTGTGTTTATTTTTGACATATCAACATCACTCACTTGTAATGGATTTATACATACTACCCTTTCCTCAACATCGGTCGGTAGAAAGAAGGCTATTGCGTTAGATTCCCTAGAGGCTAATGTTTCATTTACCTGATTAGCTATCAGAGGCATAATATCATGATTGGTTATTGTATCCCTATCGAGATAAAATACTATTATTAGTGGATACCCTTTTTCCATATTAATTATTTTTATACTTTAGTGTTGAAATTCTATCTATGTAGTTAAGGTTATTCAATTTACAAAAAGGTTTTATTTTTTCGTTAATTAATTTATTTACAATTTTAGTTGATTCCATTTTATTATTTACAGTCGCACTAATCGCTTGATTAGTTTCCGACATCAGATATGTTATATTATTAACACCATCTTCATCCATTTCCTTTATCAATATTCTCATATTAAGTGTTTATATCATTATTATAAGTACAATTTAATTATTATTTTTGATATAGTCAAGTAATAGAAAAAGGTTTATACAAATTAATGTATAAACCTTTTAATTTTAAAACCAGAATGTGGGGGCATTTAATTCAAACCCAATAAGAATATTGATTATAAGTGTTATCAACACCACCTTAGGCTACTTATTTTTTAGGGGCAAGCCAGAGGACCCCAGTTATCAGTATCAATTTATATGTTTTAGATTGCTGAATACATTCTTTAGTTTTATATTGTAATACTATCGTACCTATCAGAGTTAACAATATCCATCATCATAGATAATGGTGTCATATCCTTACCACCCAAAAGGTTCTTTAACAATGAAACACTAAATCCGCTAACAAGTGCCGTACCTTGTTTATCAAAAGAAACGGGGCTGTTATCATTTCTTGAATTTAAGTTCCAGTAAACAAGTTTTGGCATTTTATAACCAGAATCGGCATACATTTTTTCAACCATTTGTTGAGCACTTGGGTTCCAGACTGGATGAGAAACCCCCCAACCATTATTACCAGTTGCAAAGTCAAACTGCATATCACTTAAAATTAATAACATGGTAGGCATATCGGATTGTAGCACATCGCTAGACTTGGCTTTAGTTAAAATTGTTTCAAATGCGGCTTGTATATTAGTGCTCCCACCCCAGTCAGCTCTACTCAATTGAGTGAACCTATCATTTAAACTACCTTTAAGGACCTCTAATTTAGGTTGACTCGTGAATGTTAGAAACGCATCTTTAAATGCACCAACATTACGCTCTGAAATATATAACCCAAGAGATATTGCAACGTCCATACAAGTAACCGATTTACTACCACCAGCTGGACAGGTCATTGAACCAGATACATCTACAAGTGGGAGTAAACGTTCGCCATTACCTTCTAAATAGTTAGGTAGTGCACCCCATTGTGCGTTAGCACCATCTGAGTTACCTTGTTTTAAACTTTTTATTATATCATATGGATAAACCGCACCAGCATTAATCGTAGCTTCACCCTTTTCGACTGATTGCAAATAAGAACCAAATCTTTGGGTATCATTTCTCGAAAATGATTTCATATAATCGGACATAGCCTTAGATGGTACGTGAGAATATGTGATTGCATCAAATTTCTTAGCGCACATTAATTGCTCAACAGTGTTTGATAATCCAACTAATAAGGTTCTATATTCTTTTGGTGAAAGACCTAAGTAGTTTCTTATAGCTTTAGCCCATAATTTTCTTTCCCTGTTTTTTGTATTGCCCCTTGGAAGCCATTTGGAACATAAACCATCACCCCTATCAAGGGCTGATTTTATAATAACCAAAACTTCATTTTCTAATTTAGTACCTATTAGAACAAGTAAATCGTCCCACCTACCAAACTCGGAAAATAAGTTTAAATTCTTACCTAACACATCTGGGTGGTTATTTGATAAATAAACAACAATTTCCCTAAAGGTTTCTCTTTCACCAGCACCACCTCTAATATCCCTAGCCCAAAATAATATTTTCATGGCCAATAGTGGGTTTTCACCGAACGCCTTTGAAAATGCATTTATCTTATCTCTTTTGCCCTTACCCCTTAAGGCTCCGATTTTAAAGAATAAATCAACACATAAATTCAAGGATGTTGAATTTGTTGTCATACCATTTTCTGTGAACGCATCATTAGTTCTCATTGCATCTATTAGTTTCATAACTTTAAAATTTTGATTATTATTGTTGAGTGCAAATATAGTAACTTATTTTGGATAAAACAAGTAAAATTTAATTTTTTTTTATATAACAATAAAAGTTGGTTACTGACGAGCTTAATGGGTATTGGTTTTTAACCTCAGGGTTTCAGGATTCCAACTGTTACTACAAACCCTTTTTCACTTGTTATATTTAGTTTCTAAAATTAACCCACAACCATAAAATTACAAGTACCCTCAATATTACCAAAAAAACAAATATTGAAGTAATTATAAAACCAATTGTTTCTAAAAAATTATAATTCCAAGTAATTTCCATATTGTATATATTATATATAATATTATATATAATTTATTATATATTATATATTATAGTACAATAATACTAATAATATTTTAATGATGCAAGTATTATTATATTTTTTTTATAAATTTAACATTTATATCACCTATGACCACCTCTACCATATCCCTATGGGTAAATTTAGTATTACTTGGGTTGGCCTTATAGAAAAGATGTTCATCCATCTTTTCATGTATTTTTTCATCGAGTTCATATACCAATGTTAGACCTTTCTTGTATATTTTGTCATTATCGAATATCTCCGATATGCTTTCTATCAATTGTTCGTATTTCATATTAAAACCTTGTAAAAATATTTTTTATTTGTAATGAAAATTTTTGATACCACGTTTTTTCAATCTTGGTTATCTTATTGGGGTTCTTTTTAACTTCCTCACCCAGGCCAGATTTAAGTTCGTTTATAAAACTACTCTTTTTTAAATCTGTGCTATATTTTATACTTTTAATATCATTACTGATGTTTTGTTGTATAGAATTTATAGAACCCAAATTTTCCACATCTTCCTCACGGTTGATTTCACTTATGAATTCATCATTATGTGTTTTGAATTTAGTCAAAACTTCCTCAAGCGATATTATACGATTTTTATCCATGGTTATTTATTTTTTCTTTAGTTCCCTTGAATAGTGGTGACGGTAAATCATCAACCCCGAACCACCCATATTCGTGATGTTCAAAATTTATTTTAGCCTCGAACTCTTCATCTACCAATCCCTCATAGTAGTGTAGAACCTTATTATTATCAATATCGAAGGTATCTATGAACTTATATTTAATTATGTCTGGGTCAACGCCTATTTCCTCACTCACCTCTCTTTTAAGACCATCTAAGACACTTTCTCCAGAATCTATACCACCAGTCACAAAAGACCATTTTTCTTCCTTATTACCATCGTTTCTCAATAGTAACAATAGTTTATTTGTCTTACTACACTTAATCAGTACCCCACCGACTAAATTATTTTTTTGTTTACCATTTTCGGTTAAATAGGTCCTAACTTTGTTTTTAATAATATCTTTCATATTAATAAATATTGATTTATTCGGTTAATATATGTATATTTGAGTAAAATTAAAGATTATGGTTGAATTATTTATTTTTATTCTAACAGCTTACGGTGCAACGAACATTATGATTTATGGTTCGATATTTAGTGGTTTTAGAAAAATTATGGGAGTTAATAGAGAAAAGGAACATTTTATTGGTAAATTATTTGGTTGTTTTATGTGTTTATCGTTTTGGTGGGGTGTAATCCTATCATACGTTTTATATTCACCAACAATGGAAAGTGAAATGACCCAGAACTTACTCTTATTTGATTTCGTTATCGATGGTGAGTATCTGGCCCTATTTTTTGATGCGTGTTTAGCTTCGGGTAGTGTTTGGTTAGTACATACGATACAGGAAAGAATAGAAGTATAAAAAGCCCCTAAACGGGGCTTTTTTTTATCCTAAACATATTGAGCATGCCTCGTGTTCAGCACATTCACAATTCCTATCTTTTTTAGCTATAGGTAAATCGTCATATTCTTCATATTGTTCATCGACCACTTCGGCTTTTGGTGGTAATTCGATACTTTGACCACTTGATGTAACTATTGTTGTAGAGTTATTGGTTTGTACTACATTATCGACTTGTTCCCTTACGCTTACCGATTTTGGTTCTGGTTTAATATCGACCGCATTATTGAAATCGTCATCAAAATCTATTTCCATTAATGATGGTGAGATATCTTCATCGGAAAAAGAAAATACCAATCTATTTAACTTGGTTAAAGATGTTGTTTTAAACATCGCTTGTAATTCCTTAACCTTTTCTTTTAATAATTCGTGTTTTTTCTCCCTTTCAATATTAATCTTGATTATATTTTCAACGTAATCAAGTAAGTCATCGAACGTCATACCTTCTTTATCACTAAAGAACATATAATAATTCTGTTCCTTATCAACTAATTCCTTTCCAATAATCTCAGAATTAGGTACGGTCCAATTTTCCTTGAATACCGCATCTACTATTTGCATACCTTGTATATACCTAACACCGTTTACATAGGGTTGTAGTGAATCTAATTTTTCTTGTATTTTTGACATAAAACTTTTTTAATTTAAAAATAGACCATTAAATATCGAACTCAATAAATAAGCTATCGATAATGATAGAATCCATAGTGATTTATTCGTTAATCTATATTTTTGTGAGTTTTCAGTATTTGATTTAAACCAAGCTTGTATAAAGTAATAGGCGTGTCTAAATACGTTCAACATACACATAAATAATATGATAAGTAATATTTTATTAATTATATCGACTAACATACCTTATCCTTTTTTCTTTTCTGAAATCTCTACCCTAATTTCTTGGGCCAATTTCTTTATGGCTTGCATTGCAACCCTTACTCTAGTACCAGCCGTACTATTCCCTTTTTCATCGAATTTAATTATATCATCACCGATAGATTCGACTAAAACTTTTAATTTATTATAATTTTCCATATTTTTAATTATTATTTTTTGGGTCCATATTAGGACCAATATTATTATCACTCTCAGGTGTAGTACTATAACTTCGCCATGTAGTAATCATTTCGTTCAATATAGATATTTCACGTAATGTTATTTTAATTTTATTAACAGTTTCGGTAAAATTACTATCAGTGCTGTTGATTAATCTTTCTAAAGATTCTTCTTCTTTTAATTTTGAATTAATCAAATCGTTTAAAACTATTCCTATTGTTCTCATTTTTTAATTATATTGATGTAAATGTTTCAGGGTAATCCCTACGTAATACCCTACTACTTAATATACGTTGTAAATTATGAAAATTAATTAACCACTCAGATATTTCTGAGGTATGTGTTTTATCTAATAGCGTGAATTCATTATGCGCCTCAACAAGTAGGTCCATTATTTTTCTTTCTTTATCAGTAAAAGGGTTTCTCATTATTATTATTATTAAACAAATATAATAATATAAACCACAAAGTCAACCATAAATGTATTTATTAAACACTTTTTAAGGATTCTTCCATTAGTTTGTAGATTTTAAGGAAGTTGTCAACTTCTAAGTTGGTTTTTACTTTATCGTAAGAAAAAATAGATGTCCATATAAGCCTAATTGCCATTATAATTTCCTCTAAATCATTTTCCTTATCGATTAAATAGAAAAAGTTAATTAAAAATTCTAAAAAATAATCATGCAGTGTGGTATTTTCACTGAATACAATACCTTCCTTTTTAAAATTTTCAATATTTTGTAACCAACACCAGTTGAAGTGATTCAGTTTATCCTCACTTGATGTTATGTCATCCCCAAGGTAAGTTTCAAATACTAACATAAGTAACGATTGTGAAAAATCATTAAATAGTGATACTAAGTCGTAATCAATATCGTTAGCACTATATACAATGGCCAAACTATTTTCATTCACTGGTAAATTATTGAAATTAGTGTCTAACATAATATTTTATTTTTTTATAAACTCAGTAGCATGTCGATTAATCTAGGGCAAGGATACATATCCGTTTTATCTTTACGGGTGTTTGTGTGGCTCCATAGTCCCTTCACCCTACCGAAAAAAGCGTTTTCATTATATTCAAAACCCTTTACACCGTTTTTCTTTATTTCGGAAATTAAACCACATCTAATATCGATATTATCTCTATCACCAACATACTTTATTAATTTACCTAAGGATTTTATTTGGTTATCAGAATATTTATGCCAATCCTTATGACCCCTAAATGCTTGCTTCAATGTTGTGATTTGATTATCTGCAACATCTGTGCCCACATATGTTTTTTTATCGATTAAAAACCCAAAATTACAAACTTCTAACCCAACTGAATGTGTGTGCATATATTGGGACCCATTTCTACCCAAATGCCAACCATAACCACCCTCTGGAAAAGCCTGTAATATTGTACCATCATGTTTATTGGTAGCATCGGATTTAACTGATTGCCCACCAATTACAAATTCAGTGGCTATTGTTCCCCTTCTATCTGAACCCCATTGATTTACTTGATTATATGGGTTCTCCCAACCAGCGGTGTGATGTATGAATAAATATTCCTTTTTAGTGGGTCCTTTTACATATTCACCAACGGGTAGATAATATTTTTCTATTTGTACATTTGAAACATTAATTGATTCACGGGCATCGGTTGTCGCAATCGCCATCATATTCCAAGTCTTTGGACCAACAATACCATCGGCCTTTAAATTCATACTCCTTTGCCATTTTTTAACAGCCCTATCAGTATTTGGCCCAAAATCACCATCTTGTTTAAGACCTAGAAAATCCTGTACAAGTATTACATTTGGTCCTTTACTACCTATTCTTAATAACATAACCTTTTTATTATAAATATCTATATAACAAAAAAAAATCCCCAGTTAGGGAATTTTCTTTATTTTTTATTGTAAACGTCTTTTGGTTTACTATTTGGGTCATTTTTATCAAAATGAATTTCATCTGGAGGTGATGGCAATTGGTTGTCATTTTCGTCAACACCACCCTTTCTTAGATTTTTTAAATCTTCACCGTCAATGTCACCATCTTTATCGGTATCCATTTTTTTACTTTGTTCGTCTGATAATCCTTCATTTACATCATCTTCATCATCAAGACCTTCAAATATCTCGTCAAACCTATCTTTTTCTTCTGTATCACAGTCTTCATCTTCTTCTGCCATTACCATTGGCCCTTCTGCGTTAGCGTGACCGCTTTCAGTACCTGGTTTAACTTCACTTGGATTAGGTTTGTCAGCAACAAATCCCATTCCAGCAACACCAGTAGCATTTTCATTAATAACATCCTTAGATGCCATATTTTCTATAAGAGCTTTAGTTTTATTAAATACGTCAGCAAATTTTGCATTTTCATCTAACCTAGCAGAACCTTTTACAGTCCCAAGGGTATCTTGTGATTTATAACCCATTAGGTGTTTCATGTGTGCCATGTTCTCACTAATCATCGTTTTATCACCAGCTTTAAGAATTACAGCCCTACCTTCGTTAACTGTTCCCTCCCACCTTATTTCGTAATTTTCATTACCATCGGTCATTTGAAATTCTTTCTTATCCACTTTGTAACCTTCTGGTATTAACTGTAATGCATTACCAACTCCGTTGAACGCTTTTTTAAATTTAAGTCTTTTCATTTTATCTGTTTTATTTTCATTAATTTTATTTTCAAACATACCACCACCAGCAGCTTTTTCGACTTTGTTAGCGGTTGTTTTTGCTGATTTATATGCGGCATCATATTTACCACTTGTTAAATATTTTGAAACTAGGTTAACACCGTTACCGTAAGCCATTGAATCTGGTAGGTGTGAAACCATACCAGTATTACTAACTTTATCTATTAATTTAACCGCAGCTTCATCTGCCCCTAATTGTTCAACCCACTTAGCTAATACTAATTGACCTTTCTCAGAAAGACCTTCCTTAATAGTTTTCTTTTGTGCGTTTTCAGAAACGGCAACTGGTTTGTTATTTTTATTTTTACCTCTTGGGATTGCGACATCACCCATACCATCATATTGCATAGCATCGGATTCTTTATCGACCCTTGATTTAACCCTTTTTATTAGGTCCTTACCAAAAGTATCGCTAGATGCCCCCCATGTAGCTTCAGCGTTTGCACCTGGGCCATTACCCATACTGGAATGACCCTCAATAGATTTTATAGCCCTTTCCTTGAATACTTCACCAGGGTCATTATCATATTTAATCATTTCTTGACCATTTAGAATTTCATAGTCATCATGATATTCCTCTTGTTCCGAATCGTTTTCGTATTTCTTTACGGATTCTGAGTTTTTCTTCTCATCGCTTTTGCTGGCTTTATCATAAGCCGTCATTTTCTTACCGACCTCAGATTGATACTCTTTGTTGAACTTTTTACTATCCGCTTGTACTTTTTCAGTGCTAGTTAAACCAATATGTTTTTTTTCCTCAGCTAAAAAAGTAGTTTTAAGATATTTTTTAATCATGTTCTTATCCATTATTATTAATGTTTTTATATAAATATTATATTTTTACTAAAAGTTACTTACTTTTACTTATTATAGTTTTAACCTCATCAACTGTCTTACCAGTTCTTTTGGCAATAGCTTCGTAAACATTTTCTTTAGCCACCACGGAATTAGAACTACCCTTAACTTTAACAACGCCTGAATCACCTTGATTGCAACCACCGTTCTGAGCAACTTTATTATTATTTAATTTAACGCAGTCATCAAAGTCTACAAAACCACCACCTGGGTATTGTGTATCTTTCTGTGCATCTTCACTAAGGTCTAAAGATATCCCTAATTTTTTAGCAGCAGCCATTAATTTTGGTTTTAGAACTAACTTATTATTTGGATTGGCCTTCTTATACATATCCATAAGAATTGTGTACTTATTTCTATCTTCGGATTGACCTACCATATTCTCATTCATTTTCTTATTCAGTTTATTACCCTTAGTCCAAAAATCACTGTTATTACCAGCTGGCGCATCATAAGCGAACGTACCACTATCACCACCAACTGAAGTTGTAGTGGTTACCTCATCTAATTCTTCTGGAACATTTGACCTAAATTTACTACCCATAGTCAAAGGAGCTTCAAAACTACCAGAAGATGCGGCAGTAGTTACTTCATCTACACCGTTTAAAATAGATACCAATTTTTTATCGTCACCATAGTATTTTAATATCTCATCTTTATTTTCTGGTCTAACTATTGCTAATATGTCCTTGAATGGGTTTAATCCGATTTGTAGGTCACCTTGTGTTGCTACGTAATTAATATAATTGTTAATACATTCGGCATCTATACCATTAACATCCGAACAGAAATCATTTAGTATTTCACCATCATGCTCCATGGCAATATGAACGAATAAGTTACCATCTTTTTTAAATAAAGCAAATCCATCATTTTCTTCATTATAATGAAGCATTTCAAATGGGTATTCCGAAGGTTTTAAATATTCTTCGTCAGTTTCTGGTTCCATGTCTGGTTGGTTCCATGGTGCGCTTGAATCATTCTCAGCACCAGCTGGATAACCCCCATATTCGTTTAATTTGTTTTCGATTGTTTCCATAACCTTATAATGTGAACCACCGTTCATCATTTCATTAAGTCCATGACTAATAACTTCTTTTACTCTGGTCTTATCGTTATTGAACTTCTCTTTTTTAATTTTATTGTTTTCAATTAGGCCAGCAACTTCCATTAATTTAATTAATGATTCATATGTATTACTAGCACCACCCTCATTTACCCCATAAAGCTCATTAATGAACTCTTCGTATAGTTTACCTATATCTTTTTTAACGCCTTTATCCAAACCACTTTCAAAAGCATTATTTACGGCCTTACTTGGAACTTTGTTTGCTGGCATTTTAACACCAGCTATCGTATCCTCGGTTTTTAAATCCATAGATTCCATTTCTAGAATCTTATTGTATTGTGCCTCGGTAATTTTAAGTGATTTATTCTTAGGGACATCTTCACCCATATTTTTAAGAATATTGGCTTGTCTCTCACTAATTCTAATTTTTTTCATATTATGTGCTTTTGTTTGATAATGTGGAAGACCAGAAGCCACGCTTAGTCCACAATGTCTTATATAATTGCGTTAGAACATTCTTTGTAATCTCGACAATTTTATCCTCTAACATCTTCTCAGACTTAATTCTATCCTTAACTATCAATTCAATTTTACTTTTGAAATCATTTGAATCGACATACTTCTCAATCTGGGTTTTAACCTCTGATTTAGTGACGTTCTCATTTAATCTATGTCTAATCAAATCTTTCATAATTAAGTTTATTAATAAATATTAGATAAAACAAAAAAGGCCCGTTAAGGGTCTTTATAATATCTTTATTTACTCTATTTTGATTCTCTTAGGTCTAAAGGTGGCTGTTATTTCAGTTGCATCATCATTAAAATAATTTACTGAGCCAAAATCTATCTGAGTAATCACACTTTTCTCTATAACCCATTTTTCTAATGGTTCACCATAACCGTCTAACATTATGATATCAAAATCGATTTTGGTATTATACTTAAATAAGTCTAATAGTATTTTTGATAATTTAATATCAACGGATTCTCTAAATACTAAATCTATATCATATGTTTTATAACCTAAGAAATTAATAAAGTAACTTTTAAACTTTGGTCTTTCAGCTGAAATTAAATACCACTCTTTTATTTCTTTGTTATTTTTAAATTCAATAACCCACCTATTTTGTTGCTTTAATTCTATATTTTTTGGTAACCTCATATATTTTTATTTAATAACCTTAATACTTCTTCCCAAGTATTTTTATCTTCATATTCAACTATAATTGAATTATTCGGAAATTTTATTTCTATATAAAATAATTTAGTGTCCGTTTTTAACCAACTATGAAGTATTACATCTTTATTTCTTGGGATTCTTAACTGTAATATACCGTTAAAATATATTCTTAACCCCTCCGAATCACCCTTGTAAGATATTTTCATTTAGTTAGATATTAGTACACCAGTAACAATCAGTACACCAGAACCTATAAATCCGAAAACTTTTTGTCTCTTTTGACGTTTTATTTCTTTCCTTTGCGCCTCGATTGTAGTTTTTAAAATAATAAACTCTTCTTCCTTATTGGTAACCAATAGATTTAGATTGGTATTTACCTTATCTAGATTGTTGTTTTTGGTTTTAAGTAGGTTTATTTTACTTTTTTGATTGGAGATAATATCTTTATTAATAAGACTACTTTTTTTATACTCCACAATCATACTATCGGCAAACTTGTATTTTAAAACATCCTCCAATAAAATTTTACTATCACTAAAATACATGCTGGTGATGGTGTCACCTTCTGAATTTATAAATATACTAATCCTGTCTTGTTTCGAGATATTCTGTGAGTGCCCTATCGACACCGTTAATATCAAGACCACCAACAAAAGAACCCACTTTATTTTTTCCATTTTCTAAGATTTTTATTTTATTTGTTACGAGTGTTAATGAATCTTCCTTAACCTTTATAACTTTATTAATCGATTGTATCTCCTTATCTAAGTTGATGTTGATGGAAATAATACTATCGTTTTTTTTAACTAATAAACCATTTTTTAAATTAAGCTCTTTTAATTCACTTGTCTTTAACTTTATAGTTCTACCACCAAATACAATAAACCCCACTAAAAATAAAATTAGTACGAGTATTAATATATTTTTATTTTTATCCTTATCTATCATTTGATTTATATTCGGTATTTAATTTTTTACCCCATTCGATATCCCAATTTTCGAAATAAGCTTTTAATTTTTTAGTTAACTCAACAATTTCATCGGTCAATTCAATGTTTGGAAGGTTAATATAAACCCCATCAACTTTTGAAAATTGCCACTCGATACCATTATCCATTTCTCCACTGAAAACAACATTACTACTGTTCGGGTATATTTTATATGGTCCGAATTTAACCCCAGAATATACTATCTCCATGAACTTCTTTTCTTCACCCTTTAATTCTTCACCAGTTAAATCGATTATATCATTATCATTTTCGTTAATGGATGTTCTACGCTTGGCTTCATTATCTCTTATGATATTTAGCATTGTTTTGGTTACTTCATGTTCTTTACTCATTGTATTTGAATTTATTAATAAATATTACGTAAAGTAAAAACATAATATTTTATTTATCATTTTCGACTTTATCTTTAAATTTTATAAAATCCCAAGCTGGACTTACATCTGAGTAATATTTTTTAAAATTACTCTTATATAACACCCCACTAAACCTATCGGGCTCATCGAAACTTATATTATGTGGTATTACATTTATTGGTATATTAAAGTCCGTACATAATTTTCTAACCAATAGTGTTGCTGAATCAAGTTGTGGTATACTGTACGGTGCCCAAAATCTTTTATTCCTCCATTTTTTATCTACCACATTATCGTCCCTACCATAAACTTCACCAATATAGTTAACATATTGCCCACTATTCAGTGGGTTATCCACTAACCAACCCTCATTTTCTAAAACTATCGATATACTTTTTTTATTTAATTCTAAATTATTTAGAAACTGTGAATAATATTTAGGTGGGAAGTGTTCTATAATTTCCCCACTTAACGTAACGGTATAATTCGCACATTTATTGTAACTACCAAACCACCTAGTCGTCCAACCTATGAAATGATTCATTTTGGTCGAGAATGAATTACCTATAATTATTCTATTTTTTTTAGTTTCTTTTTTTACAAAATTTAATTCACTTAATCTATAATCTGACTTATTTATTATCATTTGGATTACCACCAGTTCTTTTGTAATAGATAATATCACCGTTACCGTCTCTTATTTCTTTATTGGCACCGATTCTATCTATCTTATTGTTATTTCTATCTGGAATATCTACGGAAAACCCTCTTTCCCTTATTTCTTTTATGTCATTCCTGGTTATTCTATTGTTATTAGCTAACTCTGTTGGGGTTGCTGTAGTTTCTTCCGTAAAATCATCTTCTATTTCAACTTCGGAATCATCTTCGGATATTATATCATTTACCGCATCATTTACCGCATCATTTACCGCATCATTTACAGCCTCAGTTGCTCCCTCAGTTACTCCCTCAGTTACTCCCTCAGTTACTCCCTCAGTTACTCCCTCACTTACCGTAATGGGGTTATATTCGACCCCAACAGGCTTCTCTACTTGAGGGTCAACTTGTTCACCCTCATCTTTTTTATTAACTATTTTATTAAAAACTATAATCAATAATACGGCCATAGGGTCACCTATTATTATTAATAACAATATAAACCATTTCATAACCTCATCCATTGATTTACCAGTTACACTCGATAGGTATTTTAATGAATTAAGTTCTGCGGCTCCCTTATTATCTTGATTTAATTCGATTACCGACAATGATTTAGAATTTAAACTATCATTAATTACGTTTAAATTATTAATTAATTCATTTATATCATCTTCAATAGTTTTTATATCTTCGTTAGCCTCCGATATTATTTTTTCAGTACCTCTTGCTGTGGTAACCCAATTTTTATCATATAACGCAACCAATCTATCTTCTTGTTGCGCTCTAACCTCCAATATTTTTGTTATCCTACCTCTTTTAAGTTCAATATCTTTATTGATATTTTCCTTAGATTCAATAAGGAGGGTTTTACTACCCTCTATTAACTCAATTTGGTTGTCTATACCAATCATTGATGCATATGATTCTTGGTATGAGGTGCTTAAGAACCCATAAATACCAACGGAGGTTATTATCATGGATATTACGACACCAATAGATAATAACAAGGAATACAACAAACCTATTTTTTTATAATAGGTATGTATCGCAGAAGTGGCTACTATCTTCGCAATCTCAATCGCAATGAAGAATAGTAGCCCCAACATACCAGCACCAGTAAAAACTTTTAATAATCCACTAACGGAAACAACCGCAACTATGGATGCCATACTAACAGCCATAAATAAAACTAAATATAATAATACTTTTTTCATGTTCTAAATTTAGTAATAAATATTACTTATTTATTATATCGAATAAATTATCGGCATTATGTCTAAGTTTTCTTAGAGCCTTCTCCTTTATCTGGCGTATTCTTTCCTTGGTTAGATTATATTTTTCACCTATAACTTCTAATGTCATACTATCATAATCCTTATCGATACCAAAATAACAATTAATTATTTCCCTCTCTCTGTCGGAAAGTTCACTTAACATATTAACTAGTTCGTTTTTTATGATACCATCACCCTCATTGAATATATCGTCATAATCATAATCATTGTCAATCAACAATTCAGATATCTCACTACCAGAATCGTTGATTATCTCATTAAATGATGAGCATTTGGCCAGGGATTTAAAATCAACCAATGAGTCATCATAAAAATCGGTGAAATCGGCCTGTCTGCAATTGTCAATCTCAAATTTCTCAAATTTTTTCTTTGTTAATGATATTTTGTTTATAACATTAGATGGATATCTAATGGTTCTGGAGTTATCGTTTAAACTTTGCATTATGGATTGTCTAATCCACCAAACAGCATAAGATATAAAACGAAACCCTCTAGTATGGTCATAGCGTTTTGCCGCTTTCACCATACCAAGATTACCTTCACTAATTAAATCACTTAATTGTAACCCTTGTCCTTGGTATTCTTTTGCAACGGATACAACAAATTTTAAGTTAGCACTCACCAACTTGTCAATTGCCACTTGACTACCATTTTTTATTTGTATCGCTAACTCAACTTCTTCTTCTGGAGTTAGTAATTTTGTTTTCTTTACGTCTTTAAAGTATTTTGAAATACTTTCATCGTCATTAAAATTAATATATTTTTTACTCATAAATAACCAATAAAGCCCCTAAATAATTTATTTCTTATGGGATATATAACATACGTAATATATCCCAAAAGTAAACTAAATTTAGGGGTTATTTTTAAAAAAAACCGTTTAAAAGGTGTTTTTTAACGTTTAATTTATGTTTTAACCTATTTTAGGTTATTTTGTCTGTGCAGAAAGCTCTGATAACTTTGCTAATGTTTCTCTATCATATTTGGTTAAATTATCAGTACCCTTATCGAGTATTTGATTAATAATTTCAGTGATTTCCGATTTTGTCATATCCTCGGATATTATATAACGTGTCTTAGGTTTAACAATTCTACTCTCTAGATTTATCTTAGTTTTTTTGGGTTTATTAATCCTATTGGTAGCATTGGCCCTACTTTGTCGATTAATATCATCGATTAAGTCATTGGTCTTATTTTTAAACTCAATACTTCCATTATCTTCATTATCCAAGTGTCCGAACAATAATTCCTGTATCTGCTTATTAGTTAAATTAAATCCAGAAGAATTTTTATTTAAATCGAACACCATGAAATTTCTATTAAACGTTTTAAAGTATTCGGTTATTTCACCAGGCTCCGCAACGCTTAAAAATGTGGCAATAGTCACACCCTTAGCTTCTAAAAATCTTGGTGTATCCTCGGCAATCTTTACAATCTCGATTTTACACCCCTTGGTTTCACCCATGATTATTACGCAATAGTTTTTAAAATTCATATATTTTTATTTTTCTAATTATTATACTACAAAGATAGGAATATTCTAATGTTTAAACTAATATTTTATTATAAAGTTTTTATTTTAGAGATATTATTATCCTTTATTACCGTCACAATTTGATTCGCCCAATCCTTAACTAAATCATTCTGAGTTATAAAGAAGACTATATCGAACATATCGGTTATTCTTTCGAATAATGGTCTCATGGCTGAAATATTCTCTGGTGCAACCCTACCTAGGACCTCATCAAATGCAATGAAGTTAGGTTTTGGTAGATTTGACATTTTACCCAGTACACATCTTAACGCAATACTTGCGGCAGTCAATTCAAAGCCACTACCAGATTTTAATGGTTTCTCAACCCCATCCTTTATTAATAAATATCTAACTTCATTCTTATCGTCAACAAAAACTTCAACATCAAAATCGGTGATATCGTCAAGTAGTCTTTGTATCTCACTATTTATTATAGGTAGTACCGACCTAAGTACTAATTTACTAATACCCTTTTTACCGACCATATCAATATACACCCTAAAGACTTTATCAACCTCCAACTCTTTATTTATGGTTTTTATTAAATCCGTTTTTAAGGTAATATCCTTATTGTTACTTTCCTTTAGGATACCATTTGACTGTATTTTATTATTGATGCTTTCTTTTTCACGTTCACAAACAATAAGTTTAGTGTCTACTATACTTATTTCACTATCAAGTTTAGCATTTTTATCAATACCACTTACATTTTCATTGTACTTATTCAAGTCGTCATTTTTAGTCTTAAGTGAATTTCTTAATGACCCAATTTCAACTTCTACCCTATCCTTTCTTAATTCTAATTTATTTTTTTCATTAATTTTAACCTTTGCAACACTTAATTTCTCAATTTCAATATTGATAGATGATAATTTAACCCTTAACGACATTAAGGCTTCACCTAATGCACCTATTTGTAATTTATGAGTGTTTATGTGTTCGGTGTTATCAACGTCCTCTAAGGCTCTGTTACAAGCCTGACATATACCACCAGCTATTAAATCATCGATTACTTTGTCTAATCTAATTATTTCAGCTTCTTTAACAGCTATATCACTACTTACGGATGTTTTTTCTTTGCTTAGTTCAAAATCTCTATCCTCATCAAAATTTATATCACCGATTTTTTTTATTTTGACCTTTAACTCAGCTATCTCATTTTTATACCCAACACCCGTTTGAGTTATGGTGCTAATCTCTTGATTCAATTTAGATGGGTTTAGTGTTAATATTTTTGCATCTATTTTTTCCTTTGAACTTATAAGGGTAATTTTTTCTTCGTTTAATTTAACTTGAATTTCCTTTTGGTCAGTTAGCTCAATATCTAAAATTTTTCTTTGACTATTTAACTCGTCTATTTTACCTTGATGCTCACTAATTTCTTCGTCTAAAGTTTCAACATCATAAATGTTTGACTTCATAGTTTTTGAAAATGTTGAATACATCTTACGGGCAGCGGTTTCTTTCAACGATATCACCTCTAGACCTATAAATCTAGTTAATAGTTTACCACTTTCTCCAGATGTAGAATCAACAAGGGTGTCAAGATTTCTAGATGTGGCTAGGACCACTAAATCAAAATCACTTTCGGTACCAACGGTTTCTTTTATTAAATTTGTCGTTTTAGTGGCATCTTCATCGTTCATTAACTCTTCTTCACCATCTGGTAAGATTATGTAGTAGTTTAATTTATTCTCTATGGTCCAACCACCCTTACGTTTAGCCTTCCTCTTTAAAAAACGCTCTATAATTATCTCGTCATCACCTTCAATTTGAATCATGGCCCTAAGAATAAGGTCATTGTTTTCACTAAATTGATTGAATACCTGTTCATTCTTATCGGTTTTGGTTGTTGTACCAAAAAATAAGAATTTAATTGCATCAATTGTTAAGGTCGTGTTATGTGATACTATATCATTTGAATAATACTGATGAACTTTATCTACTTGAATATCATATAAAGTGTCTCGCTCATTTAATAATTTAATTGACTTAACATTTGAAATACCATTCCTAACTTGAATAGGTGTTCCGATTTCAATATTCTTTAAAACTTCAAATTCCCCATCTTCTTTTTTTAATCTATGATAATCAGCACCTTCAACATACAAACCATTTTCTAGTTCACATCTATATACCTCGGCATTTTCTTCGGTTATACCACACCATGTAATATCATGAAAGCCATATGGTGTGTCCACCTCAAAACCTAAATCACCATATTTTTTGTAAATTTCATTTAATTTACCTATCTCAATTTCTTTAACCATATTTTAAAAATTTTTTACATTTATCTATTACTTTTTCTTTATTCCCCCAACGATATTCTGAATCCCAAATAACTAACACATCAAAACCTTCTTTATTGGCAATATCTAACTTACGTTTATCTTTATCCCACATTTCTTGTGCGGTGATTGTTTTTCTAAAAGGGTGTGGATAATCTTCTGCTAAATATTTTTTAGGGTTTCCATGATATTGGTCACCATTATATTCGATTATCTTTTTATTTTTGATATCAGTAAAATCATACATCCAAATCCCACCTTCTGATTCAGATTTATTTAATTTAAACTCTTTATTATGTGTGGCAAAATTAATTTTATCCCTATCTTCTATTTTATATTGTTTTAATAATTTATAAAACAAATCTTGTGATATCTTAGAATACCCTATTTTAAGATTTCCATTATTGGTTAAAGATTTAGACCACTTATTCTGTCTTTCGGTGAAAATTTTTAAACCTTCAACCTCACCATATTTTTTAACACAAATTTCTTTTGAGAATGTAGATTGTCTTTCACTACGCTTTATTTTAGCTTCATCCTCAGAATAACCTTTATTTAACCAATATTGTAAATTAGCACTACCCTTTTTACTATTTTCACTCCTTTTTATTTCCCTTCCACTCCAAATACGCTTCCCCTCAATTTCTCCATACCTAGCTATACAGCCCCTTTCTGAAACCAATTTTTGACCTTCTATTTGTAAAATAGCCTCACTTTCTGAATAACCTAACTTAAACCAGTATTCGGGATTAACGGGTCTAAGTGTTTTTATATGAGGGTCAATTAAATCTTCATCCATTCCCCTTTCTAACCAATATTTTTTGGAATATGCAGAGCGCTTAGGAATTTTAATTTTATTATCCCTTAATCTTTTTATTATAACACCAGTATCAACATTATATTTTTTAGCGATATTATTTGTTGATTGAAATTCATTAACATACATTTTAACAATATCATTTAACTCCACTTTTGAAAATTTATATACTTTTCCCATAATTAAATTATTTATATATAAATATAACCGTTTAATCAGGGAAGTAAAGAGGTTTAAATAATTATTTTAATTCTTCGGGTATAAAACCCAGTTTTTTCTCTATTTCATCGAGATTATACTTAATTTTAATTTTAGTGTTGTACCTAATACATTTTCCGCCTTGGTTTGCTGGGTCTGAGTTAACAACGGTTAAACCCTGGTACCTGTCAACGGGAAAGAAATTATTTTCACCAAAGGATAGGAAGTTGTTTAACATCATCCATTTGATTTTATATTTTCTGTGTAATTTATCCTCTAATTCAATATTTAATTCAGCATTAACTTTATTATCTAAATCAATTAATCTATTAAAATCAACATCTTTATTTTCTCTACTTAACCATTCTTTAAATAATTCCCTTTGATATTTAATGGTCATTATATTGTCTATACTACCACCTTCTATTTGTATAGTCTCACCATCCCTATTAACTTTAACGGGTTGATATATCACATTTACATTTTGCGATGGAATACCATATTTCGTTGAGAAGAATTTCCTAACCTTATTTCTAGCTTCTCTAGAATAATGTTCAGGTTTATCATTCCAATATACCTTTATCTTACCATTTGCTGGTACGACTATACTATTATTATTCACCATAAATATCTTTATTTTTATCCTTTAATAACTTTAATTCTTTTTCAAGTGCTTCAACGTTAGTTTTTAACACATTTCGCTCTTTAGTGATTTCGACTAAATCAATGGTTTGATTGTCAAACTTTAACTGTAATTCAACTATTTGACTATTTAATTTGGTGTTGGCTTCATCATCGGTAACATAAACTTCTTTTTCAACATAAACTTCTTTTTCGACAATAACTTCTTTTTCAACAATAACCTCTTTAGTTTTAAATGGTGTGCTACCGTATTTTTCAGCAGTAAACCCCTGTTTAATTATTTTAAGATTAAATTCACTAATATTCGGAATATCGTTTACTTTACAATATTCCCAAATTTCATCTTTTAAGTCCTTAGGTATCTCCATCTTTATTAATTTTTTCATTGGTTTTATCTAAAAACACTATTTCTTTTGTATTTTCATCAATTTCAATACTTAATATAGGTTTATCAACCCTATAGAAATAATCTTCATCGATTTTACCAAACTCACCATTTACTATTTTATATTTTTTAAATTCATCTGGCAAAGATAATAAAAATGTTATTAATTCGTGTAATTCCATCTTATATATTTGTTAAAACTTCAACATTATTATCTAAATCATCCAGCGAGTTTATCTTAAATTGGTAGAACCCAAAATCGGTCTCTATGTCACACTCGGTATATGTCCTAGATTCAACATCCCAGAATAAAAACCCATGTTTATTAACAGTCTCACCAAAGTTTTGTTGTATTAGGCTACTGCTAAAACACATTGGGACTATTTTTTTAATTTTAATCTTTTTTTCCATATTTTTTAATTTCGTTAAATAATTTGAATTTAAAATTTTTCTTTCTAATATCGGTTTCGCAAAATCTAATCAAATTATAGTCATTTTTATAAGCTAATTTATTTTTAAATTCATCATTTTTTTTATTTATTTTCTGAACCTCTGTTAATATTTTATCATCATATTTATTTGGGTTGCTATGCCAATAATCGCCATCGGCTTCAATTAATAAATTAAATTCATTTAAGTAGAAATCATAAGACCTAAAATTTATTTTATTATAACTAATTTCAAATTGTGTCTCAAATTTAATGTTTTGTTCCATTAATAACTTACCAATTTTAATTTCAATGCTAGTCCCTTTATTGTTTTTATTAGCCATTAATAATAACTCAAACGCAGTTTTACCATATTTTTTTATACAAGTATTATCAGCTTTAGTTCTATACATATCTATTTCTGATATATTTTTAACACCATATTTTCGTAATAAAGTATTTTCTCGTTTCTCTAACGATTTTTCATCAGAACCACACCAAAATCCATTTTCTTCAAAAAATCGCTCTTGACCTAATTTAACATTATCTCTATGATTTTCATTAATCCATAACCCCTTCATTCTATTCGAATTCCATACCTTCCATTCATCAGTATGTTTATTATTATAAACTGGATTACCTTCTTTTAAGTAAACTTCTTTTTGATGTTCATCCTTACATTTTCTTGAACAATATTTAGATTTACCAGTTTTAAGTTTATTCGGTAATGTGTTAAATTCAACCTTACAAAATAAACATACGGTTTTAACTCTCTCTATTTTATCTTTTTTATAACTATTATATTGGCATTTTCTGGTACAATATTTTTGTGCCTTTCGTTTAGCGTTATATTCGTTACCACATTTTTCACATTTTTTATACATATCTAAAATTTTGTTGTATTATTATTTAATAATAAATATAACAACAAACGTGAAAAGATGTTATTCATCCATAACCCAACCCATTTTTTCATACCTTTCTAATTCTGATTCATAAATTTCTTTTTTTTCAATATTATAAAAACAACTTCTTTTATGAATATCCCCTAATAAAACCATATCACAACCATCAAAATGTTCCAATGATTGCGCTTCATCGAATTTATAACCTATATCCGTAGTTGCGCCAGCTAATGGTGCATGATATAATCCGATATATGTTTTATCATCACCGAATTCAAGTCTAGCGGATTCAATATCTGGTCTACTATTTTCCTCAAAAATAGAATAAACACACCAAACTATGTTTCCGTCTTCAAAACACCCAGTATCTCTATAATATTGTATTTTACAATCAGGTAACAACTTAACCATAGGTGTGATACTATCTAACCTATCCTTGTTATTTTCTAACAAATCATGATTGCCAGCAATTATAACAACTGGTGCTATTTTATCTAACTTTCTAAGGAACCAGGTCCCTAGCATTAATAATTCATTAGATATGGTTATTTTTTGGTGAACATAATCACCAGCGATAACTATTCTAATTTCATCTCTTTCATAACCTTCGACTAATTTCCTAATCTCCTTTAATGTTGTCTTAAAGGCTTCACCATATTCAGAATGCATTTTGTATGTTCTGATGTGAATGTCGGCCATATGTATTATTTTTTTTACCATTATAATCTACTTTTTAGTAATTTAACCCTATCTTCTTCGGCTATTAAATCAGTTTTTTTCTTTTTCATCACCTCTTTAATTCTAGGTAATGGTGGCATTGTTAACACTATATTTATAAAATCCCTAGATACTCTAAATTCTTTATAAACTCCCTCAGCCGATAAATGAACAATAATACAACCAAATAATTTAATATCCTCATATTTTGTACCTTTTAACATATCCAATATTAATCTGGCATATAGTGGTAATTGTATTTTATAGTGCCCTAAGGACGTATCCATTTCATCTTCAAACGGAGGTAACATAGCTTCCGTATATGAATGTACCTCGAAATTTTTAGGCTTATTCGATTTCCAGTCGGTGACTATGAAACCCAAATTACCCTCACCATCGAACATTATCCATACCTTATCTGGTTGCCCAGTATACTTTAATTCGTTACTACCCAACACCATTTCCGTATCCAATAAAACCGCACCTCGCCTATGCATCAATCTTATAAAATTATGGCCAGCATCAATCATGGCATTGCCATCGTTAATCTGGTCTTCATTACAATCGAATATGGGCTTTCTAACGTCCTTATAAGAACCATATTGGGCCAGTAGGTCCATTTCTAATAAATAATGTACCCTAGACCCCTTAGAATTAGCATAATCCGCTGTACCCCTCCATTCGGTTAACAGTTTGTCTTGTTCAAATATATCACCATTACACATATCGAATGATTTTTCAAGTGCTGGAAACTCATTGTAGAATTGTTTAATAACAGTTGATACCGATGGAAATTTAGTTGTCATGTCACCCTCTTTTGTTCTAATATGATAAGTGTGGGTATCTTCAACAAACGTTAATTCAAGTTCTTTTTGTTTTTCGGTAATTATATTTCTTATTTCCTCACCTATCTTTAATAACTCGGCTTTATAGTTGGTATTTGGTTCGTTTTTCATTCTTACTAATTAATTGTAATATTCTATTAATCTTATGTTGTGGGATTGATTTATTAAAATTCATTTCTTTTTTAATTGTCAACGAATTATCCACCTCATTTGTACTACGTGAGGGCCAAATATACCTTCCACTATATCTTTCTTTATAACTTTGACCTATATCAACAGGTGAGCTAGTATTACAATTTGGTTTACGTTTGGTAGTAGTATAAGACAAATAATTTGGGCGATTATCTACCTCTTTTTCATCATTAAATTCATCGAACACTGTAATAATCTTATCATATAACTTATATCTGAATATTATATTCAATGGCACTTTAATACCATTATCAATTAACTTAAACGTTGTTAAGTCTAAAATATAGTTTGCGGTATCCTGTATAAAGGATGTGTGGTGTGTGTTGGTGATTTCATAAAAATATAACTCTTTATCCTGATTATCCAGTCTAATCAACCTATTTTCGATAACGGACCATTTTCCATTATCGGCATTACCTAGCAAATCTAATAAATAAAAATCCAACATAATTATACGTATTTAGGCAAATATACTAATTTTTATCTATTATATCAAGTATTTATATTAAAATATAATACATGAAAAATTATATAAAACAAAGGTTAAGGGAAGATTTAGAATATCATCACGTTTCAGATGCTACAAAGGATGAATATACTCTAAATGAAGATGCTATCACAAATGATTTAAGAAATGAATATATAAAATTGGGTCTTAAGACTTCATTTAGTAACCCAAACTTAGCAAAAAGGGCATTGGAAAATATTTTATATATACTTAATAAATTACCTCAAACTATTACTTTATATAGAGTAGTATTTGTTAGTAGTATAGAAAGTATTGATACAAAACATATAGGTTCACACTATGTTTTAAGTGATAAAGATTTATCATCTAGTCACAGTCAGAAAAGTCATGTTGGTGGTGGTGAACCTGTTCTACTTATAGTTAAATCACCCAAGAACTTAATAGATGTAGATGCCACAATAAGAAATAGAATGGAATTTCCGAATGAAAAAGAAATAACTTTAAAAAATAGAGGTTTAGGGGCTAAAATTATAAGTAAAACACCTTTCTTAAGTAGTGATAGTGAAGAAGATTTAATCGGCTTACCTGATGATGATTTTGATTTTGGTTACGATGACGATTTTTAATATAACTCAATTTCTGGAACCCTTTTAGAAGTTTTTAATAATTTTATAATACCAGACCTACCTTCATTTTTAAAAATAGAAGCTGGGTCTTCTTTATACGGTGGAGTACATAACTTAATCTTATTATATAAATCACCAACATTAAGTTCTTTATAAATTCTAATAGCATCATCGTAGGCATCCTCATCTAATAATATTACAATATCCGCTCTGGACTTGGTTAATATCATTTGTTTAACTCTAACACTTAAATTTTTACCCAGTATAGGTATTGAGTTTGGAATTACTATATGGTCAAAGGCTCCTTCTACCAAATATATTGTAGAATCCCAATTAATCTTATCCTCATTAAAGATAATCGCTTGTTTTTCAGCATCTGGGTTATTATATTTTGGTTTATTGAAATCGTCCCAAGCCCTACCAACGAAATAATTTAAATCACCTACCTCATCGTATGATGGGATTATGACCCTGTTCCTAAATTTACCATAAGTAGTAAAACCTATATTAAATTCTTTAATTATTTCATCAGTAAATCCTCTATCTATTAGATAATAATATGCGTGTGAATATTTATACTCACTACCAGTGCACTCACTAAGTTTTTTAAAGCCATCGGGTAAATGTACAACCGTTGCTTGTATATCATTTAGGTTCGGTTGATAATCATTCTCTGGTTTAAGTAATAAATAATCCTTTAGTATTTTTTTATTACCGTATCGTTTGATTAATTTAGGTATTTTACCGTACATGTTGTTTTGGTAGTTACAAACCCAACACTTAAATATACCACGTTTATAATTAATCGCTAATTTATGTCTACCATCACCTTGACCCATAGGAAGTCCCTTATCCTCAGCACAAGCTGGACAATCCCAACTTGTTTGACCACTTTCTTCATTGTGTTCATGTGGCTCCCCTAAAAAACTTCTAAATATGTTAAGTATGATATTATCCATGTTTACAAATATATAACTTTTTTTTTAAAAATGCTATAAAAAAGCTATTTTTATTATTTTTATAGATATTTATTAATAAAGATATAATATGGGAAGACCAAAATTAAATGAAAGTGATAAGAAAATAAAAGTTAGTATAACTTTGGATAAAGACTTAAATGACCAGTTAAATAAAATCACAAATAATAAATCTAAATTAATTGGGGAGTTGTTAGAAACACATATAAAAGAAAATGAATAAAATAGGTATATATAGGATAATAAATATAAAAAACGGTAAATTTTATATTGGTAGTTCAATTAATATAACTAAAAGATGGTATGACCATAAACGTACACTTAGAAAGGGTATTCATGATAATGATTATTTGCAAAAATCTTGGAACAAATATGGTGAAAATAATTTTGAGTTTAATATAATCGAAATTATTGAAAATGTTACCGACCTATTAATACGTGAACAATATCATTTAGATGTTATGAAACCATTTGATAAAGATAAAACATATAATATATGTGGCTTTGCTAATAACATGTTAGGTTTTAAGCATTCAGACGAAACAAAAATGAAATTATCTAAAATTCATAAGGGTAATAAATATAACTTAGGTAATAAACATTCTGATGAAACTAAAAAAATGATGTCCATTTCACATACTGGTGAAAAACATTATAGTGAAACTATAATTAAACTTATAAAAACTAAAACTGGGGTTGGTCATTCAAGTGAAACTAAAAATAAATTATCCAACATAAAAAAAGGTAAACCAGCGTTAAATAAAAGAAAAGTTTACCAGTTAGATACTGATGGTAATACAATTAAACTATGGGATAGTTTAACTGATGCAGCTAATAATTATAATATCGACCCATCTAGAATTAGTTCAGTTTGTAATGGTAGAACTAAAATATGTATTGGGTTTAAGTGGGTGTATTTTTCTTCAAATGAAAAAACTAAATTAACTGATACAATTAAAAAAGAAATTATAAATCTATATAAAACTGGTTATTATTCAACCAGAAAATTAGCTGATTTATTTAATATTAGTAAATCAACAATTTGGAATGTGGTTAATAAATGAATATTGACCACTGTCATCATTGTGACTGTGGCATTCACCTAAAAATCCCCTAAATAAATTAATTAAAATATTGTCCATATTGCAAATATATGAAAATTAATCCATATTTGCAATAGGAACTTAGTTTATAGGCCAATAACCATTTTTTTGTATATAACCAATAACACATAAGTAACTATCACTCATGGTAGGACCATTTAAAACCGCCAGCCGTTTTTTGTTTTTTAGTACAAACTTTACTAATATATGTATAATGTATGTTGGTGAAATTAGAAGCTGCGGTTAGTGAATCAAAAACTCTAATAACTTTACCATCTAACGTTTTCTGTTCTATTGTTTTAGATGCACCTTTTTTAATTTTTAAATTTATAATATCATATTTGGATACCAAATCCCATTTAAACCTCCAGATAAACCCTTTAGAACTTTTGTTTTTTCTTAAACAACATGCTGAAATATTTTCAGCCTTAAACCCTAATACTCTTTCTATTTGTGCAGCGGATTTCCACACTTTAATTAAATTACCTTCTAAATCGTATTGAACTGTAGCTTTACCACAATGATTATTATCAATTTTTATTTTACTAATCATTTCACCATAACCTTCAGGTCTTTCAATTGGTATATTCACTTTTGCGCTTTTATTTATATTATAACCATTTTCTCTTAGAAAAGGTTTCTCCTTAGATAACCATTTTTCTTCAATTAAGGTTAGTTCATCAATCATTTTATCTCTATTACCAATTGGTATAGACTCTAGAATTGTAAACTCAAAATTATTAATACCGTGTTTATTTATAGCATTTCTTAATATAATACTACCTTTACCATAACGATGTTGATTCCATCGCCTCTCTATATCAATTGATTGGCCAATATATTTTTTATTATTAATTGTGTTTTCTATCTGATACACACCACATAATGGTGTTTTAGATAACTTTCTAACTATTTTATCCCCCATAACTTTATTTATAAATATATAGAAAGTGGGTAAAATACCGATTTAGGTGAGAAAAGATTTATATATGTGTGTTATTATTTAACCCACACACCAATTTTATTCATATAGCCTATAACTGTGATATAAGCATCACTCATGTCAAAATTTTCCTTTTTTAAGGTTTTTGTTCTTGTATGTAACCAAGTGATTTGTGGTTCTAAATCCGCAACTTTTTCCCAAACGACCATTTTTTTATCGACTTCCCAATCATAACCGCCAAATAATACTGGTTCTTTCTTGGAGATTTCTTTTTCACTATATGGTTCACCCTTTTTATTAAATTTTCTAATGCCCATTAATTCGGGTATACCGAATTTTCTAGCATCGTAAGATGAAATAAATTCTGGAACAATATCAAGTGTATCATATATTGCCCTGGCAATCATACCATTGAATCTAAGTAAGGTTGCTACGGTGTTTACGTTATTTGAACGTAAAAGAGGCTCTTCGATTATAACTTTAGTTATACCTACATTACTATATTTATTTAAAAATTCTTCATCGAATATTCTAGCCTTTTCAAATAACATTTGAATATTACTCTCTGGTTTTGGTTTTACGTTAGGTGTAACATGGTGAAGTAATTTTAATTTACCACTCTTACCTAAATCCTCGAACAAAGCAATTCCAATCGTTTTTGTTGAAACATCCAGGCCTAATATTAGGTTATTTTTATTATCTTCCATAGCTTATTTATAATTTAATATAATAATAAAACAATTTTTATAAATAGTAAAGGATTAATAATCAATAGTTATATTAAAAGCAACAAAATCATCCACAGGCTTATCATATGTTCGATTTAATTTACCAATGGCAATTAAAGTATTGTTGGAATCGTAAAGACCTATCTCGGTAATTCTAGGTACATCCGAAGTAGCCCAGGTAGGGTTTGTCGATACACCGAATTCACCCCTATTGGCAATACAGGTAATTGATTGTGATACTCTGTTTCTAATAGTATTGAAACTAATTGTAGTTGCACTAGAGGTTGACCCAGTTAATACGAAGTTATCTACAATGTCTGGGTGGGTAATAACAATAAAGCCCTTATCCAAATATGCGATACCTATTGCCTCATCTGGGGTTGTGCTCGTGTTGACGTTACCCCTATAATTAAATAATTGTTTACCGTTAACACTAAATGGTTTATTTTGTGCATATCCAGTGGCCCAACTTAATAATGGGTTACCGTTAGGTCTTTTTACATCATCACTGAATAATAAAACCCTGTTAGGTCCAAAATTGGCAACATTGGTCGATGAATCGGTTACAGCTGAATCTTCGTTGGTTAATGAGATACCTTTTCTTTCGTAAGTTGAATAAACTTCATATGGTTGAATACTGGTCTCCAACGATAACTTAATACTTTTACCATCGATTAATTCACTATACTCACTACCATCGATACCTATTACCAATATCTTATCGGTAGCTAGTCCACCTAATGCGGTATTTGAAAATCCACCATTTTGGAATGTAGTACCAGTAAATCTCATAAAATCAGAATCACTTATCGGTAAGTTAAATGAATAGAATAAATTAACTAATGAATCACTATTTAGGTCTTTTAAATCCACAATTTGTTGTGAAAAAGTTCCAGCGGAAAAATATAAATCGTTATACCCAAGTGATTGAGGGAATGAAGAAACATTTATTGATTGCGTTTCAATTGGTTTTCTAAGTGTAGTCGAATTAAACTTTAGTACACTTTTTAATACGTAATCGATTCCACCATTATTGGTGTCGGCACCATAATAGTTACCAGATATCTGTGGAACTTGTCCACCAGTTAGGCCAGAAAAAACAGAATAATAACTATCCGAATCCCCCAAACTAAATGAGGTGATAAGATTATTATCATTTGTTATTAAACCTATTCTACCTTTTGGGGTAAGTTTGGCTTTTAATTCTATCGAAGGTGTGTTATTTAAAAATCCCATATTAAAAGTATATTCTTAGTTCAATCATTATTTATATTATTCTTATATACTATTAAAAGTCGATACTTAACTCAACCATGATAGTATTTCCAGATGTTAATTTTACTGGTTTACTTAATTTACCAATCATAACTAAATCACCAGTATTATCATATATACCTACTTCGGTAACTCTAATATCTGGTGGATTAACCGCAGCATTGGACCTACTTGGGTTACCAGTGGTTTTAAAGTCATCGGCAGAAATATCTATATTGAATATAGATTTATAAATCGTTGCACCAATATATGTTTCCAAATTACCGTAGAAAAATCGTTCATCACCAAATTGTAAAACTTCTGGTGTTGTATTCGCTGGCATGTTTAAAGATGTCATAATGCTGAATATAGTGGCTGAAGTATCAACCACACTATCAATTAAGAATCCGTTTACCGTTGGGTTTTGATTTTCTAATTTAATTGGGTCTATAGTTTCACCGACCGCATCGGTTATATTTGTATTGGTGTAATCGTAAACTTTCCAAGCATCTGATTTTGGTCTATCCGTTACATCATCAACTATTTGATATAATACCTTGAACTCCCTTGCTGAGAAACCAAGACCATCATACCCAACTTTTTCTTCTTTTCTCATGTAAGGTAGCAAATCGATATCGTTCAATTTAAATTGAACATCTTTACTACTAGACGTTGAGTTGTATATTTTAGCGTATGATTGACATGGTAGTGTCGTACCTAAACCGTTGGTTGTGGAGTTCTCGAAACTATATGTAATATACATTGTTTTTTTAGCAGCTAAAACACCTGAACCAGACCCCAAATTTGAGGTTATTAGGTTGGCACTTAATGATGGTAATGTCCAATTTCTATTTGATTTATAGGACATTGCCGCAATAATTTCATCATCATCGAAAATAACGGTCTTTAATTGTGGGAATACTTTACCTACAACTCTAGGGGTTCCACTAACCAAAGTTCCATATTCAACTAATTCAATATATTTGATATCTGAATTATCTATAAATTTAGTATCCCCACTAGCTATAAAATCCATTCCCATTAATGTACCATTTTCACTTGTAAAATCTCTTCTATGATACATAATATCTGGAAGACGTAATATTAAATTTTTATTTTTATCACCGTCAATGAATAGATACTCACCATAAAAGTTGGATATAGTGTTATTTGTGTAATGTAATATTGATATTGATTTTTTAGTCCTATCTTTTACCGACTGTCCAAGTGAATTACATTCATCTAATACACCACTATTAGCCCCACTATTTTCATTACATGAATATCCTAAATATGGATACTTTTGACCTAAAAAACCATTAGAACCAAATTTACTAAAATTCTCATTAGGTGTTGATACCGAATTATTAACACTAGTACCTGTCATACCTACTAAGTTTTCGCACCACACATTATTCATATTCCAAACTGCAACATCACCAGATGATATTTCACTTGACCCAGCAAATGATAATGTATTACTGTTCCAGTATGGTGTGGTTTCCTCAAAACCGAAATTACCATAAACTTCACCACCAGTATAAACTATAAATTGTGAGTCGGAAATACTAGAATTAGTGTTTGGTAGATTCCTATCTAAAATTGCCGTATCATTAACATCGTTTGTGGTCGTTAATGATTGTATTTTATACCATAGGTTTGGTACTGGTGTTGTATTTTGATTTAAAGGTAGTGTACCAACGGTGTCATTGGATACCTTAACCAATATTACATCACCAACCGTGTAACCAGTGCCAATAACCAAGATATTTGAACCGTCCATATTGGGTCCAGGTATAATACCGCCCCCCTTTATGTAAGTGTCACCACTATACGTTACATAATCAGACCCCACTTTTTCAAAGAAACCTCTATCTTCGGCTTTATTGTTAACAATAGCTTTTATTGTATTGATTTGTGAAGTATTTAAAACATTTAATCCACCTTCACTAGTATTTTGTGAAGTTATGAAGTATTTAAGATTAGGTTGATTATCAAACGGGCGTAAAACCTTACTTGAACCCGATAAACTTACGTCCATTGGGAAATTATCATGGTTTACCTCTCTGTCATAATTTATTTCAGAATCACCTATAGCCCAAGAATTAAAGGTCAATTGACCTTGTGCTATTTTTTGTCTACCAATTTCAGTTAATTTTATATTAACAAAAGCACTTGTATTATTTATTATATAACTCATATATTATAACTTAGTTTAATCTTATTTACTAATAAATACTCAAAAGTAAATTATTAGTATGAATTTATTGAATTTGTTTGTATTGTTATATCCACTATTTCACTAAATGAAGTACTAATAATGGGACCACCGCAAATATCTATGAATTTTTTTTCATTCTTGACCCTGTAATAAACTTTATCGCCAGCACTACCGACTAAACCTAGTATCGTTGAATATGTTATGATATTTTGAATATAAGGTACCTCTATTGAGTTTATTATATTTGTAAAATCCAAATCACTACTTAATTCAAGTGTAAATTTACCCCTATCGTTTAACTTTGGTGGATTTATTATTGACCAATCGATTATAACGGTATCCGAAAATATATTACCTTGTGCTTTAATATTGGTATTATACCAAATATTAATAATATCCCCAATTATTATATCCCCTTCAAGAATAATTCTTTTAGGATTTGATGATGAAAGATAATAATCAATATTATTGGCCAATGCCATACCATTTATAGTAACTACAACGTCATTATTAGATACTGGAGTCATTTCCATGTATAATTCGTATTTATTTTTTGTTGTGTTGAAGAATACTTTATTATCACCCTGATTGTTGGTTGACCCATTTGTAATAGTGGTAACTACATCAATAACATCTTGTTTAATATTATTTTTAGATTCATCCGAGCTTGTATAGATATAGGTGAGTACATCACCGTCATATGTGTCACCACTTAATTTTAAAACTGTTCGACCACCTTCACTAATCGGTTCTATTGAATAGTCTAGTCCTTTACCTAGAGTAAGTCCGTTTAGATTAACAATTAAATCACCAGATTGTACTGGGTATGAAAACTGGTCGGTTCCACCTGGTAATATTTGACTTATAACCTTTAATACGCCAAATACGTTTTCCTCGTTATTATCCCCACTTTCTACTAATGGAACATCTGCATTATTGAACACTACGAAATAAAAATCTTTATTAGCGTTATATAACCTATATTCATCACCCAATTTATTAATCTCCGTTGTGTATTTTTGACCCAATAAATTAGCAAATTCGGTACATTTATTAAAAACGTAATAACCCTTTACTAAATAGTTGCCATCGATATTTAAATTATCGACACTGATTGTTTCGGTAAATGCACTAGTCCCACTTATTGTTGCCCAATCTTTAAGTGGTGATGTAAATTTTGGAGTTTCATTAAAGATTCCTAAAACTTCATTAAATTCGTATATCTCAAACTTAAATTTAGTATCCGTATCCATGTTCTCGAATGAACCCGTATTACCAGTAAATATAAACTCCAACGCTATACTGGTCTGCCCAGTAATTGGAAATACATTATTATCACTCGGCACTAAATTATTATAGTTAATATCTACAATATTTGAATTAATATCTTCACACGTACCCGTAAATGTATTACCAGACGATGCACCAGTTAACGGACACGATTCACTATAGTTTAAATTTGTCTCAATATCTATTTTGAGGTTACCGATACCACGTATTTGATTAACGTTGTATGTACTACCATCTACTTCATAATCATACCCTAAAATATTGAAAGCAGTGGTAACGCCTAAAGTAAAGTCGATTAATGTAGGTTCATCACCAAATATTGAATTGGAAGTGTAGAATATGGAAGAATAAACTAAGTTATCATCCTCATATATATTTGTATTCCAATTAATATCGTTAAAGCAAGCTATATCTAAATTATTTATAATAAAACACTCCGTAGTTGCGGAATATATATCACCAAATGAAGTACCACTAACATCAAACGTAACATCGGAACATTGTATTTTATCACCACCCACCATGGTAAATAATGGGCTACTGAAAACACAAATATCCGAACTCGTTTTTATAACTGGGGCGGTACTATTTTTAATACCCTTAACATTTTGATTATATATTTTATCCTGATAACTCATTAATATGAAATTTCTAACTCTACAAAGGTTTTATTATTATTAACCACTAAACCAAATTTATTAGGTGTTATAAGTGGTTCACTTCTATCGACATTTTTAAAATTTTGTAAGAAAACCTCTAAATTACCAATTTTAAACCATTCACTATAACCAAAACTACCTTCAACGAAACTAAGTTTGTTTATATTGGTCGATAGGTTATCTAAGACCGTTCCTGTTACATTTTTAATTAATAATGGCATAGTTATATATTTTTTATTTTATTATTAGTCAAACGGGCTTATTTCGTTTATTACATTACCGTTTGAACCACCATTTGCGTTTACCCCGATAATGCTTACTGTACCTAAAAATTCAGAACCCACATTATATTGCATTGCCCAAACACCAGTACATTCTTCAACACTAGAAACCGTTGTCGATGTTTTTGGTAACGTTTCTAGGATAACATCTACTGAATTGTCATTGGCCACACTTTCAAAAGGGTAATTACCACTTGGGTCTGTACAATTAAATACTAGCGATTTTCTATATTGGAACTTTTGTTGGTCGAATATAGTGTTTCTATATTCATATGTTGAATTCCAAATAGTTGTTGCTGGTATTACTTGTTCCATTAAATCGACCCAATAGTCACCAACCGTATTTCCGAACTTATCCATATCGAAATAATCTAATTTTGAACTATCAACATCACAATAATCTAATGCGTGAAAATTATATCTATCATATAACATCCTAAGGGTCGGATATGTCGAAATTGTTTGTCTGTTCTTAACATCGATTAATTCAGATGATAATGTTCGACCAAATTCACCTATAGTATCTATTTCAAAAACTTCTGTTGTTAATAAATTATCAATATTAATACAACCATCATCACCGAACTTACCATATACACAACTTTTTAAATTAGTATCCCAGGATACCTTTGGATATATGTCAACACCTTGTAGGTTATTTTGAACGTCTGATAAAAATATTGATGAGATAACTTCACAACATTCAGAATCAACTAAATCGTTTAAACTTGTGTATGTTTCAGTTACACCCGATAACCAATTAACATCATAAACACCTACCCTACCGTCATTTTCTTCTGTTAAATAATAACCTTTAAAAGTTGTTTTGGTTTTATCACCTATTTTATAAATTAATCGACATTCACTTTTTATAATATCAATCGCATTTACAGAATCATAGGTGTCTAATATGTCTTGACAATCTAAAATTGCCCCAGGTAATGTGTCAATAGATAATTGTGTTGTAATTCCATTATAACTGGTTATTACAAGTGGGTCACCAGCACAACAACATATCTCTCTTTCTTTTTTAATACTATTAACCCTATTTATTTCTAGACATTGATAAGGTTCTGGTAAACATGTGTCCAAGGCATAACCAGTTGGACAAAAATAACCCTCACTACCAACAACATTAAATTCCTGACCAATATAGTCCTTAGTACTAAATATCGTAACCTCATCTAACTGGCTTTCAGTTAATAATGTTTTAAGATAAGTTGTGCTGGCACTATAAACTTCACATACGAACCCAGCTGGTGCTCCAGCAGTACTATTATACCCTTCGACCTCGATTACGTTTTTACCTTGAAATAAATTAACTGGAACAACAACATAAGCTTGTGTGAACCTACTATTAGGTCTAATCGTATCAAAGCCACTATTAGGTCCAATAGGTCTTTCTGGGCTAATATCTGGGTTAATCAACCACTCACCATTAACCTTTATTCTAACTTTGTCATCACCAGCAAAACCAATATTATATATCATAGATGTTTCAATCTCCAAACACTTAGATAAACCTAACCACCTATTATTGAAAAATTTATTATTAATGCCAGTACCTTGCACCCATATGGCAGAATTAAATAATCTACCAGCCATTATCATACTATTAAGTCCTGGTGTACCACCCCAAAGTAAGTTAGGGTTTGAGACCCCACCAACCGTTGTAGATTCGGACGAACCAAATTTACTTCTATGACCACTAAATGCTTCTGGTGATGCCCACCTAATCACATTTCCTTGTCCGAATTCGGTACCAAAACCAGTAGCCGATATTGGTGAGCCAGATGAATCCGTTAAATAATCAGCATTATAATTAGGTCCAACCCAAGTATTTTCGGGCGTGCCAGTCCAGTATATGGGCCAAACCATATCAGTTACTTCCTCTTCAATAAATATAGTCCCTCTGAGGCCGTAATGGTTTACTCTATTAAAATTATACCAACTAGATACATTATAAGCGTTACCCACCTTAATAGTATTCGTAAATGCACTCATAACACATACGGTCAGATTACTACCATCAAATTCAAATCCATCTGGACATGAGTATGGCTCAAACGGTCCAGTTTGTTTACAACCCTCTAAAATACAATTATTATCACCTATATAGTTCCAGATATCTTGCTCAACAGCCCTTGCTGGACTTAAATTTAAATCTATCTCTTTACTATTGATTGTTAACCTTTGTTCATTACTAACATATTCGGTAGCTCTAAGTTTTAGGTCAAAATCCCTATTCTCCTTGACCTTATTAGCTAACCATGATTTTTTATTATCTGGAACCCTTTCAAAATCGAACTTAGGTGGTTCTGATATAAAGGTCTCAACGTTAACAATTTTTTCAGCGTTTTTATGTATTTTAATTCTATCTAATAAAATTGAAAAATCAGTGTATGAGTTGTTAACGGTTATAGATATGTTTATATTTTCATTGGTTAAATCATCAATAATACTAGGACTACATATTTCCCTCTCATACCTTAACCAACATGTGTTGAACCAATCGTTGAATGTTCTGGTAACACTGGTCGGAATTGTTTCGTTGTTGGATTGATATTGAGCCAATAATTGACCTTGGATAGTGGGTTTGAAAGTATTACAACCACCATCGATTAATAAACCAGTTGAACCTTGATTATTAATTATATAATCACTTAAACCACCTTCTGAAATATTAAAAATACTTTCTTGGAATACGGTTTCTAATCTACCAGTACTTTGGTCAATCTTTTCAAGGTTAAACCTAATATCCAGATTTTCAAATATATCTATATATGTTAGATTATTATTCGTACTATTAAGTGATGAATTATTAATAAAATTTTCTAATACATCACATTCAAAATTAAATAGGTAATCAAATGAGATATTTAAACAACATGTCTCATTTGAATCTAGGTTAAGAATAGTTCCACTGTTACCTTCTGGGTTTATAACAATTTTAAACGCCTTGAACTCACAATTTTCAGCTACGAATCTATCGTTACCGTCATTGTTGGTATTAACCCATAAACATTTTTGAGCATCAATATCGAAATTATATCCCAATGCCTTACAACATGCTTTATTTTCATGGTCAGTTATCGGGTTTGAGTCGGTGTCGTATATAGATACAGTCCCATTCGGGTTTTCAACTATTGAATAGTTGGCACCGTTATAGTCCTGTCTTGTAAAACAAGGGCTTAATATCAAATTGTCAGCCATATTGATTGTCTTTTATTATAATTATCTTATAAAGTACTTTATTTATTTAAAATGTAAATATTAATCTAAATTGTTACTACCATAACCAACTGTAACGACACCAATATATGTATATATATAATCTTTAATAAATCTACACTACCGTTGTTATATTCAGATTCAGTTAGTGTACCGTAAGTATAGAATTTAACTAATTGAACTTGAATTACTAGTTATAACAAAAATAAAGTAGATAAAGTTTTAATAAACATATATTTATTTTTTGTTAAATATATCCTGGTGTTGTAATAATTTCTTATTACAACACCAAAATATTGTAATTATATCATTTAAATACCATTCATAAAATACTATAAATTAAGCTTTTTTCATTAAAATATAACTCTAAGGAGTTACTAAATATTTGTGGTATTTTACTGCTATCTTTTGTACAATCTATATTATCGTATTTGTCGTAATCTATGAATAAGGGTATTTTAATTATTTTTTTATTATAATTTATTAATTACATTGCTCTAAAGCGTTTGATACAAACCCAAAACCACTTCTAATAGTAGGTTGAAATTGAGCACATACAGCATCTACATCAAATTGACTTAAGGTAACTTGTATAAAAACTCCACTACAATCCGTATATTCGAAAACTAAATCTTCACTATCGTTATTTTGTATCTCGTAAGAAAAACATTCTACAATTGGCGTTGGCGTTGGCGTTCTAGTAGGCGTTGGTGTTGGCGTTCTAGTAGGTGTTGGTGTTGGCGTTCTAGTAGGCGTTGGCGTTCTAGTAGGCGTTGGCGTTGGCGTTCTAGTAGGCGTTGGCGTTGGCGTTCTAGTAGGCGTTGGCGTTGGCGTTCTAGTAGGCGTTGGCGTTCTAGTAGGCGTTGGCGTTGGCGTTGGCGTTCTAGTAGGCGTTGGCGTTGGCGTTCTAGTAGGCGTTGGCGTTGGTGCTGAACAACCAATTATACCCTTAGCCCTATTCAAATATATATCACGTATTTCTCTAAGTTTTGTTGTGTTATTAGATACCGCACACGCATACCCAACCTCACCAGTAAATGGGTCTGTAACAATTTTAGGGGTACTACCCACAACACAGAAACCAGAATCAGCCACATTAACTAATCTACTATTACCCCTTGGGTCCTTAAAGGTTAAAAACACTAAACCTGGCTCTTCATTGAATTGCCACATATCAGATATATTAGTCGATACTAATTGCCATTGACAGGATAGTTCTTTACCGCACCCAAGTAAACCTAAATCAGACTCAATACCATTTGATGAGCAGCAGATATACCCACTGTTCTTCGGTTCTGATATAAACACTTGGACATTCGTTTCAGTCATACCCGTATATTGGAATTCTTCATGATAATATGACCTACTAGGGTTGTTTCTATTATCTAACAAACCAGAGCAACATTCTCTTGGTCCAAATTTACTTTCCTTATTAATTGTCGTAGATTCCGAACCATCCATATTATATACCTTATAATTGAATAGATATAAATCATCTAATTGGTTAAAGTCAATTCTATTAAACATAGAATCACAATCTAAATTTAAACAAACACCCCTATTTTGAATATCTATTTTTATAGCCTCATCATCTTCATCGACATCACAACCACAATCAGTTTGTTCCGATTGTGGGCATGGGTCACTAATTATAGTTGGTGTTATTGTTACTATACTACTAAAATTTTGACCTTCTTCATCAACCACATTAAAATAAGTTGGTCCAGAATATCCGTTAAATATACCACTATTATAATTACTGAACAATTGTTCACTTGAAGTGGTTGTCGTTGTTGACGTTAATGTAAATGCGCTGAACGATGGAATAATATTATTTAATTGGTTTATATATTCCCTACCGTTATCGTATGGACCAACATGGGGGTTATTGCCCGTTGATATATTTTGTGTTGCATTAGCCCCCCCCGTTTCCCTGTACCACTTACCACCCTTTTGAAAGTACATGTCGGATGTATTATCAAAGAATTTTGGGTAACCTTCGGAATCAACATTATAAAAATCCAAATTAGTGTCTAGATTATTATTTTCTAGAACACTCATGAATAATTCCATATTAATCGGGGATTTAACGGAGTACACGAACTCGTTAAAATTAATAAGACCTTCTGGTGCACCTATAAATTTAAAGAAAAACTCAACAGCCTTTCTAGTTCCCTTTGATTTCCATATCCAAGCCGAGTTTAGAATTAATCTTCTCCACATTTCAATATCTGCCTCTTGTGCCGTCAAACCTCTACTTTGTCCAAGTAGTGATGATTTCTTTGGTAGTAGATAAGATGATACCAAATCTTCGTTTAGAACTGATGATACTAATTCCCAACCTAAAATTCTAGCTAAATTCTTAACTAACTGGTCTGGGGTATTATCTTTTTTATCATAGGTTACCACGTTTGCATATGATATACCGTCTATATATTTTTTAACTTCATCAAACTCCCTACCATATATTTTAAGGGTTTTATTCATTTTTTGCCCAGAAGTCTCTTGTGTATTACCGTCACATGTTGGTAAGGTATCAAAATCTGAAATTGATTCCGAGGTTAAAAATCTAGCGACAAGGTTACTTTGTAGGGCATCCTTATCATTACTTATTTCTACTAGTTTAGTTACAAATTCGGTATAATCATTAGTGCTAAAATCAATATTATACCCATCGGTAACGGGCCACGTCAATTTTTGACTTCTATTAATCAAGACCCCAGTGTCACTTTCCACTTGATAGTCGTATTCGGATGTATATTTAGGCGTTACTAACCTATTTAATAGATTAGATTCAAAACCGTTTAATGAATTAAAAAATTCTTCAACTAATAAATTCTTAGGTTTAATGTGATATCTCAACATTAAATTGGTGCCACCTGAAACTTTAAATGGGTCACCATAGACCTCGAAGTTAATATAGTCGTTTAATTTATTTTCTGACCCACTATATCCTATAATAGGGTATTCATCGTCACCGACCAGAATAACATAACTACTGAAGTTTGCGGATAAATTCCTTAAATCATTACCCTCATTAAATGTATCTACAATATTACCGTTTTTTTGGTAATTAATATCAAATTTATTATTAATGAAATTAGTATCAACGGTAAATTTCGCCTTATTTAACAATAAGTCGTAATTATAATTTAAAACAGTAAAACCGTTGGTGGTTACACCTAAATTATTAAGTCTACTCGGAACCATATACAATGATGCTGGCCACGAAGTAATTATATTTTCAAGGCTGACCCTAACAAATTCGGTTGCGGAACCAAAGTATGCAAAATTAGATAAATTAGTATTATCTAAGTTAATTTTAATATTTATATTATTACTTAATAATTTAGTGGCTTCAATGCTTGATATATCTAAAGTGTTTAGGGTTATAAAATCACTAAATTTTTTAGTGTCGTATAACCTACTTGTTCTACCCTCAAAATTAGTTGTGATAACAAAGTTGTTTAATGTAAAGTTTGAATTCGCACCAGTGCCATCATCACCCTCCGTTTGTTGATTTCCAACTAAGTCTTCGGTAAAGTTCCTGTATTCAATTCCATCCCCAAGAAAAACCCTTTGAGCGTAACCGACCACTTTAATTTTATCACTCATATGTTTTATTTTATCATTTTATTATATATCTGATATATCATCAAATCCCTTTGTAAAGTCAATATTATTAAGTCTATTTTCCTTAATTTCAAATAATGGCTTACCACTAAACCTATCTTTAATCTCAAATAGATTGTATTGTTTATAAATATCATCATTAAAGTTATATAGTGTATAAACTCCATCTTCAAGACTTTTTGTTTGATTTCCGAATAACCCGATAGCCAATGATTCTATATCATATTCAACTAATTCAACTTCAAGTACAAAAGGGCTAAAGAAAGTATTGGTTATAATTACATCCTGGTTCGGTGACCCGATAAAAGGTAAAATATTTGGTTTTACATTACTGGATGATGAAGGGGAAACAGTACAAAAAACTAGACTAGAGTTATCATTAAATCTATATCTTATTGCTTTTTGATTAGTATTCGTTAAGTTTTGGTTAACGGGTTCTGCCCTATTATTTGATGTTACTATCTTAAAGAAATTTCTTATCTTTTTATTAGTATTTAAGTTACTTGTGGTTAAATATTCGATTCGATATCCAACAAGATTATTATTCTCGAACTTATCGATAAAGTCGGTTAAATTACTATCTGATGCATCGAATAATATTCCCTTTATATCTGGAAAAGCCGATAAAACACCGCAATCTACTATTCTAGTTCTTATTTCAACTGGTTTAAATACTATTGTATAGATACCCTTAGAGCTAAAATTCTCAACGGGTAGATTAAGTGAATATAATCCACCGAAAATTTCAAACCCACCAGTCGTATTATTTGGGTTATTTATTGGTCTTAAATTTTGAGAATCCAGTTTAAATACGTTACTATTTACCGATTCCCTATTCGGGGAATAAAAAACTGTTATATCAACGTCTTCTGGTGACATGTCTGCCGACCTTACTGTACCATATGTTCCACTCATTATATTCTACTTTTAATTTTTATTTTATTATTTTATAAAATCCATTACCATAATTGATTAAATCACTAATGTTTGTAATTTCACCTAATTGTAAATGTCTTTGTAATATCGTATTTCTTCCTCTATCAATAAATACATCACTTTGAACTTCTGGTGCCGTTGTTATACCAAATAAATATTCTTCCTTTACGTTTGCCGCTATTAATGTGTTCGTATCGTTAAAGCCTTGGGACTTATAATACATTTTTGTCGTTGGGATTTCAACAATTCCTAAATCTGGTGTAACTAATTCCCTGATTATATTATTGTACGTCATAAAGTACAATCCACTACTCTGAGATATTGTACCTATATTTGGGTCGCTAATATTAACATCCTCGGAATAAGTGATAGGGTTCAAGTTATTTAAATTACTATTTACCCTGGTTACACCGTTTACATTATTACCCCTATAATCCAAATATACACCCTTATCAACATCAAATAAAGGTTTATAGACCAAATCCCTATCATATGATTTAACTACATCTAACCTATCTTCCGTTAGTCCAGAAACAATACCACCCTCAACAAAATAATCACTATGGTTATAGTCAGCAATTCTAGTGCTGGATTCAATTTCAGTTTGTGAGGTATTAAATGTACCACCGTTCATGAAATTAAAGTTAAGACCAAGTGTACTTAACTTATCCGTTAATATTTGGTAATCTGGGGTTGTATTATCTTTAGGTACGAAGTCTAAATCAGTCATTATACCCATATCATCGGAATCCTGGGTTATGAAAACATTTATATTAAATGACTCGACCAATAGGTTGCCCCAAGTTCCAGGTTCCTTACTGATAAAGTCGTCTAATGATATTTTTCGTTTAATTATCTTCATTATTGTACACTGATTTCATATAAATTTATTGAATAATTATCTGAACTATTCAATATGTTATTTGAGTAAGTAGAATCCAGTCTATAATAATAACCATCAACATCCCTTTCTAATAAATATCTAGTATGTAAGTTGTTCACCAAATTAGTTCCACTAGTCGTCTTAATTAAATTATCTATACTTAGATTTAGATTATTATTTGACATAAATCTAGTAGTTTTACCAGTTTTTGCATTATTGAAGGTGGCCCTCATATAAAGCTCTTTGGGTACAGTCGGTAATACCTCATCTTTAAAATAGTATATTGCAAACCCCTCACCGTTAACTTTTTTATCTATTATATTATTCCCTAACCTAAATGTTACACTATAATTAGATGGTTGTGGATGTGTACCGTTACTTTGTAGGTCATTTAAATTAAACTTAGGAAATAAAGTTATGAAAAATAATAACCTTTGAGTTGAGGTTATGTCCGTATTATAAAAATCCAACCTTAAAAAAGATTTAACAAAACCATTTTTTCTAAATTTAAAATCATTATTAGTTAAACCGATATTGGACCAATAGGTATTCGATGGGTAAGCCCCATTATCTATAAAATTTAATTTATATAAGATACCATTAACCAAATTATCGTTTAATGAGTTTTTAGGTAAAAATTTAACTTTCTCATAATCGAATGTTCGATTAATAGAGTTTTCTACCTCAACATTTACGAATTTTGATTCTATAATTTCAGATTGACCAGCTAAACCAATTGATTGACTTATCGGTAAATCTATTTTAAGACCAGTTGACCCACTCATTGTAGGTATTTTTAATGTATAGTTGTTAACACGCATCTCCACTATTTTTAATTGTAAACTTATCCGTTATTGCATCACCGATAGGGTCAGCTGGTGAAAAGTCGGTTTCTGTGTTTATACCACTATAAAATAAATCATAAACACCGAATGGGTCTTGTCTTATAGTATTTAAACACAATTGTTTATATATATAGTGTGTCCCATTTGTGAATGGGTAATCTAATACATCATTTTCACCATTGGAGATTCCTATATCCAGTAAATCCCTCCATAAAAATCTACCATCACCTAAATCTTCTGCGTAATCTGGTATATCAAGAGTGCTTGAATCGCCTTGTTCGATATACAATGAAAACTGTTTTATTTGTATTTTATGATGTGGTTTATATAGATAACCTTCTCTTCTAGGTCCATCGGCCACTCCACTATAAATTTGTTCCCTATTGACGGTATTAAATCTGTGTAAAACATCCGATAAAACGGTTTCTTTCAATTCAAATTTATTATATTCAACAATGTCACCGTAAAACTCATCATATGAATCCATACTTAATTGAAATTCCAATGATAATTGTGATGTGAACGGGTCATTACTGGCACCATCATGAATTCTTCTAACATTAGATAAGTTTTCAATTAGATTACCAGGTAGAAACTCTAAATCAAAACCACTCTTAACTGGTCCGAACGTACCCTGACTATTTGTTTTAACAAATGTAAGATATAGTTCACTTAATGGTCTACCTAGATTATCGGTTAATTCAGAAATATCAATATCCTCGTTAACTATCATTTGGAAAATACTATCATTAAAAATAGTCTTACTGTATGCTAGAGGATAAATTTCAAAGTTATCCTCATTTAACATAATTTTTTTGAACTTTCTAACATAGTAAGTTGATGGTTCACCATTTACTACCCTTCTCATTCTACCATTACTAAAGTTACCACCAATCGGTACAGTGGTCGGGTCAATACTAACCACAAAATAGTTATCTTTATTATCACCGTTATCCAGACCTAATCTTCTTACCCTAAAATCACCTTCATAATTTGAATTGGGCATATTTAATAACCTAACTGTATCACCGTTGTTTAGACCATGTTTAGTAGACACACCCAAGGCCACCATGGGTACATTACCAACTAATACTGATTCTGCCTCTATAATATTTAAACCACCGTTTACGATGATGTGAGTGTCATCACTGGCGTAAGGATACGTTATTGTCATACCCCAATTTTTATTAATACTAGAGTTTAAATCAAAACGCTCCCTAGTTGGTTCCAAATCATAAAACTTACATAAGGAACCTCTAGTTAAATCTGGGTCGTAAAATCCAAACCAACCGTTAACTTCTTTTAAGTTTCTGTTGATTGCCTCTTCGTATGTTAATTCCAATTGACCCGTAAAATCATTATCATATGGGTCTTCCCTAAATAATAAATCATTGAGAGTGGTTAAGCCGTTACCAAATTTAGGTATTATTGAATTACCGAATGTCCCTAGGTTGTTATTACCTCTAACATTATGTAGAACATTACTGAATAGGGGTGAAATTGTAAATGTGAACCTATATATTTGCGATTCCCTACGCTCTTTATCAAATTGTTCATTTACATCTAACACATAATTAATTTCACCTGGTGGTAAAACATTTAATTCACCACCTAATTCAACTTTAACATATGAATTGGTGTTTATATCTAATTTAGATACACCACTATTTAACTTATTTTTTATTCTTTTATCCATAATTAAACAGTCCTTTCGTTTGTTATAAACTCACATGCACCACCAGTTCCGTTATTATCGATAATAACAGCTCTCCATCTACCAGATGTTGTTGGTGTATATTGGTTATTGGTCGTTGTTGTCACCGCAGTAAAGTTTGAACCACCAGAAAGAATAGTTTCCCATCTGTACGTGTAATTTCCGATTATGTTTCCATCTTCATCAGTTGTTACCGCAAACCCACCTATTGCTGTCGCTGTTAAGGTATTTGAATTATAGGCCAAACTACCACCTAATTTAAATTCTGGTCTATAAATAAAAACATCTTCTATTCTAGAGCAACCCCTAGAATCAGTAATAATAACAGTATATGAATCAAAGAATAACGATGAACCATAAGGTAAATTACTAAATACCGTTGAGTTTCCATTAATTACTCTTGATATATCATTATAACCCCCTTGTAATGATATTGTAAATGGAGGTGAACCACCACCTAATACGTTTACGGTTATCTCACCATCTTCGGACCCAAGACCCTCTTTGAATTCAGTATCATCCGTAAATAAACAAGTAATATTTTTACTTGTTATATTATAATTAATTTGTGGTGGGTTCGTGACCGTAAATGACCCATTATCACTTTGTCCAGCAATGTCAGTAACGGTTACTGAATAATTACCAGGTCCTAAATTATTAATACTTGTAGTATTACCACCGTTTGACCATAATATAGTATATGGTGGTAACCCACCACTTATATCAACAGTAGCTCTACCATTAGTTGAACCAAAACACCCAACGGATGAACCGTCAACCACAATATTTAACGCCCCTGGTTCAGTTATACTTACAATAGTGGAGCACTGTGTTTCAGGTGTTCCATTATCTTTAACTAAAACCCTATAATTACCACTAGATAAACCAGTAATATTATATGAAGAAGTTATTATATTAGATACTGTATTAATTAAATTATTAGTTATGGCATTATATAATTCAATACTATATGGTGGTGTACCACTTATAATACCCACAATTATTTCACCATCGGATGCACCAAAAGAACTAGTTGGTACCGTTTGTACTTCGCAAAAAACACTAGGAGGTCCTGGTACAATAAAGGAACCTTTTATTACATTACCTATTGAATCGATTACTATTAAGTTATATGTGCCAACAAATAAATCACTAATATTTTGGGTATCGTTTACTGTTGGATATTGAATACCATTTACTACTGGCCCAACCCATTGGAAAGAAAAAGGACCGATACCACCTATAACGTCTATTTCAATTGAACCTGTTGGTAATGGACCATTATCATCATCGATAATATTATTTACCAGTACAAAGAAATCATTATCGACTTCTGGTATGCATGTAGGGAAGAATTTATCTAACATTAGATTTAATGCAGTTTTACCAGCATTAAGTCCAAAATAAAAGTAGAATGAATCTTCGTATTGCCATATTCTTTTTTTATTAGGGTTTCTAAATAGGTTATACGTTGGGTCGTTATAGTCATAACTATATTGACCACCAGATAAACTATCTATATATGTTAATGGTATTGTTGCCCCACCTATTTGAGATTGTCTATTTGCGAATACAAAGGCACCTCTAATGAACGGATTCTCAATGTCTGTATTACTTATTGTATTATCAACATTCAATCCACCATCCTCGATACGCCTTTCATCTAGGCCCATACCCAATTCACTAAATCTTTTAATATTATTACATTGTTTTGGTCCAGTTTTTAAACCGAAACAAGTAATTTCACCTATTAAGGGACTATTATTATTATTACAGTCATTGCTATTATAACCAGATACATCAATAACTCTTTGACCGTTATCCAATATAACATATTCATGTTGGAGTGGTGGTGCATTATATGTTGTTTCAACTAACCATGGATATATTTTAGGTACACCTTGCCAATCACAGTCAAGAATGGAACCTAAGGAAACTACATCTGTTGCAAATAATTTATAACCATTTGTTCTTGTATATGCAGCATAAAATAATTCACCCTTAAAACGCTTAATATAGCCCTCATTAATTTTAATATTTCTACTACTATCGACCCCACCTCTTAAATCAACCTTATCACTGGTTGCGCTTGGGTCTTGTGGTGGTGCGGATGTGCAGCTATCAACTATATAATTACTATAACTATTATCAACATTACAATATTTACCTTCATTATTTTTCTTTTTCTTATATTTAAGTAAAAATGAATATAATGTACCATTTATCCAATCATTATAAAAATCAAATTTAAATACATTAAGTGCTTCAGCAATTTGTAATAATATACAATTTAAAAATCCAGCATCTTCTATTTTAAAAATATCTAATATTTTTGTTTCTTCATGACAATGTAAATCACCAGGGTAATGAAAATTACCTGGAATAGAATCTGGTTCTTTAGGACATTCACCTGCATTATCTGTTGGTTCGTTTACATCAAGACTAAGTCTATATATAGTAGCCTCTAGAGTCGCTTTTTTCAACCAACCTTTACCACCACCACATATCGCATATTTTTCTTCTTTACATCCAAGTGTGATATAACCTAATAATTTTATAATATTATTACAATTACATCTGGTACAACTATTATTTTCACAACAACCCATACATGCCTTACGTCTAAATTTATCTTTTTTTTCATCACTCCATATTTTAAAAGGACCAATTTTACGGGGTACTGCATCTGTTATACCAAGTGCTAAAGAAGAAATAACTTTACATACCATTCTTAATAAAGCATTTATTCCCGAAAAAATAAGATTAATAGTTATTATAATAAAACTATTAATAAAACAAATTAGTGATACCATTATTGAAAGAATTATACAAATAACCACAAATAATGGGTTTGTCTTGGTATCCATTTTATTAAATGGTAAAGGGTTATTAATACCACCCTCGTCTACATCTTTTAAACCAACAAACGTTCTTCTTTCCACATTAGAAACACCCTGAACCCTTGTTAAATGATTTTTAACCGTATAAATCTTATTCCAAAATAAATCGGTAAAATGTTTATCCTTAGTTGTATTATCAAACGAATAATCCGAATCAAAATAATTATCTGGGTTATGTGGTACTAAATAACTAGCCCTAGCTCTAAGTCTACCTTCACCACCCGTTGAATCCATGTCCACTTTAAACCTAACTCTAGCTCTGGTAGCTATACCCTTAGTAGTGTCTTCAGATGGAATTAAAGTACCATCTTCTGAAGTTATCACATAATCGATATTCATAGGTATCTGATAGGCCCAAACACCATTATCGTCTATAACCCTACCACCCTCTACGTCAAAATTCTCTATTGACCCATCGTTTTTATAACGTAACATTCTAATTGAACCCCCACCAGTATCGAGTTCATCACCCTTACCTAAGTTTTTTCTTGGTCTACAATTTTTATTTACACTATTTTTTTCATTGTCGCTGAATATGGAACCCATAAATATTGCAGTTGGGATAATCGTTGTTTTTAAATCAACATCAACCCTAGTAATACCTATTTCACACTCATCTATATCACCCCAAAATGGGACAACGGAAACACTCACTGGTGATACCGTTTTTAACTGCGTTAAGTTCGGGTCTTCAGTTCTACCCTTAAATTTATTACTTGAATAAAATTTATTTTTATCAACACCTTGTGAAATTAAATCATAAGGTCTTTGTGATAATATACCAATATCCGATATGTCAGCATCTACATGTAAGTAATGGGTCCCAACTGGTACCCCGAATAACATAAAATCACCAGATTCGTTTGTAGTTGTACTGAATTTATAATATTTGGTATAAATTTCAGTCATTTCTGGGTTATCCTGTATTTCCCTTTTACTTGGGAACGTACCTATTGATGTGTAACAATCATCCTTACCCCTGGCACTTCTACTCATTAAATTATAACCAATACCATCTTCATCCTTATCGGTTATAACCTCATAAGGGTAAAGTCCAAGTATTTCTGGGTCTATTGAATCTTCTTCATCTATCGGTATAAAAATAGAAACCTTGGCATTAGGTACACCTAACCCATTATTAACAATAACCCTACCGACCACAACCCCGTAGTCCGAACAGAATTTTCTATATGCTTCCTCTTGTGAGATTTTAAGTGAAAGTATTTCGATAAAATCGAATTTCTGGTCAATTTTTACGTTAAGTCGCTTATCCCCACCACCTGGTGTTGTTTTTATTCTAATATTATCAGACATTAATTATTTATTTTTAAAGTCATCGGTTATGTCATCGACACCAACCAATTCATAATCCTGTGAGTCAATATCGTCAATGTTAACATCATTCAAATCGTCATCACCACTGCGGTCTTTCATTAGTATATTACCTAAACTTATCAAGGCACCAGTAATATCTATTGATTCTTCAAAATAAACTATCTTAAATAAGGTATATAGTGAAAATGGTATAACAATAATAGCTAAAATAGCCCCACCTATAATAAAACCAATTGTTTTAGTTATAAATATTACTATCTTTTCAACTAATGATAATCCACTATTATCTGCATTATTGACACCCCCATTTGGAAGGAACCCCTTACTTTTATCTTTACAACTACTACAACCCATAACTTTTTTATTTAATTCTATTTATTTTACCCTAACACGAATATCTAGGTCTGGTCTTTTAATTTCAAACATGCCCACTGGGTCACCAAAAATGGTATATTCACCCAATAAATCTATTTGTCTTGTTTCATCATCAATGTAAGGTTGTGGTATTTCATTTGAAGAATACCTACCAGCACCTACTTTATTATAAACCCTTAAATCAACAACGTTTATAACACCACTTACATTATTTATTTGTTCTATTAACTGAGTTAAATAAATATTATCACCCATACCCCAGTTATTGATGTTGAAATAATTTGTAATCTCGATAATCGTTTGAGAAATTACCTGTGATTGTGAAAATTGTTTATCAATAAATAAATCGACCTCAAAACCTAAATTATATACCTTACCATTACCCACCTCAACAAAATCATTTATCATTCTATAATCGGATAAGTAAGTAGCTACATTATTTCTTAACGTCATATTCGATGACGTGCTTATATCCCCATCGTTATCCAATGTTAAGACATAGACCTTAATTTTATTCTGTTCCTCCATTACGTTCACTCTAAAGGGCACTCCGAACTCACCTGGCATCAAAGCTATCCTAGTTTTATAATCTTGAAGTGTTACGGCCCTATTTTGTGATGAGAAATTATATCTAACCAAATTCCTTAATTCTTCAATTGATGGTTCGTCCTTACCACCTAAAGCTGGTAACGGGTTAGTTACCGTAAGTGAATTTCTAACGGATTGATTAACCGTTGAGTTTGGTCCGTTTACAATTGTTTCGGATTGATTAATGGTCGTTAATAAGTTTGGTCCAACATTGGTATCGGCACCACCACCAACTCTATACTGAATAAACATAGTGGTATTCGGTTTAGGGGTTATACCTAATGATAAATTATTAATAAAATCCCCTATTCTATTAACTAGGTTTGGGTTTACCCCAAAATTAGATAAAGAACTAACATCTTCTGAACCACCACCGAATATAATTCTGGTAAAACCATTATCAGTATATTCCCTTATAAATCTTTGATTGACCCTAAAGAATTTACCTGGGATAATCGCTGAATTATCACTAATTACATCGTTATTAGGAATAAAAACCGTATCATCGGCCAGGGCATCTACCTCATACCATCTTAAATCCTCGTCAAAGAATTGATTTGTTGTGGGTATTGTTACATAGTTGGTTCCTTCTAGTGAAATAATTGAATTTATGGATAATACATTATCGTCTGGTAATATTATTTCAAAAAATGGTTTAATATTATCACCAGTTAAAACTCTCTTTAAGGTTTTACTAACACCGTTAATAACCATTTCCCTTTTAGTTAACCTGTAATTAATTAATGTATTGTTAGAATCAAAATTAGGTATAATCAATCTATTGGGTATTCCACCAGTAGTAAACGGACTTGAAAAATCTATTTCGTCAGTAGTTTCAAATACTTTACCACCACCACTTATTTGAACACCTCTTCTTAATATTGGTGCGTATGAAATGTCGAACGTGTCACCTAATACTGGAACCGTAACGGAAAAATCGGCAATTGTTACCGATGGACTTTTACCAGGAACCTTTAATCCAAAAGTTCTGGCCATAGATAATATTGAACCTCTTTCCTGTGCGTAATCTAATTGGGTTTCTTGAAACATCCTATCGGTATGAAAAGATAACATGTCACCAACAGCGGCATTTAATTCCAATAACATCATACCAACCGATGCATCGTTAAAATCATTGAATATATCTGGGTAATATTGCTTAACAAAGCTGATTAACTCTTGTCTTACATCAGCAAAATTCCTTGAATTATAATTTATTTTCTTGGCCATAGTTTATTTTATTATAAATAGTATAATAAATAAAATATATTAAAAGTAAATAAAAGTTATATTTTATAATTCAATTATAACGAAGTCTGTTTCTTGGAATACGTCATCTGTTACGGTATAATCTATTCTAACTGTTACACCATATGGTGTTGCCTCATTCTCGTTAACGATAACCCCGTTTATTTGTAGATTTGGTAGATATTTTTTAACTGTAAGGTTTATTTCCCTTTTAATATCCTCTTGGGTTACGTTATCATTTGGTTCAAAAATATATTTCAATAGGTTTGTACCAAATTCTGGCATATACAACCTCTCACCCTTTCTGGTGAGTATTAAATGCATTAAATCAGATTTGATGGCACCCTTATCATCATTATTTAATTTTAAGAAAAACCCTCTATTACTTTCACTAAAGGGAAAGCCTATATTTATGAAAACTCCATTACCAGCCATAATACTATTTTATCATAAATATTATAATAAAATTTTTTAAAAAATAAATGGTAAAATAAAAAAAGGTCTAACATCGCTGAAAGACCTTTAATATTAATACTTAATTACATTTAACTACCACATGCCTCACAATCGGGGTCATCCAAACTACAAGTAACACCCTTAAGTGCTTCTTCTTCGGCTATCGAGCTTACAATGGGTGCAACTAACTTAGTTTCGGGCACTTCTTGTTTTACCTCTTCGATTACTCTTTGTTGAACTTCGGCACCTAAACTTTGTTTGGCCGAAACGCTAGAATTACTTCTTAGGTAATACATACCAGTCTTAAGACCCAATTTCCAACCATACATCAAAGCTTTTGATAATTTAGCCGTATTTGCATCCCTTATGAATAAATTCATTGATTGAGATTGACAAATGAATAAACCTCTATCCCTTGACATTTTAAGTAGTGTTGAGGATTTCATTTCCCAAACAGTTCTATAAATATCTTTAACGTTCTGTGGTATTCTATCAATACTCTGAATAGAACCATTACTCTTGATTAAATCAATTCTAAGTTTATCATCCCATAACCCTAAGTCGATTAAATCACTTATTAAATGTTTATTCACTATGATATATTCACCAGCTAAAACATTACGCTTATATATGTTGGTGGTATATGGTTCAAAACATTCATTATTACCTAATATTTGAGCTGTTGATGCTGTTGGCATCGGTGCTAATAATAATGAATTTCTAACACCATTTTTAATTACCGCTTTTTTCAACTTAATCCAGTCCCATCTTCCAGATAATTCACCTTCTTCCATTTCCCACATGTCGAATTGGAAGATACCCTTAGATACTGGTGAACCTTCAAATGTTTCATAAGAACCACTTATTTTAGCCAAATCCATAGATGCTGTCATAGATGCAAAATAAATCGTTTCAAAAATTTCTTTATTTAATTTTTGAGCCTCATCTGATTCAAACGGTAAACCTAACATGGCAAATGTATCAGCTAAACCTTGAACACCGATACCAATTGGTCTATGTCTAAAATTAGACTTTTTAGCCTTTTCTGTTGGATACCAGTTAATATCGATAACTTGATTTAAGTTAACCGTAATCTGATATGCTATATCATATAGCCCATCATGGTCGAATGTTCTTAATTCCTTATCTTTAGATTTAACTTTACCACTTGGGATTTCAACGAACTTTGGTAGTGCGACACTAGCTAAGTTACATACGGCTGTTTCATCAGGTGTACTAACCTCCATTATTTCAGTACAATTATGTACTAAAATGTCGTTAGCGTAGAAATTATGATTACCATCTACAGTGATATCATAAACTGAAACTTCCTCTTCTAATTCTTCTATTTTTATCATTTTATTTTTTATATTTTTATATATACTAATTGATTTAATTATTATTATTATAACCCCACTTAAAACCTTTAGCAGTGTATTTTAAATTTGATTTACACGCCCTAATCAAACAACCCTTATTAACATTATTTTCAACACATGCCTCTTTCATCGTATTATATGTACAAATATATTTACCATCCAAATCATACTTACACACTTTAGTGGCATTGGGGTTATTCTTACCGCTATTATTTTTTGACATCAATTTTCTAGTTGAGCTTGAAATTTCTCGACCAGTATTCCAATGATTTTCACCCCTCATTTTATGTGATGGGGTATCCTCTAATTTAATACCAAACCTATGGTTACCTTCACCACTCATTTGTTTAACCCTTAATGACCTAATATATTCTTTATTAGGGTTATTTGTAAACATATCACCACCAAATCCACCAACACTTATATTGGTTAATGTTCCAGTATTATTGTGTCTAAATCCAATTAAATCAATTAAAAGCGTTTCAATACTATAAGCGATGTCTTCATTTAATTTATCTTCTATTTTAAAAAAAATGGGTTCAAGACCATCACTCATTATCTGATTAAATAAGTTTAATTTATATTTATTATTCGTTAAATCAATATTCCTATCTTTTATGAATAATAAATGCCTTTCCATTCGTTTAGAACCACATTTACCTTTACCAATATATATTGGCTCAAATTCAAACACATATTTACCAAATTTATATTCACCCCCTTTTCTAGGGTCGAAATAACCATACACATAATATTTATTATTTTTCATAACTTCCATAATTTAATAATAAATATCTTATAATTATGGAAGTTACTAAAATATTTTTAATTAATTACTAAAACATCATCAGATTTTAAATCTTTAGCCATAATATAACCTCTATTCTCAGTAAAGACTTCGTGCTCTGGCGTACATTTAATTGATTTACCAGTTTTTTCGTCAGTTATTTTTAAAACATTAGTTTTAGGGTTAGTCATTGCTGAATTTGTGACTAATTTCCACTCATTAACTTTTGTTCTAATATTATGACTTAAAACCTCTAAATTTTCATTAGTTTTAAATAACTCATTTAATAAATCCATTCTTATTTCACCCTCAATACCATTTAATCTAATTTTAATATTAGTTTCACCAACTAGACATAAGTTTGAAGACTTAATTGTACCTATATTTTGTTGGTTTGATTTACTATTGGCAGCATCCTTGAATAATATGTAAGGTGTCCCAGTTTCAATTTGACTCTCAAGAATTTCAGCATATAATTCTCTAGCTTTTAAGGTTTTCTTTCCTTTACCAGAAGCCTCATAACTTTCATATAATTCAGTAAAAGCCTTACTATCCTTAGTATCATAAACATCGGATAAACCTGGACAATCATGTGGACACATTAAAGTCCAATCACCATCGGATTCAACCCTCTGCATAAATAAATCTGGGGTCCATAAGGCTAAGAATAAATCTCTAGCTCTCATTTCTTCCTTTCCGTGATTCTTTCTTAATTGAATGAAATCCTGTACATCCGCATGCCATGGCTCTAAATATACGGCAATACTACCCTTTCTTTTCGTTGTATTAACGTTGAGTTCTTTATCTCAACCTCTTATTATTTCTAATAAGTCTAGACTATATCTTCAATGAATTAACATTGTCCAGCTTTCGTGGGTTTTTACTATCTTTAACTTAATATTAAGACTCCATAACCTAGTCGTTGAACCTTATTCTTATTTCTAAGAACCTTGGCTGCTGATTTCCCAATTTTATAATTTTTCAAACATTCACGTTTGACGTTACCATCTGCGTTGTAGTATTATAAACTCTAAGGGAGTTCCAGCAATTAACTGAATTTTTTTAACGTGAAGGCAAAAGTTTACCACCACCATTATGAACTAATCCCATTTCTGTTTCATAATTATGAAACTCATCAATTTCTAAATCATATACTTCACAATCTTCTATTGAAGTACTTATTGATTTAACTTTTTCTAATTTAATGTTATCTAAGTCATAACCTAGCTCATTAAAATTTTCAATACTATCTTTGTATGCCATTTTTTATTTTATTTTATTAAATTCATGTTCTTACATGTTTATTATTTTAATATAAACATATTTTTATTTAAATCTTTAGCTTCAACCCATTTAGGTATTAATGTTCCAGATTTAATTGATAATTTAATGATTTCTAAATCTCTACCAGTTGAATCTTCAACTACTAAATAAGGGTGACTTACTGTTGATTTAGTTTTACCATTAACGTTTATTAATTCTCTTTTTTCTTTATTAAATTTTTTAACTTTTTTAACTTTATTAAAACCATTTGACGTTTTAACTTTATCCCCTTCAGAAATATCTTTAATTTTAATTAACCCTTTATCGGTATTGATTAATGTTTCTTCGGTAAAACATTGGTCTACATATCTAGCTGTTTCATTATAAACCCTCAACATAGGTACAATACCATTAGAGGTTCCATTTGTACCCTTTATATAAGTGCCCTTGGCACGAACATTATGAATGTGGATACCGATACCACCAGCGGACTGAGAAATGTCGGCACAATCGCTTAAAGACTCATATATGCCCTTGATTGAATCATCTGCCATACCCAATAGGAAACAATTTTCAACTACATTACCTTCAACAACATATGAATGGTCATCCTGAACACCTAGCGTATATACAAATTCTGGTTTACTAATATTTTCACTTTTTTTATTTATTATAATAAAAGTTGTACCATTTATTATTTTAATATTGGAATTTTTATTTGACTTATTAAAATACTCACTTAACCTTTCGTCATTATATAGTTTATAGATATTGGATAAATCTATTGAACCCTTAGGTAAAGATATCCTAGCGGTTAATTTAGTCCCACCTAATTTTAATGATGTTGCCTCGGAGTATGATAATGGTATACCACAGTTTCTGGATAAAGCAAATATTGATTTGATTAAGTCAATATTTGCCATAGTAATCCTAATATCACCACTTTTAGTCACACAACCATCAGAAGTTATTAAACCTTCTAAAAATTTTGAAATCATAAGTTTATCCCAATTATACATGAAATCGGGTATTTTTTTACCATTAAAACCCTTACCAAAGTTTTTATAAAAATAATTAGATATAACATGTGAATGTACATCAATAGTTATTGTATTGGTTTTTGTTGGTTTTGAAATATTACCATCAATACCGAATATTTTAGTTATTAATTTATCTAACCTATCAATTAAACCATAGGCATCCTTATTATTTGTAAATCTAATACCCCTATTAACAGTTAAAGTTTTACTATAATCTTTACCAGTTAATATATTTCCATCACCAATCCAAACACCTAATAAAAATGCAAAATCTTCATCAATTATGATTGATTTATTTATCTCATTATGTTTTCTAGTGACTATAATATTACCACCATTATTATTTAATTTGTGTCTTCGCAACCATTTTGATTTTACTTTTAGTTTATCTCCAATGATTTCACTTTCTAATTCTATATTACCATAATTATTTGGTACATAATCTATTAATTCAACCTTTTCTGGTGCATATTTACCAATTTTGTTTGGTATGGCCACATAATCCCCGACCCTTAGGTATTCAACCGAGTTCCATTTTGGTGTTTTACCCCACTTATCTTGTTCTTTTGATAATGATAAAATTCTATGATTACCAGTTACAGTCATATTTGGACTACCATAAGTTTTAAGGTCATACAATTGTCTATCATTTAATTTATTTTTATGTAGTTGTTGAACCTCCTTAACGTTACCCTTGTGAGTAACTACTTTATCACCAATTTCAACATCTTCAATATTTTTAACACCACTTGTTGTAAATACACTTGTACCAGCAACAAAACAACTTGACAACTGTGGCTTTTTAGTTCCAGAATTAAAAAGCGTAGGTGTTGCGTGTGTGAATAAACCTTTACTTAAGGAATCATATGTCTTTTGAACCTCTTTAAGGTTATCTCCCCAAATCCCCAATGAAACTCTTAAACACATATGTTGTGGAGTTTCGGCTATTTCATTATTAATTTTTAATAAGTATGCTCTTTCAAGTGTTTTAAAACCGAAGAAGTCATAGTCGAAATCTCTGTCATGAACAATCATTTGTTCAAGTTTTTTGGAGTTTTCACGAACGATATTATATACGTTGTCCGCAATAAGACCAGCTTGTTCGCCAGTTATTGGGTTTACATAATGGTAAAGGTCCTCAATGGTTTCCGTGAAACTTTTTTTAGTATACTTCTTTAATGAAGAAATAGAAATCCTAGAGGCAAGTTTAGAATAATCATAATGTACCCTAGTTAACGAAGCCGCAATTTCTGCGGCTAGGTTATCTAATTCTTTTGTTGTAATACCATCAAAAATTCCAGCAATAACTTTCTGAGTAACTTCCATGTAATCAACATAATCCGTATTCAAACCGTAAGTTTGTTTCTTAATTCTTGCCGATATCTTATCGAATTTAATTGGCTCCGATGAACCATCTCTTTTTATTACTTTCATTATTTATAGTTTATTAATATATATTAAAAATCTTCATCATCTTCACCAAAAGTCATGATATTTGTTTCAGAACTTTTTCCAACACCGTTTTTTGAATACTCACTAACTCTTTTTTCAAAGAAATTAGTTTTATTTTCCAATGCGATATTAACCATGAAATCAAATGGGTTTTTAGCGTTATAAATAGCTTCACAACCTAAATCCACTAACAAGGTATCGGTTACATACTCCAAGTATTGAGACATTAATTTAGAGTTCATACCTATTAAACTAATTGGTAATGATTCTAAAATAAATTCTTTTTCAATTTCAAGGGCCGACTCTAAAATTTCTCTAATTCTTTCCTTTGGAACTTTATTAACTAAGTGGTGATTGTGTAAATGCACCGCAAAATCACAATGTAACCCTTCATCTCTTGAAATTAATTCATTTGAAAAACTAAGTCCAGGCATAAGTCCTCTACTCTTTAACCAGTAGATAGAACAAAACGAACCTGAAAAGAAAATACCTTCAACCGCAGCGAAAGCAATTAATCTTTCAGCAAAACTAGGTGAATCAATCCACTTTAATGCCCACTCAGCTTTTTTCTTTACAGCTGAGACTGTTTCGATAGCCCTAAATAACCTATCTTTTTCTTCCTCATCTTTAACATACGTATCAATTAACAATGAGTATGTCTCTGAATGAATATTTTCCATCATTATTTGGAATCCGTAGAAAAATTTAGCTTCGGCATATTGCACTTCACTAACAAAGTTTTCTGCAAGGTTTTCATTAACAATACCATCAGATGCGGCAAAAAACGCTAATACGTTCTTAATAAAGTATTGTTCGTTATCATTAAGTTTTTCCCAGTCGGTCAAATCTTGTGATAAATCTATTTCTTCTGCTGTCCAAATAGTTGATTCAGCTTTTTTGTACCATTCCCATATGTCTTGGTGCACTATTGGAAATATAACAAATCTGTTCTTATTCTCTTGTAAAATTGGTTCAATCATAATTTCTATTTTTAATTATTTAATTTTTTATCCTTCTAATTCTTTTCTCTCTTGTATGGCGGCCATAATATTACTAACTCTATTCTGGTCCTTTACGGCTCTATTTTGTTTACTTTGTAAAAAGCTATGACCATCCTCTTGCCCCTTATTAATACTTATCTGTATTCTACCATTATCGAAAATAATATCCTCAAATATTATCCCGTCTTGACCAAATCTAGATTTAAGTATCGCCATATTTGCGGTTCCGTGTTCTTTTTGGTCCAATGTTTTTGCTATTGAAATGATGAAGTGACCTATTTGTGCTTTTTTAATAGACCCCCCGAACATACTTGAATCGACCGTTTCTGCCGTAAGTGATGAATTATGTGTGTAAATATCATTAGCATAAAACATATGTGTATCTTCTACTGTTATATCTATTGTATCTTCTTCGCCCATTAATTCTATGGATTCTATTTCATCTAATGAAAAATCATCCATACTAATATCATATTTATTCATATCACTATTCATTTATAAATTTTAAACATTTATTTATTATTTTATTTTTATTTTTCAAATACTCTGATTCCCATATTCTCATAATATTATAACCTTTACTTTTTAAATACTCATCTCGTTTTTTATCAATTATTTTTTGTTTAGTATTATCATGCCAATAATCACCATCAAACTCTATTATTCTATTACCACATTTAAAATCAACCATTATTATTTTTAAATCATCTTGATTAACGTGAAATACTTCCTCACCATTCAATTTAGCAAATCTAACACCCTTTTTTATATTTTCAGTTAATTTATTATAAATTTCAAAAAATAATTCTTGTGAAATTTTACTATAAAAAGAACCACTTTTAAAACATTTACTTATGTAAGTGTTAAACTTTTCAATACCTTTCTTTTTACCGTAACGTTTTATGAAACTATCTAATGAAGTTAAATTCATTCTTTTACGATATTCATTCCATTTTTCATTACCAACCTTTTCACCAAAAGTATTTATATAATATTTTTTACTAAATCTATAACTTTGTTTTTTATTTCTTTTATCCCATTTAATAAAACCTTCTTCAATTCCATACCTATTTTGATATTCTTTTAAAGTTCTACCATTTCTATATGGTTTTATTAATTTTCGCTCAGACATAGTTTTATTTTTTCTACTTAGTCTTTCATCCCATTTTTTAGGACCTTTTATTTTACCAAATTTTTCAATACATGCATCTAAACCCCAAGGTGTTTTTGATTTTTTTAAATATTCTTCCCATTTTATTTTACCTAACAACTCACCATATTTTTTTTTATATTTTTCTAAACTATGTCCAAATTTACTTGAAAAATCTTTTTTCTTTTTTTCTACATTTTTTTTTCCATATCTTATTTCTAAAGCATAATCAGATGTTACATCATTTTTTAAAACAGTTCTAATAATATTTATCCTTTCTAACCAACACCCATCAACATTATATTTTATAAAATCATGAATATTTTTTAACCTATTTTTTATAGTTTTATTATCATATTTTTTTAAAATTTTATCAATTTCATTTAAATGTCTTTCAGTAATCGTATTTTCTTCAATATTATTAAACATTTTCCTATTAATAATATATTTTGCAGTTAACTTTTTCATAATATATTTCATTATAAATAGTTATAATTTATTAAAAAGTTAACCGCAGTACAAAAAAGTTATTTAGTTAATAATTTATCACCCACTTTTAAACCATCTTGTATTGATAAAAGTTTTCCATCACTAGTTGGAAACTTATGTTTTTTAGATACATTTATAGTTTTACCAGATTTTAATTTTATTTTATATATCGGTTGCTTTTCAATAGGAAATACATGTGTTACCTTCTTATAACCTTTATGTGTTAATATTTCATCACCTTCAACAATATCTTTTATTTTTATATTACCATTTTTCTTAGTAACTACATGAGTATCAATAGAAACACAACGGTTACCTTGAACAGCGGTCCAACCAGCCATATCAAGTTCTGATAACATCGTTTCAAATTGTCGCATTACATTACCTTCCGCATCCCAACTTTCCTTATATTGTTTACTTGATTGTACACAGTCAATATAATCCAATATAACTAAATCAGGTTTAAATCCTTGTGACATCAATTTTTTAATATACTGTTTAATTATCGGAATTGTAGTACTATCACTAGGAAATTTTTTTAATCTAATAGTTCCAGGTCTACTTTGCATTTCCTCGGCAACAGCAAATATTTCTTCTTTATTTTCACTTAGCTCGTTTAATGTGTATTTACCTTCCATCCAACATGTTAAATGTTTCTTCTGAATTATCTTTGGGTTATCCTCAAAGAATATCTGTAGAACGTTTTTACCTATGTTTTTAGCGTGGTTTGCTAACTTAGTGCTCAATGTGGTATTATGAGTTACAATATAATCATCTGTCACATATAAATGATTAATATTATCTACCATAATACATTGTGCCTCTAAATGTCCGTGATATTCAATTGAGGTAATAAATTTATTACTAGAATATTTTTCCCTATTTATAAATTTATTACGTTTACGAGGTAATAAGGAAGGTATAATACCATTATTGGGTAAACTCATAGATAATCTATAATATTTTTTACAGTTAATAATTTCACCTAATTTATTTTTATATGAACCTATTTTCGTTTTAAAACTAACTTTACCACCTAATGAACGAATTAACTCAATCATTCCATTACATAGCGATTCTGAAACAGTCACATATTCTATTCTATGTGAATTAATGTAACCATCACTATCAATTAAACCTTGTAACAAAGATAACCTATTTTCTATAGTATTAAACAAATATAAGTTAGGTATAAATTTAGATTCACTATTACAACCATATAATTTTAAATCACTTAATTTAGATTTAGCACCTAATAATGATATTTCAAGAATACTCCTTTTATTTAACATAATTTTATTGGTACTATTTTCTTCAATATAACGTTCTCTAGAATAAATATTAACATCATTATACCTACTCTTAACTTCATTAACAATAAATTCATCTTTAGTTGTTATTCTAGGTTGATTTGAATCCGTAATGCATCCATCACCTAATATTAATCCCATTACATATGGGTCGATAGGTAATTTAGTATTATTTTCAAATTGAACTGGTTTAACTATGGGTATTTTATAATTATTTTTACCACCCCATTTTTTAATATCATCTAACATGTCTTTAGTTTTAATCGTTTTAAAACTATCATCACTTGGTAGATAAACTACTTTACCATTTTTTTTAGTTTTACGATTACGTTGGTTTATTGTATTTACAGACCATAAATGTTCTTCATCACATAATGTAGATGTACCATCGTTAAATTTAATTTCATATATAGGTCGTTTACCTTGTGGAAACACACCAATAACTTTAGTCTTTTTACCATCATCACCAATAACAAAATCATTAACTTGTATTTTTCCCATAGTTGTCCAACCGTTAGGTGTTAATATTTTAGATGTAAGAGGTTGAGCTTTACCAACCCCAGTAGGGGCTAAAATCACCGCTAATTCACCTTTAGCCAATCCACCATCCATGTAAGTATCCAATCCATCGATACCCGTTGGTATTGGGTCCCTGAAATCTTCGGATAATACACTTTCGATATCATAGAATACATCTATACCATCATCTTTACTATGTCCGACCTCTAAGGCTTTCTTAAGAAGTTCTTCACATAAATGATAATCGTCCAAGTCACCCTTTTCAATTATCAACTGCATTTCTCTTACAGATTTTTTTAACTCTTGTTGTTTGCAAAATTTCATTGCAATGTCTTGGGTTCTAAGACTATTGTTCTGTTCGGCCTCTTTGATTCTTTTAAGGGAACTGATATACATTTCCTTGTCAACTTCATCAATTATATTTTCATATAATATAGATTCCAAACTATTCATGTCTGGTATTGTTTCGTATTTTTCGTAGTTATCCTTTATTTTACCAGCAACACTCCTTAAAAATGCATCTTCAAAGTAATTTGGTGTCATTATATCTATAATCGACTCACCAAATTTTCTATCTACTATAATTTGCTGTAATAACCTATATTGGAAATCAATACCTAAATACCCTAACTTATCTTTATCTATTTTACTCATAATTATTCAAACTTTTTAACTTTATAAATGGGGATTTAAAAATCTGGGGTTAATAAACCCCAGATTCGTAAGGTAAGGTGTACTCTTCTCTACTCATATATTCCTCTATTTCTGAAATTATCTCTGGGATAATGTCTCTAATATTAACGGCATACCTAACGTCCGTTTGGAACCAATTACCTGAGAATTGACTTTTGGCAACAACTCGCTTGTCAACCTTGATTTCAAATGTGAAAATATCTTCACTATCAAACATAGGTTTTACGTTTTCACTAGTCTCAGATAACCTGTAAGGGTTATAATGTCTCCAAGACACATTTGAACACAAATATTTAAAGTAGGTTGGGATAACACCCATATACCCTAATTCATTGTTGTTGATACCCGTTAATGACCTCATTAACTCATTTAATTCTAATGAATTTAAGACTTGTTTATTGTAGCCTTTAACGTTAAACATTCTTTGACATATAATATTGTCATTGATGTAAAGGTTGAATTCAAACCTAAAGTCGTCCCAAAAATTCTTTTTTACTTTCTCCATAGTTTTTAATTTAAAATGTTATTTTTTTTCTCTCTTTCAATTAATTTTTTAAACGGTAATAGGTACTCGGTAAATCTATGTTCACCTAACATCTTATCTATCCCATCCTCTTTTAACATCGCATATACTTTTTTTATGCTTCTATCGTCACTCATTGGTGAATCGATTAGGTTATTTATTTCCTCTATTGCCCCTTCGGTTAATAGTGGTACTGTCAAATCAACTAGTTTTCGGTTTATTTCAAATAAATCACTACCTTGTATTCCGTCAGTTATACTTTCTGAAATATTGGTCAGAATTTGTAGGGGTTTTTGTTTATTGGATATTCTTTCACCCTGTAGTTTTATTGCACCCTCTATAATTTCATCTAACTCTACCTTCCTTTCGGTCAACTCTGGAAAATGTTTTAATAGTGTACCTTCACCAAGTCTTCTTACACCTTTAATACTATCACTATTATCACCACATAATATTTTCATTAGTGCGGCATTATCTAAATGATATTTAAAATATGTATTAAAATTATCCTTAGTTACATATGTCTTTAAATCTAACATATAGATTCTAACATCATCCGTAATTAATTGGCACATATCCCTATCGCTTGTGGCTATTGTAATTTTTTCATGTTCCTTTTTAACCTTACAGTAATAGGCTATGAAATCATCACCCTCGACAACATTATCCACAAGTTGTCTAACGTATAACTCTTCCAAATAATTGAATACCATACCCCTTTGTATGATTTCAGATGGGTCGTCAGGTTTAGTCCCATTTATATAGTCCTTACCTCTAGCTATTTTATAATCTTTGTAAATTTCCCACCTTAGTTTTCCAGAAAAATCACCGTCCCAAAACACAAATACATTGTGATATAAATTATCTTCTAATAACTTCCTTAAAACCGTTAGGAATTGGTATACACCACCTATTTGTTTACCCTTGTGGTTGTATTCTTCCCTAGCCCCGATAAAACCTCTTTTATAGAGGGCATTACCATCGACTACTAATGTACTTTGAATTGCTTTATTACCTAATTCTTTAGGTGGCAATCTTCTCATAACTTTTACCTTTAAAGGTTAATACTATTTTTAACTTTCCTTATCCACATCATCAAAATTGCCATCTTCTTCTGAAAAGTCAATTTTTGCATCATAATCTACACTCAATGCTTCATGAATGAATGCACGGTGTTCTTTTTTGTACTCATCAAGTTCATCTGGATTAACATATCCGTGAGGTGTTGAAGCGATATCTCCACTTCTTTCAATACCCGTTACATGATTTTTCTCACACCTAATCTTAGCCTTAATTCCATATTGGTAATCTTGGCCTAATGATTTAGCTTTTAATTTAGTAGTACCATGTGTTAATATACCACCTAAGTGTACCAGTATTCTACAATTATAGAACATAAATTCACCACCCTTGTGTTTAATTACCGTACCGTTCATACTATCCAACCATATTTTTTGAACACATATAAATGTATTAATATACTCACTATCGATATCTCTACTCGCTGGTATCTTAAAGTTAACCAGTGATTGGAAGCATCCCATTGCGCCAGCATTCCACATGTTATTACTAGCATTAGATACTGCTGATTTATAACAGTTAAGTGTTCCGATTGAATCCCAAAGGAATACCATGTTTCTATCTATTAAACCTTCTGATTGTTTGTCAATCATTTCATTAATAAATAACGCAACATCTTCAATAACTGGTTCACCCCTAGTTGGTTTTGTGGTCATTTTTGAATCCTTGTGGTCATAGTTTTTATATCTATCATATAAATCCTTACCTCTAAGTAACATAAACCCATCTGGTTTTTCGGTTATCTCGCCAGTTTTTTCATCTACCACTTCTTTAAACTTAACCCCGACCATTTTTGCGTGACCATCGTTCCAGTTACCTTCGGTTTCAATAACCACGGCAAAGTCGCCTATTTTTTGTGCGCCAGCAATGGCCTCATAAAATGCTGTTGATTTACCTGTATTTGAATAACCTCTAATTAAGCTAACAAAACCTCTTGGAAAACCAGGTAATTTTAATGAATCATGCCAAGCCTTTGATAATGGTACCCAGGATAATTCTTTATCTTTTGGGTCTGAGTTTAAATTTTCGGATTCTAAGAACGAATCTAAATCAAAATTTTTCTTTTCTACTACTTTTTTTGGTGCTTTTTTTGCCATATTTAAATTTATTAATTATTGTAGATAACAATGGGTGCATCACACACCCATTATTATATTGTATTATATTTTAATTTAATTTAGAATGGTAAGTCATCATCCTCATCATCTTCTTCGATTTGAGATGGTTTAGGTTTAACTGTATTAACTTTAGCTAAATCAACTGCTGGTGTACTAACCTGAACCACACCTTTAGCGGTGTTGTCGGTAGGATTAACTTTAGGTCCACCCATAACTAATTCAGAATCTAAATCATCATGAGACTTATCTCCACCAGTATTAGGTACATCAAGTGATGATTTTGCAACGAACTTTTCTTTAGCCTTGCTCCATACTGGAACTTCTCCACTAACTACAATCGCTAAATAGTTATAATCTCTTACACTATAAACATCTTGCCAAACTCTAGTGTCAGACAACCAATCGGTAGCTATTCCAGCATCCGCATTTAATGGTGTTGATACTAATGGGTAAGATATTGATTGGACAACTGGTCTTTTGTTTTGGTCTCTTGCGATTTCAATATTCAAATCCCTACCAGTTTGTGGGTCCGATATATCATGTTGAACCGCTTTAATAGCTCCCATTATTTTATCGAAAATACCAGTTTTTCTGTAATCGTGATTAAATCTCCAGAATTTAACTCCTTCTGATTCAAAATCTCTGTCGATAACTTTAACGACATACATCATTCTAGCCGAATATTTTTTAGCTAACTCTTTATCACTAGCTTCACCAGAGGATAATAGAACCTCTCTAGCTTCACAGAAAGGACATGCATCTTCATACTCATGTTTAAGACATGCGAATGTTTTCCAAGAGCCTTCAACTTGAATTTTGTGACCCCACTTTACTACCCAGGGAACGGTTGACCCTTCCATAGGAGGTAAAATTCTAATTTTTTTTGTGATTTGATTTACACCATCTTTCAGGTAAGTACTAAAGTAGTTTTTTAAATCGTACTTTTTAGCGTTTGATGCCACGGGATTATGTGATTCATCGTACTGTTTTAACATGCTTTCAAAAATGTTACTCATAATTGTTTTTTTTAATGTAATAGTTATTTATAATAGTTATTCTGGCAATTTAACCTCTCGTAATTGTTTTTCGTAGTAGTTTTGTGTAATATGCATATGAATAATCATCTTATTAGATATACGTAAAAATTCCGAAAAGTAAACTTTTTTTAGCAACTTTTTTTAAAATATTTTCATATTTCCTATACCGCAAATAAAGTTAATATAATCGATTAAATCAATGTTTTAAACAAAAAAAAGAAGGCAAAAGCCTTCTTTTTAATATGCAACACAAATTATGTTAAATATCCTCTTCTTCGTAAGTATTATCAAACGAGTCCTTAGTCATTGAGTCTGAGTATGATGAATCAACATCTTGTCTCGTTAAAGTATATTCCTCTTCTTTTTCTTCGTCATTCATGACATCGTACTGACCTTTTTGTTGTGACCAGAAATCAGTTAATTTAAGATTATATGGGTAAGAATCCAATGACCTCATCTCTATTTTTTCATCTGGGGTCGGTGCTCTTTTTTCTAATTCTTGTTCTAAGTTGTCAATTTTATTTGAAATTGCGTTCATACTATCCAATTGTTTTTCTAATTTAGATACCATACCCATTAATTTTCCCATCTTAGCGTTACTTTCATCAGCTGCCGCACTTGCAGCATTTGCTGCTTGTGTCGCTTCATCAGTACCATTAACTAATTCAGTTACATCTAATTCAACTGCATCATCCTCCATAGGTTCATCCATAGGTTCGTCCATAGGTTCGTCCATGGATTCTAAATCTTCCAAATCTTCATCACCACCTTCTAAATCACCACCAAGTTCTTCACCACCATCACCTTCTGGCCCTAAATCAGACCCTAAATCATCGGCTACCGCATCAGCTTCGGCATCAAGTGCATCTTCATCTGAGTTTAAATCGTCATCTTCGGTCATACCTAATATTAAGTCTTCATCGCTAAGTCCGTTGTCTGGTGTTCTATCTTCATAGAAGGCGTACTCGGACATTAGTTTAAATCTCTTAACTTCTTCACTAAGTAAGTTTTTGTTAATATTTTTATGCATTTCCTTTATGTATTAAAACAATAGTTGTCTACCGTCCTCAGTTATTATTGTTTTGTTAATTCTTTCTACTAAGCTTTTATCGCTCTTGATTACACAAGTGCCCGAAGAACAATCCATTTCTTGTTCTAATGTTTTTTCATCTTCACCTAAAAACGAATTAACACTATCTTTAATGTTTTTTTTATTATCCATAATATTAATATTAATACTTTTGTTATACTAATAAATATGGTGAAAAGTTAAAAAATACGTTTTATATCACATATCTTTAATTCATCATTATAAAAGGTAAGTAATTTATTTTGAAATTCGGACCAATCTATTTTAACCGAACTATAATTAATGTTTCCCAATGTTTCTGGGTGGGTATTTTCTATTAATTTATTAAGGGCGTTGATTGTATAGATTGCCGTACCTCTTTTGTGAATTAATATTGAGTTTGGTAGGTCTTTCTTAATATTGAACCTTATATTATTTTTAATTACTAATTTAAATGTTACGATTAATTTAGTGGGGTCGTCTACATGTTCAAATACGAATACTTTCGTTTTCTGAATGTTATATTTATCTTTAAGCTTTTTAAAAAAAATATCTATATCTTTAGTACCCATAAAGGATGCTAATAAAATTGTTCTATTCATCTTGGTTCATAGTGTATAATATCGGGATATATTTAGTTTCATAATTAAACATTTCCAAATCATTATTATACTCTATAAGTATGTTATCATCCTCCAAAAACACGTCAGATAAGTTCTTGATTAAATCAATTAACTTAATAGTATCGGACCCAATGAACGTAACTTGTTTTAAATCAAAACCGAAGATAATATTATCACCATAAATATACAACATATTTTTATGCTTTAATGTAATAATTTTCTTAATTTTATTAATTTCAGAAAGTATAAGTAAAATCTCACTCGAATTTGTGAGAATTAAATCAATGAATCTATACTTTGTTTTTTTGATTATATTTTTATAAATGGCTTCCGTGAAATAGAATAGGTCCTCTTCAAATAGGACCCTTTTTTCTTTTTTGCTGAATGTCCAATAAACATCTTCGGATAATTTCCTATCTAAGAAATCTGGTTTTGGGTCTATATTTCTAACGTGATTTAACCCAACCAATAATGTTGGGATTCCCTTGATTATTTTATCAAAGGAATCGACCACATTAAATTTATTATTAACCTTTATTGGTGTGTCTATAACTATGTTCGCTATTTTCATGTTACAAATATAGTTAAATTATTTTTAATAAACAATTTAACAATTTAACCCTACTATTTTTTCGATATCAATACCTGTGTTCGCAATCAATTCCATTGACCCTCTGCCTATTTTCTTACCACCAGTACCTAATCTAAATGCATTTACCGCACCACCCAATCTTTCATCAACAAATACTTTTGTTAATTCATCGGTTGTTATACCGTTATTTTGATTATACGCTATTATTAATACTTGAGCATAACCCTTAAAGAATCCAGCACCATTAAATACACCATAAATCATATTAAAATATAATCTACCATCTGTTTCAACTATATCCGCAACATTTGGTGCACTTTTAAAATAATTTTTCTTAAATCTTTCGTAATCCAATTTTATTACCCTTGAGAAAATTTCAAATAATTCTGGTTCATCTTTTGGTTTGGGATATCTTGCGTTAAAAACCCCAACACCATTTGTACCATTTTTTTTGGCATCGACCAAGGCCCAAAATTCATCATTAGGTCTACTTTGGTTTTTCCTATCTAAACCCCATAACGTTTCACCACTTGCTTCACTACCACAATTTAAACCTCCAGAACAATACGAACCCTCTAAATAATCAATAACTAATTTTAAAACAGTATTAAAATCATTAACACTTTTAGTAACAACACCACATGAAATAGATGTTTTTGCACCTCTAGTTGCAGCTGAACCTACTCTAACCACAAATGGGTCTCTACTATCCACCGTACCATCTGAAATACCATTAGCAGTACCAAATGATTTTAATGAACCTAATAATTGCATAAATAATGTTGGTGCATCAACTAACTTGGTTTTAGGTTTTTTAATTCTAACACCCTTAAATTTAGTTGTCATACTGTTAGCTTTAATGCTATGGGTTACCTTAAGAATCATATAAGCACCTCTAAACATTGGTATGTTGTTTAATTGGAAGTACATCATTGGTTGAATCATTGCGTTACCCATCATTTCAACCTCGGCAGAATATGACCTAGTTTGGTAAATATTCATTAAATTTTGTCCAACGGATGCGGCTTTTCTTTTATCTCCACTATTTGATATATTTTCAATTACCTGTAATGTTTCAGATGTTTCCGTAAATTCCCTTTGGTCAAGGGCTATATCCTTAAAGAAACTTTGATTTTGTTGACCATAAGATACACCAATCATGGGTATATTTAATGAATCATCATCAACACCTTTAAAATCCTCTGGTATTCCAGTAATTTTACCATCACTATCCTCACTTATATAAATACCATCGTCAATGTGCTCGTAACTATCACCTAAATCTAGGTTTGTTGATAATTGTCCAGTGTATGTACATATAAACGCTGGCCCAACTATTTTATCTTCAAGGGTATCGTTATATGGGAACGGTGTAAACATATCAACTAATTCATCCATTTTGGTAAAATTAACAAATGACGGTAATGGGATAAAGTTAAAATTATTATCACTCAAAATTTTATTAACTATATCAAAAAAACTTTGATTATAATTAAACCTGATTAAATCCGCAACAACGGTTGGGTTGATATAAAATTTATCACCTATATCGTTGAATGACCTATCAAGGAATTTAAATGAATCTATAATATTTGTGTTAAAACCACATTCACTAGTTATAGCATCATCGGTTCCAGCCACCCATTTATTATAAATTGCCCCTAAAGACCTGTATAATGTTAATTTTATTAAATCATCATCTATTGAATTAAATATCTTTTGTTGTATGTCATCTATTTCTGGGTTCCCATTTTTTTCCCAATCTTCCGACAATTTCTCAAATCTAGTTAGAAAACCTTCTAAGTATGCGTTATAATCATCTTTATCAACACCTATTGAGGTATATTTATCATCATTAAAACTGGTTCTATCCAAAAATACTCTAGGAGCACCATTTTGTATAATGTAACTACTACTTATTAATTTATTAATTAAATTAGAAACTAAAGTATTAGGTTTAAGTAATAGATTTATTTGTTTTAATTTTTTATATTCTTTATTATTAATATCCCTAGGATTAGTTGAGGGTAATACCAATATATAGTTTTTATATACATCATTACCTCTAATACCCATAATATCTCTAATACTAGATTTACTTATATTATCCACCATTGAAGTAGAAGAACTATTTAATTCATTTAAATTATCCCATAGGGTATTGAACGAAACCCCATAGGTATCGTTCCAAACTTCTAATTCACTAGCTATTGTTAAAAACTCTCTATCAACGAATGAGGTAAAAATACGCTTAAATTCACTTCTAACTTTAAAAGGTAAGTTTTTTATTACCTTATCCAATTTGGCATAATTACCGTCCTGTGGTTCAAACGTCATACCAAACATTGACCTATCAATAATACCAGCATCATCAATTGAATATAAGAATTCATCATGTTTTGGTAAAATTGATGAATCTGTTTGAAATGGGATTAGATTATCATTAAAATTAATAATATCCTCACCTAATTCACCTAATTCATATCTATATATAAGACCACCAATAAACGCACACCATAATTTAGGGGCTTTTATAAAAGAACTATAGTTATTGAATAAACCCTTTATTGTTGGGTTTTCATCATTTGTTATTTTATCAAATAGACTAACATCTTCACCAACCTTACCTATTACTCCCTCCCAAGAAAATGTATGTAAGAATAAAAATGCTTTAGCTTCAATTAATTTTTGATTATTATAAAATTCACTACCGAACAAACTAAAACCATTATTAGTTTCACCACCTTCTTTAGTTGATGAAAATTCAATATATGGTGTATAAATTAAATTAACATCCACTTCATTAACCAAATCCATCATTAAGTTTTTTTGGTCACCCCATTTGCCAGGAATTATTCTAGCGGATAACCTAGTATTACCTAATGAATTTGTTTCTAATAAATCTTTATTTTCAAAAGTAGAATCCGTAATTTTTTTTAATTCGTTTTCATTTGATAATTTAGTAAGATAAGTTCCACCAACAGTATTTTCATTACTGAATAGACCAGTCAATGAAGACCTATTTTCAACATACCAATAGGCTTTTAACACATTTTCAACGCTACCATCTTTATATTGAATATTAAATATTTCTTGAGCTTTTAAATTACCATCATACGGGTTTGGAGTTAATAATGTTTCATTTTTATAAACATTATTATATATACTACCTTCCTCTATAACAGAATCTAACGCTATTAATCCTCTATACGCACCATCTGGACCTAAAAGTTCTATACCATTGTTGACTCTATTAGATAAACCTTCATATTCCCCATCTTCTAAAATTTTAAAGAAAACTGAACCATCTTCAATAATATCTAACCCATTAACACTACTATTACTTATATTATTTGTAAATGTATATGTATCCGTCAAACTATTAATACTAGATAAACTTTTAAGTTTATTTAAATTATCACTAGGATTTTCATAAAATATTTCACCATCGAATCCACCATTAATTGGTAAATACGCTCTACCGTTTGATGAATCAAAAATATAATTATAAGTATAAAAACTATCTTCTTCACCGTCTAATAGTATAGGGCGTTTAAATTTAGTCTTACCAATATCAATAGTTTCTTTTATTTTAATTTCAATATCACTACTTCTTGGTCTAACCGAATTTATTAAGTCATTAACTTTATTAAAACTCATTTTACCAAATGCGCTGAATACGTTATATGCTTCCAATTCACCCATAAAAGAGACTAATTGTCTACCATAATTTTCATTGTTAAAACCTAGAGCTAGAAAGCCTCTAAGGAGTAAACATCTAATAAGTTCTTCTGGGGTTGTTCTAGTCTTATCCCTTTGTGATGTTAGTGCCGTTAAATATGGGTTTTCACTTATATTTCCAGAAACAAAAGTATCTAATACCGAGACTGGATAAAAATCTAAATCATTATTTGAGGTTAACTCGGATTGTTCATCTATTCTACCTAATTGAACTAATTTATCTAATAAATCTTCAACAAATAAAACTTCGTTAACTTTATTCGTATCGTCACTATTAATTTTACTACCAACCCAAGTCTCAAAGAAACCTTCATCATTACTGGCCTCCCTATACTCGAACCATGGGTATATTGGTGATGTCGATTTGAAATCACTATTTTTTTCATTCAATCCAACTTTATTTAAAACTTCTAACCTATCACTAGCATTAGGACCAAATACCGCATCATTGGACACCTTATGTAATGTTTTTAAAAACACTTCACAATGTATTGTAAAAATTCTTATTATATTCCTAATTGTAGGGTCGAAATTTAATTTAGTTTTAGCTATGTTAGCTAAATCAGTACCAATTTTATTTCTAAGTTCACTTTCGAGTGTATTTAATTTACCCTCTATTGAGTTTAATTCAACAAAAATCCTTCTAAAATCATATACGACTAATTCTTTATCCGTATTACTATTTGATAAAGAATTCTTAACAGATTTAGATAATTGAGTTATAGGGGTTGTATCAACGATTGAATATATGTTAGGGGTTTTTTGAGTAATAGCTTCAACACCACTTTCAGTTGTATTGAAGTCTGAATTTTTTAAACCACTTAATTTAATCATAGAGGTCAAATTAGTAGAGCTAATGGTTAAGTTAGTTATACCTATTTTAATATTTAGACCACTTTCTGGGTCATCAACAATTTCCTTTATTTTTTTTCTAGTCTTTATTATATTATTATCAATTTCAAAAATATTGGTCACATCAACACCCAAAACACCAGAACCATTATTAAAATTAGTTGTACCCTTACCGACCATAAACGTGGTAAGGCTAGTTATTTCACGCCTAATACTTGTTAGACCATCTCTAATTAAATCAATTGTATTAACCTCTTTTATATTTTCGTTCTGACTTTTTAATTTTTCAAATTCATCGGATATTTTATCGATGTCAACTAAATATTCATCAATGGTTTTAATTTCAATACCCTTGGCCAACTCTTCTTCCTTTAATTTATTGAATATCTTAGAACCTTCTTCGGTTTGTACCGTTGCCCTAATATACCCAATTAATAAATCGGTCAACTTAGCATAAGTATAACCTATAAATTCAGCATCTATTTCAAAATTGCCAGTATTTGAATTAAATTTTGCGTTCCATTTAAGTAAATGTAAACAATAAGAAACTGGTCTACCATAGAAACCCTTTACCGTTAAATTGAATGTTGGGTATGGTAATTCAAAAAATACCCTATATTTTGAATTATTCCCCTTTGTTAAAATTGATTGGCCCCTAACATCTATAAATTTTATTTTTACCAATGGGGTATATGCAGTATCAAATTCTATATCAATACTTTCAATACCTAGGGTATCACCATCATTATCGAAATCGGAATCGTTTACCGTATAGTTGGTAGATAAGAATTGTTCCTTATTTTCTTTAGCCCCATCTATAAAATTTATTACACCGTTCTTTTCACCATTATTTACTATTTTACCAGTACCATCAACAGTATTAACCCTAATCATAGACCTAGTTTTACTCATTGTTTCCAACTCAACGAATATACTAATATCCTCATTTGGTATTAATACATTATCATCTGGATTTGGTTCGTAATATAATAATCTATCTTGTGTTATTTTCTTAGCCATATAATTTTTTATAAATCTGTACAGAGTTTAAATATCTTTCAATTGCAGAATCAAAAGGAAATGGAACCCTAATAATATCATTGTTTTTTATGTTAAATTCTAAACCACCGTATTGTGGGTTTGCTAACATTATTAAAAAACCATGATACGGATTAGTATAATACGTTTGACTTAAAATGTCAAGCCTTGTTTCACCTAACTTATAAACAACATTTTTATCAGTACTTTCTGGTGGTATTTTTAAACCAGGTATTGGTTTTATTATACCGTTTTCACTGAATTTACTATATCTATCAAAATAATTTGCCATAATATTTATTTTTAATCCGAAACGATTTGATTTTGTGTACTTGTTAAAATAGCATCTTGACTAATAACAATTTCTGTATTACCTACATTTATTCCTTTAGCACTAACCGAATCAACCATGAAGTTTTCACTATTTGGGAATGTACCCTTTATTAACATACCACTAGCCTTTTCACCTTCTTTTAATTCAGCTTTAACTTTAACTTTTTGTGCTCTTGGGTCATATACTTCCGTATTCGCAAAGTAATTAAACGATACCGCATTTTGTAATCGGTTTATTGGTGAGTTCAAACTGGAACCACCGATAAACGCAAAACTCATATTTACCGTTACTATCATAGGTTGTACGCCAACACCTTCTGGATTTAAATCCCAGACCAATGGGTCATAATCAAAAGTTAAATTATCGATTATAATTTTAGTATGATAAAAATCACCTATTCTAAGAATACATACTGGTGGCCTACCAAAAGCTAAATTGTTAGGATTTGTAACATTACCACCCTCACCTTTTTCATTTAATAAACCAGTAGTAGGTCCTTGTCTAGTACATTGTTGTAAAAATGTAAGCCTAGAGTTAAACCCTTCTGGTGTTATTGAATGGAAACCAGGGTGAAAATGTTTAATTTTTTGTTTTATATTATCATAGATAAAGTTATCGGTTTGTTCTAATTTTTCAAAATAATGTGATTCATTATAAAATCTGGATAAAGGTATTAAACTTGTTCTCGTTGGTGAATTTGAATCCACCGTTGTTACGGTTGGTTCAATAATCTCCTTTAGTGTAGGGTCATATTCTATTTCAATAGATGCAACTCTGGAACGCTTACATGGTTCACTATCTTCACTACCAAAAACACATCCAGGACCACCAGCCTCGGTTTCACCAGCACCTCTAAACTCTACACTTATCCTTTTTTCCCTAAATTCATCATCTGGACTAATAATACCACTAGTATTTAATAACCAATTATTTATATTAGATGCCCTCCTTTGTGATAATATTAAATTATTATTAACAGTTCCAGGAGTACTGGCATAACCAACAATATTAATTTTACAAAATCTACATTTTTCTTTTAAGAAAGAGTTTATTTTTGTTATAAATTTTGGGTCTTGCCATCCTTCAAATACATCACCATCAACATCAATTGGGGTTGTTTGCCCATTTAAACCGAAATTTGTATTATCATTATAAACCCTACCGACACTACCCACTGGGCCTTGACCTAAAGTAGTTCCGACACCGTAATTAAATTCCTCGGAAACAATTCCAGATGGGGTTTCGTTATAATCTATCTTTTCATTTGAAACACCATTTTTTAAACCATTTTCATATAAATCTGGTATATCTGTATTATCATTAGCGAAATATACCTTGAATACCGTTGTTGGGATTGTCTCACTATTTACTATCTCTGGTTGTGAAAAGTTTTCAGCAACTGAAATATTATTTTGTTCATCATTTGTTAAAATTCTATTTCTAATACCCTTAGACTTAAGACAACCAGAGAAAAATGAATTAATCTCATCACTACTTAAATCTTCCATAAAGTTCATGTAGTTTGGATGGTCAACAACGATTTTCCAACTAAGTGTGCCAGTTCTTTCAGTATTGTTATAAGTATAAATTGGTTCACCTCTACCTATAAAATTATTTTTATCCCAGTTAACCGATGTTGTCTCATTGAATGTAATATCATATGGTGGAAACCACATAATTCTTCCTTTATTTCCTGTTAGTAAATCTCCTTCACCCTTTTCGGATTCCAATAATTTATCTAATTGCCCCACCCAAGCTAAGTTTTCAATCGAGAACATGAATTTTTTTATTTCTTCACCCTTGTAAGGTCCTATTCTAACGAAACCATTATCATCTAAAACTGAATTACTATACTCTTCACCATTGATTCTGGCAAAAGCATCTAAACCACTACTCTTCTGTAAGTCTCCAACTTGTGAATATCTATCATATGTTGTCCAAGTTCTACAAAATACACTACTAGGGTCCAAAGCATCTGCTGTACCGTTTAATGCGGACTCACTTAAAACCCCACTACCCTTGGACATAAACCCAGCATTTATTGCTGATTGTGTTTGTGTTGAACCATCGATACTAACCCCATGTCCAACCGTAAGGGTTCTCATGTTTTTATTTTTGAACAATTCCTGTGTTTTAAATAATAAACCTTTTTTAACTGAAAAATCAGGAATTACCCCTGGAACATCACTAACCCCAAAATTACTACTACTATACGTTAATGAATTTGAACCAGTACCAATCCAAGTAAATTTATTATCTAAAAATAAATTTTTAAATTCATCGAAATCATCATTAAACCCACCAATCAGAACACTTGAATATTTACCTAAAGCACCCGTGTTATTGAACGCATATGAAACTCCAGCATTAAGTGGTCCTTGATTAAACCCTCTTTCTGTTCTAGAGTCTTCATAATTTGGAACATACCCTATTCTCTCACCTATTAAATTTTCATTACTGTTGGAGTTTAAGTTAGCGAATAAGCTTAAAATTTGCCCTTTACCAGTATTTTGGATTACCGAGTTTGCCCTATCGATTGTACTTATATTTCCACTCTCGCTAGCAAATATTGAAGAAGACCTTGAAAGTAAGCTAACTGGTGTTTCAAAACCAAGTATTCTTTCCAATAAATCAACTGCCGTACCTAACGTACCCTTGGCTACCGTTATATTGAAATTTGGTCTAATTACACTATCACCCTTTATTAAACTTAATGGGTTTAAATTAATCTTACCTAATGATTGTTGTTGGATATTAAAGGCAACGTTATTACCTAATGATGTAGCCAAGAACCCAACACTTAGTTGACCTAACTTGGTATCGTTTATAACCCCAGCGGACGATAGAACTCGACCAGCTAATGAACTTCTAACATCAAACCCAGTATCAATTCCAGTATTTGAAAAACCAATACCGTTACCACCTAAAACACTTCCGATTATATCTAAAGCTTGTGTTGAAGGTCCACCAACATTTAAATTACCGAATTCATCTAAATACGGACCCATTTGCATTATTGGTGCACTTGAACTATTTAAATATATTGAAGCATCAACGTAGTTTGCGTCCTCAGCTTTATAAGTGTTTTGTGTTGTATTTAATTGTTGGTAAAAATTAGAGTTGTCACGAACACTAAACTCATTAGTACTACCCTTTGTTTTTATAATATCAATTGACCTGTACTGTTCATCAGTACCTTGGAATTTATTCTCAATTATATTTAAATCTTTATAAAACTCACCATTAACTTCAATATCCGTTGATGGTAAAATACTTTCTGGAGCACGGGATATTTCAACTGGTTTGGCAACCGTTTGTAAAAGTGGTAATAATCCATTGTTTTTAATAGTATCACTAATGATGTTTCTACCAAGTAGAAAATCCCTGAAATTTGGTGATAATGTGTTTATACTATTTGACATAATACTCTTTCTTTTATTATAAATATTAACGTAACCAATTTTATGTCAAAATAAATATTTTATATTAATTATAAAAAAAAAGTGATACTTTAAAGTATCACGATTTTTCCGTTTGAATAAAAAATTTAAATTTTTTTCTATATATAATATATATTATATTACTATATATAATATATTATATATTATATATTATATATTATATATTATATATTATATTACTATATATAACAATATTACAGAAAATTTTCCACAAAGTCAAGCTTTAAATCAATTATTTTTAAAAATAATTTTTATATTGGGTTAGGATTTAGTTTTCCACCACCTATTGCCATTCTAATTTCTTCTTGTATTTTAATAGTTAATTCCCTAACAAAAGTCCTATCGTTAGCGATATCCGAACCGATTCTATTTAACCATGCAGTGTCACTATTCAATGAAATATTAATATTTAAATCATCAAATTTATGTTTAACCTCACTTGAGCCACCAGAACCACCAGTTGATATCGTTTCAGCTAGTTTTTTATTTCCGTTTACGTTAGTTCCAGCAATCATGGCATCACTACCAACCGACATAAATTTATCGTTAGGGTTAAAACTTATGATACCATCATCAACACTTTTTATTGGTTTACCACTACTACCGAAACCTATATCACCAGCTTTATCACCAACATAATCACCTAAAGCACCACCAGCTATACCACCTATAATTCCACCAATAATTGTACCAATTACTGGAACAACACTACCGATAGCAGCACCAGCAGCGGCACCACCCCAGGCACCTAAACCAGCACCACCAGCTCTAGCGGCAGTTCTAGTGGCATTTTCACCATCTCCCATACCGTTTTCACTATTTTCAGACCACTCATCATAACCAGAAAATCCAGCAGCGGTAAGTCCACCAAGCCTACTACCAATACCTTTACTGGCACTTTTAAAATTCATCCCCATCTTAGCCGACTTAGACATACCAGCACCAGTTCTACTAGTATTAAACATTCCACTACCAGAAGAACCAGTTCTACTTCCAGTTTTTCCATCACCAATACCACCCATGCCACGAACACCGCTCATAAATCCTTTAGCTAATTTTAGTCCACGTATAACCCATAAAGCTGGTTGAGCTATAAGTGTAGCTATTCCAGCAATTAATAATCCTTTTGGACTAAATATATCACCAAATGTCGTTACGGCACTTCCAACACCTTTCATAAATGTCTCTATCTTACCAAACCAATCATTATCCCTTAAATAATCAACCATTCCCTGTATCTTGGGGCCAATATCCTTGGCCAATGTTTGAGCTAATGGTAAAAATGTAGATTTCATTGTATTTTTAAAATCAGTAATGTTCTCATCAAAACTTCTAGAACCTTCAGCCCTTTCTTTTAAACCTTCATCATTCGCCTTTATATACTTTAGCGTACTATCGGTAATATCCTTTAAATTAAATTTTTCACCACCAGAAAGTACTATTTCAGCCTTACCATCTTTCATTGTAGCTAAAGATGCAATCATTTCTCTATCTTCCTTATCTGAAATTACACTTGGGATAATCGAATCGAATTTCTCCAACCTTTTTTGTGCGCCAGCCATCTCAACCAATTTATCAGTGGCGATACCCGTAATCTTGGAAATCTCCCTCATTCTATCAGCCGCTAGACCACCCTTAAGGATTGTCTCACCAGTTTCATCATTAAAGTCAACAAATTCAACCGTAGCCTTTGAAATATCCTTAGCAAAACCAGCAAAATCATTTCTAGCTTTAAACATTAATGTGAAAGGGTCACCTAGTTTTGCAAACTCACCACCCATAACTTGTAGCTGTGCAGCCATTTCAACGGCACCCTCTGGCCTAAACACCTTATCAGCTAGCCCAGATATCCCATCCATGTCTAAACGAAGCCTAGCGGCCTCATTTGCCATCATGGTAATTCCAGCAACTCCACCTTTAAAATTAAATTTTTGAGCTAATTTAAGATTTGTTTGTAAATTTTTAATTGCTTTATCTGAATTTACACCCATTTTAGCGGCTAGCTTAACCGTTTCCTCAACGTAATCGGCAGAAGCCTCAACCGATAAGTTGAATTTATCCATTTCAGCTGCCATAGCAGCAGCACCCTCGGTACCTAGGTTAGTACCTTGTGCCATTCTAGACATAGCTACTAGACCTTCTTCACTTAGTACTACGGACCTACCTATTTCTTCTGAATATGATTTTTGCATTTTAGATAAGTCTTCTGTTTGAACACCTATCATACTTGTTGACTTAGCAGCCTTATTTAAACTAAGACCAAATGCATCTGAATTAGCTTTTGAAATATTAAGACTTCTAGACGTTAACTTTATTTCTTTATCAACCTTAAAAATACCAGTATCATCTAGAGCACCAAAACCTTTTTTAATTAAGCCAGGTACTTTAGTTAAACTTTTAAGAACGGTACTCACCCCTAAATTAACCTTACTAACGTTTTTAATTATCTGAATATACTCATCATTCTGTCTATTTAATGAGGTAGTTTGTTTTACTAGTTCGTCAGAAATATTTTGTTGATTTCTTATTATTATCGCTAAATTTGCTAATCTTCTACGTTCAGCTTCGGTTAGGTTAGCACTATCACCAGCCATTTTATTGATTAAGTCCTGTTCCTCTTGTCTTAATAATAATAAATCTGCCTCAATAGCTTTTTGACCCTCTAACGCAATTTTAATATTTTCTTGAATTTCACCAATAGTAGCTATAGCCTTGGCATATTCACCAACACTTGAAGTTAACTGTTTTTGTATTTTAGCCGAAGCTGTTAGATTTTTTAAAAAATCATCATTTGAAGCCATATATTATTGTTGTTTAAATATTTTTATAACCCTATTTTCTTTAAAGTCCTTACCACTATCCGAATTTATAATTATTCTGGCTAAATATTCTTCGTTATCTTTATTTTTAATTCTATAAATAAATAGTTCCATACCACCTTTAGTTAAAATAGTTGAAAATACTCCACCATCTCTCTTGGCCCTATTTTTTGCAATATATTTAACTTCATTATTTAATTTATAAGTAACTCCATCAATTTCTTCACTAAATGAATCACCTAAAAGTTTAAAACTTATTTTATTGGGAATTTTTAAAACATCGGTAACCTGTTTATTAGATTCATTGTCACCATTATAAACTTTATCAAGAATAGATTTAGCCTTAATAAGACCTTTTGGTTCACTATTCGTAATCATATCCCATAATGTTGGTTGCTTCATAAACGCACCTCTAATCTTAGGGTTTTTTAAAATCATACTCATGGCTTCTTTATCAGTAATGGTTGCATAAGAACTAACATCCGTACTCGCATCTATATAAGATTTTTCAAAATTAATTATGTTACTGATTACTACTGGTTCTCCAACATCTACATCATCCTCATCAACTTCATTAATATCCCTATCATCTGGGTAACTTAAAAATGATATGTTAAATATTTTTTTACCATTAACTAATTTAACTGTTTTTGATGATGGTTCAAGTTCTAGGATATTATCAATTAATTTATCATATCGTTTAGCTTCTTTACCAACATTTTTTAATATTTTAATACCAATTTTATTAGGTACTTTATCAATAACCTCAAAATGTATTTTACTATTATCACTTAAGGTCAAAATGTGTTTACTACCGACCTCAATTTCGTCCAAACTAGATATTAGTGTTTTTAAATATTCGCTTTCACTTTGATTATCCTCAATATTATCATCATCCTCTACTGAATTATCGGTATTAACCTCTTCCTCTTCCTCATCACTAAGCTTAACAAAACCCTTAGGATTTTTATCCGAATCAAGTAAACTATAACCAGTTATATTTTTTACGGTTACGTTCTTCCAACTAGGTTTACCAACCTTTTCACCTTCTGGGCTATCAATCCATTTTAAATTCAATGTATCACCATCCAAATCCATGATATTGAACCTAATCAATTTATCTCTATCCTTAGAATTTGTATCAGCTGGTCTCATAAAAACACCATCGGGTAAATTATTTATAACTTCAAAGATTAAATGTTTTTCAACATTTTCCCTGTAAATTAAAATAATATCACCGATGTTAACTTTTTTAATTAAATCCTGAGTTTTATTCTCAAGTAATAAATTCTTTATAAGCCTTAGTTGAGACTCGTTAATAATTAGTTTTTTCATCTAAATTATGGTATTTACTATAAATATCTAATAAACGAAAAAAATACCTAACTTATTTAATTGTTAGGTATTTCTCCGTTTTTTAATCTTGCTTTAAGTGTTTCACCACTAACCCTACTGGTCCTACTACCCTTTGCGTTCTTATTGGTAGTATTTTCCATTTCTTGTTCCATCCTTTCAGATTTTCTAGTATTTTCATTTATCAATAATGATAAATAGGACCTCCTTTCGTAAGTAGGCATACTAAGCGTATCTTGGTATGAAAACCCTATGTGTTTGGTACAAGCATAAATCTCTTCTAATAAACTCGTTTTATAATTCCGAGTTAGGCCAAAAAAAGCTTGGGTTAATTGGAAGAAATGTAGTTATAGACCCACCCCCAGGAGTCTTGATATCGACATTTAAATCTATACCGCTTTCGATACTACTAATAAATTTCCTAAGTTTCTGAGCATCTAATGTTCTAATATTATTTGAATATTCCTTAATAAAATCTCTACTTCTATCACCGTTTACCTCAATTATATGAAAGTTTAAAATGTGGGTAGGTTCAGTATTAATAGTAACACCATTAACCTTATCCAATTCTAATAATTCACCTATTGCATCAACATCACCAACGCTTAATAGTTTAAATTTTATATCATCACCACTTAATGGCATTTTAAAATAAAATAAACCTTCCAAATCTGGTTCAGCACCTAATTTTATTGTTTTAAGAGTACTTAAATCAAAGGATGTTTCAAATGGTACATTATTTTTATCCAACATTTGTATTTGGTAATCAGTACCATAACCAGTGGCCCTAAGCCAAACCATAATAGCATTTCTATCACCAGTGTGTAAATCACTATATCTTAGTTCTGGTTCTAAAATCTTTCTATTTAATAGTATTTCCAAAAATTGCCCACTATCAACTAAGTTAGGTGACGTAAGAATATTTTCATCAGCGGTCGTTAAATACGCAACCTTGATACTTTTCTTTTTAGATGGGTATAATTTACCCTCGGACGGTAATGGGATTACATCAAATGCTTGATTCATTTGGGGTTGGCTCATTATTTCAATATCACTAAGTTCTGGTGCTTTAGTAACTTGTGGGTAATTAACCGTTGGCTCTATCATTTGTTGATTACTAGAATTTTGATTTGATTGGTGAGCATTTTTTTCTTCCATTTGTATTAGTCTTGTTTTTTCGGTTTCCCTAGCTATTTCCTCACTTTTAGCTAAATTTTCAGACCTAAGTTTAATTTGTTCCTCGGTTCTTCTTTTCATTTTATTAGCCGCAAGTTCCTCTGCACTAGAAATTTGACTTGGAAATTCCATATTATCTGTGTTTTTTGTTTGAAAAACATCTGGTTTTTTATCACTCATAATTAAAACTATTTTTAAAATTTTATTATTCTTAATCTACTAAATAAATATAATAAGTAAAGTTTTATTTGCATAAGTGTTTTTTATTTATTATATTTGCGTAAATTAATAAAAATTTTATAACGGTATGATTTTCTTAGGGGATACTCACGGTAACGATGCTTTTATCCAATGGACAATAAAGCAAAAAAAAATAACTAACGAACATATAATACATGTTGGTGATTATGGTGTTGGGTTTACTAGAACAAGTAACGAAATAAAAAAATTAGAATTCTTCAACGAATTTCTAAAGGAAAGGGATATAACCCTACACGTTATCAGGGGTAATCATGACGACCCTAAATTTTTTAAGGGTGACTATCTATTATCCAATTTAAAACTACACCCCGATTATACCGTTTTGGAAATAGAGAATAAAAAAATACTTGGTATAGGTGGTGCCATTAGTATAGATAGGGTCCCTAGAAGACTTGAAACTAACTCGCATTGGGAAGATGAATTATTTGTTTTAAATGAGGATTTCTTAAAAGAAGTTAGGGGTATTGATATTTTGGTTACACATACCACCCCTAGTTTTATACCACCGATTAATGTTCCAGGTAAAACACCTGAAATTATTAATAGATTTGCTACATATGATGATAAATTAATGGATGATTTAATATTGGAAAGAGAATTGTTATCGACAGCTTTTAATATAATTAATGAAAATAACAATATTACCCATCATTTTTATGGTCATTTTCACCAAAATATAAGGACTCTTAGATTTAATTGTCAACATATTTGTTTAAATATTGGGGAATTCTTTCCGTTAATCAATTATACCGATTATGAAAAAGAATTAAATAAAAAGTATGGTAAATAAAAAACCCTAGGAATTCCTAGGGTTTTAATATATATTGCATTGTTCCGCAATCATGAATCCTTAAATAACCAGCCTCTAACATAATCTCACGCTCAGTTTTACCCTCAATATTATAACCCATATCATTTAACTTTCCTTTTCTAAAATTAAATCTATGATATCTTTTTAATCCTTTAACATACCAGTAATTTGGTTTATTTATATTCATTTTAATAAAATTAAGTTTATTATAAAGACCCCCATCACTCCATCTTCTATCAGCATAACTTCTTATTTCATTTGGATTATAGGTTTTTATAAAATGTTTTAATAATTTACCAGCACCCCCAACAACACTAGTGTTAAGTTTATTGACAAACCTGGTTAATTCATAACCATCGAACTTAGCACCAATACCTAATCTTGGGGTGGTAAATAACATAGCTGAAATTAACTCATCATTATAATATAAACCTAATTTATATTTCGAGTTAGTATACCCCTGTAAGTGATTCATATCAAAAAATAACCTACACTCTTTAGTTGGTATTTCACGAACCACACATTTACGACCAAAAACCTTAATGTTAGTTAACCCTAATATATTCTTCAATCTACTCTCAACAATTTCTCGTTTATCTAACCATTCATCTTCAAAAATATGAATTAACTGAATTCCTAGTTTTTCACATTCTATTGTTTTATCTAAATGATAGTTATTATCTTTATGTAATTCAGAATGCCAATATAACCCATTATACTCAATAGCGACATTAAGAGACGGAATATAAATATCCAATTCTTTACCATTTAGAATTAACCTATTATTTTTTTCAAAATAGATACCCAATGTAGTTATAAAATCAGATACTTCATTTTCACTTTTATCATATTTTTTACCACATTCATTACAACCCATAAAATTAATTGGATTTATATGATTATATGCTGATTGTTTAAATTCACCATGCTCTGGGCAAATTATTATTATTTTAGATTTTGGTGATTTATAAACAACTTTCGAATAATCATATTTATTACCATGTATTTTAATGGCCCTAATAATAAATTCCTCAGTAGTAATCCTATTACTGGCTATCTTTTTAGGTGAACACCCCAAACATATTTTTTTACTATCCAGTATTAAATTAGGCTTTCTCTCAAATCTACCATGTATTGGGCATGTAATAATTACTTTAGACTTACCATGTATATAATTAACTTCTGAAAAATCATAATCATTATTTGGGAGCTCAGAATTTAATCTATCAATAAAAGATTCAGTATTTTCTTTAAGATTATTTTCAGATTGTTTAGACCTATAACACTTAACACACCCACGACCATTCTTATGGTCATCGGCAGTTTGTTCAAACTTACCATGTCTTGGGCAAATTATATTAATATTATTTTTAATTTTAGTATAATTAACTAATGAATAATCATAATAATCACCATGAACATTTTTACATTGTTCAATAAAGTCATCTTGACTTAACCTACGTTTATTAGCCCTCACAATTAAAGCACATTCATTACACCCAAAACCATTTTTGTGACTATATAATAATTGTTCAAAATCACCATGTTCTGGACAACCTATAACAACCTTAGTTTTAGCATTAACGTAAGTCACCTTGGAATAATTATATTTATTCTTATGAACTTCTTTACATTCTAATAATATCTCTTTTATATTCATAACACAAATATAAAGAAAAAAGTCCGTTTAAACAATGTTTAAACGGACTTTTTTATGATATTACTTATGTTTTATGATTCGATACTCTGATATTACTTATGTTTTATGATTCGATAAAACGTAAGTAACTTATTATAAGTGTGTTAAGTTAGAACAAAAGTATTGCTCGGTCAAACCTTAGGTCGGCTGTAATGTCGGCTATACTGTCATCATCCATAGATAAATCACCAAAATTAACTGTTGTTAACATAGTACCTTGAAGTACCCATTTTTCAACAACAACCCCAGTTGGGTCAAGCATTTCCAATTCAACATCTTTTTTATACCCAGCGGCATAACCTTGTCTACCAGTGATACTTTCAGATTGTAAACGTACCCATTCCATAATAGCTTGGGTAGCCGAAGGCCCAATAGGGTCTCTAAAGGTTACCGTTATCGGTTCCCACGTAAATCTACCTATTACCCAAGTAGATGTATTTAAGAAAGGTATCTCAACATCACTTTGATTAATAGATGGTCTTGATGCCGATGCTAACCACCATTCCTGTATTCCTAAATCAGCTGGAAACCTTAGTAACCATCTATTTTTCCTTTTAGGCTCGTATGGTACGGGCATTTTCATTAGTAAGTCTGCCATAATTTTTTATTTTAATTTGATTTATTTATTTATTTTAATTATCTTTACAATATATTAGTATATTGATGTTTACAATAAATATATAGAAAAAAATAAAAAATGAATAATACTAAAAATAAAAGTAAAAAATTTTTATTGAAATCATTTAATAAATTTGGGGATAAATTTGATTTTTCTAAAATGGATTATACTCGGAGTGATAAAAAAATTAAAATAATATGTAAAACCCATAATATTTTATTTGAACAACTACCATCTGACCATTTAAGAGGTCGTTTGGGTTGTTCTTTATGTAGTAAATCACCAAAATATGATACTAATTTATTTATTAAAAAATCATTATTAATACATGGTGTTAAGTATGATTATGGGTTGGTCGATTATAAGGGTATTAAAACTAAAGTTATTATCGGATGTCCAGAACATGGTGATTTTGAACAATCCCCAGGTAATCACTTAAGTGGACAAGGTTGTCCTAAATGTGGGGTAATAAATACTAGTGATAAAAAAAAGTATACAACTGATTTATTTATTAAAAAATCAATAATAGTTCATGGAGATAAATATGATTATTTAAAAGTTGAATATATTGATAGTGTCAATAAGGTTATTATTGGATGTCCAAAGCATGGTGATTTTGAACAATCTCCAAGTAAGCATTTAAGCGGTAAGGGCTGTAATAAATGTGGGGTTGAAAGAACTAAAAAAGTTTTAACATTAGATATTGGTGATTTTATTTATAAGAGTAATATTGTTCATAGTTTTAAGTATGATTATTCAACAACATTTTATAATGGGAGTCATAATAAAATTATCATTATTTGTCCAGAGCATGGTGAATTTGAGCAATTACCATATGACCATTTGAGTGGTCATGGGTGTGTAAAATGTACGTCTTCAGTATCTAGTGTTGAAAAATATATAAATGATTTTATAATAAATGAATTAAATATAATGACGATTCAATCATCTAGGTCAATAATAGAACCACAACAATTGGATATTTATATTCCATCACATAACTTAGCCATTGAGTATAATGGGTTATATTGGCATTCTGAAAAATTTATATATAATAATTATCATTTAGATAAAACACTGGGGTGTGAAAACAAGGGAATTCGTCTTATTCATATTTTTGAAGATGAGTGGTTAAATAAGGAATATATTGTCAAGAGTAGATTAAAGAATATTTTAGGTTTAACTAATGATAAAATTTATGCTAGGCAATGTAATATAAAATATATCACAAAAAGTGATAAGGATATTTTTTTAAATAAAACCCATTTACAGGGTAGTGTTAAAAGTAGTGTTAATTTAGGGCTTTATTATAATGATGAATTGGTTTCAGTTATGACATTTAATAAACCAAGACTAGGTATAGGTGCTAAGTTCGATGGTTATGAATTAAGTAGGTTTGCTAATAAACTGGATACTAATGTTATTGGTGGGGCATCTAGGCTCTTAAAACACTTTATAAACGCTTATAATCCAAATGAAATAAGGAGTTATGCTGATAGAAGATGGAGTGATGGTGGTCTTTATAATACCCTTGGTTTTGATGAGGTTAAAACTAATAAACCAAATTATTGGTATATTGTAGGTAAAGCTAGAAAACATAGATTTAATTTTAGAAAAAGTAAATTAAGTGATGATGGATTTGATACGGAAAACTTAACTGAACATGAAATAATGCTTAATAGAAAAATTTATAGAATATATGATTGTGGAACAATTACATATAAAAAAACCCTATGAGAAATCATAGGGTTTTTTTATAGGGTTTTTTTACTATTATATATCGTCAAAACTTGCACCAGTGTTTAAGATGTTAAACTCAACACATATGAACTCTAAGGCTCTAGTTGGTTTAAGGTAAATCTTACCACAAAGTTCATTTCTATCGATAGATTCAGGACTACTATCCAATACTACTCTAAAGTCCGTTAAACCTCTTTCAGCTCTAATGTTATCCAATATTGGGTTAACAAGAGATAAGAATTGATTTCTAACAATATCATCGTTTTGTTCGAATAATAATCTAATCGAAACGGCTGATATAAGTTTTCTAGCTTGTAATAATAATCTTCTAACATTTATTCTATTAAGTGCCGTATCTTTAACTTGTAATGTTTTATTACCCCAGATTTTAATACCTTCTGTTGCGAAAGTTGTAATCGGGTTAATTCTACCATCATAAAGTACGTCCCTATCGGTTTGAGTTAATTTCCTTCTAGCTTTAATTGCGCTAACATCACCTCTTTGTACACCAGCAACAGAGAACCATGGAAATGATATGTTGTCAGTTAAAGCGATGTTTCTTACAACATCTCTAGTAGGTGGCATATAAATGAAAACGTTATTTTCGCTATCATTTACTTGTACCCAAGGCCAGTAAGTTGCAGTATAACTACTATCAAATTGACCATCAAGGTTATTAACAACATCTTCTGGAGTTAATATTTCACCATTTGCGGTATCGGGAGTTGTTACAATATAAATTGAATCAGCTCTATTTTGTTCGACCATTTCAATAGTTTCCTCAACTAAGTTTGTGTTATCGAATGAGTCAATACCTGGAGTTGTTAACACGTTAATGTTTACGGCATCTGGGTTATTAAACGTCCATATACCTTCTAAGTAAGCGTAGTAATCCGAGTTTATACCTATATCACCATTACTTAAAGCGATATTTTTGAAAGCTGGGTTTGAACCACTAGCTCCAGCAATACCTTTTGCACCGTTAACAACATAAGAATCTAAATTAGTTCTTCTTGTTCTATATGTATCCCACCCATCAAAACCACCGTAAGGTGCGAATGTGAATTTACGTGCAAAAATCTTTTCGTAAGGTCCGTTTTGAACATCGGCCTCATTTCTGAATTCATCGTCACCCACTTCAAAACCGAATGTGGTAGTGTTAACACCGTTATTATCTACTGTAGCACCACTTGCATCAATATCCATGTGGAAACCTTTAGTGTAGTTAATATCGGCAACAGGGTCGTTTGCAGCACCTTTAAAGGTAAAGAAATCTTTATCAATCCCAACCGTATTAGATAATCCTAAATAGAATTTTCTTTTATTTTGGAAAGTACCATAAGTTTTATTATATTCAATAGTTGGTGAATTAACACTAGTATTTGAATTATCTTGGTAATCCCTAATTGGGAAACCTAAGAAACCAGCTGGAAATGCATCCGAAGTATTTGATTCCTCATTTAACTCCACAAGTATAAAATTAGATTTAGAGGCAAAATCACCATCTAATGTACCAACTTTTTTAGCTATGTAATTATTTGATGTTGGGTCCATAGTACATCTTGTGAATACTTCTAGTACCGCTGGTCTAGCATCTGTATCGGCATAACTTCTAACTTCGATATCGAACTCCCTAGTATTAAGGTTTATATTCTTAATTGAAATTTTAAATTGCTCATTAGCTGTATTACCATCTGATATGGTCCAAAGTCTGAATAATCTTAATAGACTTGTACCACGTAGTTCAGAAACAACCCATGGGGTTACCGCTGGTTGATATTGTTGTTTATAGTCATCGAATACTCTATTGTATTTAATTGTACCATCAATTTTAATACCCCTAACTTTATTACTGGTAACTAAATCCTCGAACATATTTTCGAATATTTCCTCAACGAATATAGCAGTTGTACCATCTTGTGTACTTTTACCTAATACCTTAGTAATATAATTTTTCTTAGTTCCGTCTAATGATAATGAATAATTAAATGGTCCACTTTTAGTTGAAGTACCGTTTAGGGTAAAGTTACCCTTGGCATCACTTGCAGCATCGATTACAGTTGTCCCGAAATCAACACCAGTTTGCCCAGTTACCTCAAAATTAAGGTTTTCGTTAGCATCATAAGTACCTCTACTTCTAAGTAAAGCCACCACTTTATTTTCAACATCCGCATAAGATTCAGCAGAAAATTCAGAAGTAAGACCAGTGGTTGAACCAGTGGTTGAACCACTCAAACCTGAACCAACGGTAACCACTTCTAAATTAAATTCAGAACCTTGAAAATCGGAACCGACTTTTTGATATACCGTAGATATGTTAGCTGTGTCGCCTGTACCAGCTTGTGCTAAAAATGATAATTCTTCATCTAATAATCCACCATCCCATAATTCTTGTATCCTTACATTATCCGATTGGACAACTAAAGTATTACCAGTGGTTACGGTATAATTTATATTAAATGGCAATGCTGAAGCTGTTTCTACAACAGTTCCTGGGTCTAGTGCGCCATCAAGAGCTATACCCCAAGATAAACCAGCATCATAACCAGAAAAACCAAGAATTCTAGTTACGAATAATTGATTGGCCTGAGATAGATATGATTTAGCTATATAAGGTAGTTCATATTTTGGGGCACCAGTATCTTTAATTTTTGTAGCATTTTGTCCACCAAAAAATGAGGTAAACTCATCATAGTTACTAACGAAAATTGGTTGAAACGCTGGACCTTGAGTTGTTTCTCCAACAACACCTAAGGTTGTTACACCAACTTGACGTGTAACAAAGGTTAAGTCTCTTTCTGATGTGAATACACCTGGACTCACAAATACTTTATCTGCCATTATTTACTTTTTTTTTAAAATTATTATTTTGTAATGTTTTATTATAAATATGTAAAATTAAACCAAAAGTTTTTATGATGTATGTAATACATCATATTTATTTTTTTTAGTGTGTTTTTTATCATACTTTTATCATACTTATAGATAAATGCCAATGAAACGTACAAAAAATATTAAAATAACGCCAACAACACATATTATATTAAAACAGTATTGTGAAGAAAATGGTTTAAAAATGTTTGCATTTGTTGAAAAAATAATAAAAGAAACATGTAAAAAACCACAAGACATTTATGGTGAATGATTAATCTTTATTTTTTTTTGTTATTAATTTCGGTGTCAATTTCGGTCATAACCAATGCCCTATTGATGGCTGGAATAACCTCAAAGTCATCTTCATCTAAAATATAACCCTCTAATTTTATTTCATATGGTTGTACATAAAATCTTCTATTTTCAAAATCATCAATATTACTTTCATCACCTATACTTTGTAATAGTAAAGGCATTGGGTGACCATTAATTCTAATATAATGTTGAATCGAATTAAATGTTTTTTGTATCTTAATGTTAAATTTATTTAAATCCCTCATTCTAGTACAAAAAATCCTAACATCATATGTAATATCAACAGATGTTGGTTGAGGTATCTTATAAACGTCTATACCCTCCCTACCACCTTCAAATGTCGGAACCTTCATATATGTATAAGTTCTCCTACCTGGAATGTTAAAAAGACCAGCCTGGTTATTACCCACCTGTGGATTTGGTTTTCTAACTATTGTAATAAAAGGCATCTTAATATTTTTATATTTATCCGAATGCTGCCATGTCTTACTAAACTCGGACCATCTTTGTAACGTTAAAAATATTACTGGCACTTTCTCACCTTCAACGGTTAGGGTCATATCCTTATCGATGAATTCAATAAATGACTTATCCATATCCTCATACATAACCCCTCTAGGTAAAAATGTATCTTTATCGGCTATATCATCCAATATTTCCTGTCTTCTCTCGAAACCGACCTTATCCTTGACTAACTTTATATTTTTTCTAAATCCTTTTGGAAGTGCACACATAATTAAAATCCTTTAAATTCATCGTTATCTATTGGCGCACAGACTACCGTTCTAAATGCACCCTTATACCCCATAATAGTATGTGTGTTATCATAATTTTTAATACCGTCATTTACAACACTAAAAAATCTTGTTTCAGTTTCGGTTACGGGATACCCTATATAATCACCATAATTTAAAGTAATATCCAATTCAGCTAATTGAGCCTCATATATTCCGAAAGTTAATTGACCATCTTGAAGATATCTTAAATGACCACTACTATATGTTTTATTTTCAGGTGGACCCATAATAGGAACGACCCTTAGTTCATTTGGTGGGAAAAATTTAATATCATCCCTTTTGGCCTCACCATATACATCATCGGATGCGGTCATTTGTCTATCGACCCTATATAGTATCAATACAAAATTACCGTCACCTTCAATTGCCTCCCTCCCAAAAGATATTTCTAAGTCAAAATCCTCTCGTGAAAAAAACTTATTAATACGGTTTATCGGGTTTATTTTAGGTGTTGCCATAGTTTTTTAGATAAATATTTGAAAAATAAGAATAACTCCCCTACTATTGATTTTTTATTATTAATTAAGTATATTTACTAATAATAAGTAGTTTTTAAAGATAAATAATTTGATTAATTTAGAAAATATAAGAGGGCGTTCAGCAATTTCGTTATTACAAAAATACGAAGGTAAAAACCCCTATATAAAAAGGTTTAAACATACCTACGAAACTTATAAAAAAATTAACCTAACAGAGGGTCAAATAAAATATATCGTGGATAACCATGATAGGGAACCCATGTTTATAAATAAGGTGGTTGAAATAACCGAGTGGTTAGGTAAGGAACTACAAACTCAGGAAAATTTGAAATTCGTACCCAAAAAAATACAGATTCTTTATATCTTGGCCGATGCTGAAAAAACTTATCACATATACGGTAAAGTAAAACAAAACCAAGAAAAGCCAAAGATGTATTTTATCCCAAAAACACAAGTATTGGAGGACCCATATTTTAACCAAATAGATGTTGATGTGGATTTTGATAAATATCAGAAGCTGGATACCTTCGAACTTAAGGACGGCACAATAGGTAGAACCCCATACCAACACCAAATAGATGGCGTTAAATTCCTTTTAACTAGAGATGGTTGCATATTAGCTGATATTATGGGGGCTGGTAAGAGTTATCAATCAATTATTGCGGCACTTGAGTCAGGTGCTAAAAAAATATTAATAGTTTGTCCATCTTCACTTAAAATAAATTGGGAAAGAGAAATCCATTATTTCCAATGTTTTGATACAACCATAGTTAGTGGTAGAAAGTGGTCCGAAGCTAAATTTACAATTATAAACTATGATATTTTAAAAAACTTTCACGCTTTACCTAGTAAAGATTTAAAAAAAGAACAAATATTGGATAGACATCAAAAGTTAATTTCAGCTAATTTTGATTTATGTATAATTGATGAAGCCCATAAGTTAAAAAATAAGGATAGTAATCGTGGTAAAATTATGTCTGAAGTTTGTGCAAAAATTCCAAAAGTTTGGTTATTAAGTGGAACTCCAGTCGCCAATAGGCCAATGGATTTTTATAATTTATTAAAGTTGATTAAATCTCCATTAACTAAAAACTGGAAATTTTTTGCCGAAAGATATTGTGAAGGTAGACAAATAACTACAACACTTAAAAATAAACAAAAGAAAAGAATATGGTTAACCAATGGGGCCTCTAACTTAGACGAATTAAATGCTAAATGTAGAAACACAATACTTAGACGTTTAAAGAGTGATATTGCTGATATGCCAGAAAAAAATGTAATCCCTATGGTTTATGAAATGTCTGACAACCAAATCAAAAATTATAAAAATTTATGGGAAGAATATCTTATAGAACGAATTGAAAAAAATAAAAAGGGTACCCCAGAAAAAGAATTAGTTGAATTGGGTTTACTTAGAAAATTCGTTGCAATGGAAATGATACCCGAAACTATTAAACTAGTTGAAGAAATTATTGAGTCTGGAGATAAAGTTATAATATTTACAAATTTCACTGATGAGATTAAAACTTTATATAATTATTTTGGTAAAAAATCAGTAATTCATTATGGTGAAATGTCTGATAATGATAAACAAATTTCGATTGATAAATTTCAAAAAGATAATAAAATAAAGGTGTTCATTGGTAATATAATATCAGCTGGGGTTGGTATAACCTTAACTGAATCCAATTATGTTATTTTTAATTCATTTAGTTGGGTTCCTGGAGATAATGAACAAGGGGAAGATAGGTGTATTTTTGGTGGTCAAAATATATTAACTAGTGAGGGTTATAAAAAGATAGAAGCAATTGAAGTTGGAGATTATGTTTATACTCATAAAGGTAATTTTAAGTTAGTAAATGATAAACATTCTCATTTAGAGCGTAAGAAATTACGTATTGATATTGACGCTTTTGGATGTAACCAATTATTATCAACAACTGATGACCATAAAATTTATATTTATGATGAAGAAGATAGTAATTTTAAATGGGTTAAATCTGGTGAAATTAATATCAAAACTCAAAAATTAACCTTCCCGATTAATGAATGTCCTAAAAAACCAAAAAAATATATTAAATTAGTCAATTATACGAATAGTAATTTTAAAAATCAATTTGATGTCACACAAAATAATGGACGTTTAAAAATTCTAAAAGAAAAAGTTTACCTATCAAATGATTTATTATACGCTTTTGGGTTTTATGTTGCTGACGGTTATTCTAGTGTTGATGGTGGTAAAGGTTATATAATTGGGGTTGGTCAAAAAATAGATAATAAAAAAATGTATGATGCCTCTGAATATATAATTAAAATATTTAAAGAATCATTTAATATTAATAAACATAGTTCTTACGTAGATAAAAATAATACGAAAACATGTACGATACATTCTAAAAATTTAGCTTTAAATTTTAAAAATTGGTTTGGTGATAATGTATATAGTAAACAATTTCCAGAATGGGTTGATGAATTAAATGAGGAACAATTAAGTAGTTTATTAGATGGTTATTATCATGGTGATGGTTATAGACGAAAAAACACACAACAAGCGGTTACAGCGTCTAAAAAATTAATCTCTCAATTAATCAGATATAACGCCAATTTAAATCTCCCAATAAGTTTTAGAGAAATAAATGAAACAGAATTTACAATAGAGTATACAGTAAATAATAATTTAAAAAATCGAATAACAAAAAGGGGTAATTTCATTACTTACCCAATTAAAAAGTTAATTAAGAGTCACCCAAAAAGGGGTTATGAAAGAGTTTATGATTTAACAGTTGAAGATGACCACTCATTTGTTGTTGGTAACTATGTGGTTCATAATTGCCATCGAATTGGTCAAATTAATAATGTTACAATATACTACCAATTATTCAAGGATACTATTTCGGTTAATATGTGGAATGTTTTAAATAATAAAAAATCTAATATTGATAAGATTGTGGGGGATGAAAATGTAACACCAGAATATATTAGTTATGAAATTATAAAACAAAATACAAGTAATGAGTAAAGTTAGATTATACGGTTTTAAAGAATGCCCTTACTGTGATGAGCTAAGGGCATTATATAGTGAGAATAGTGTTCAATATGATTATGTTGACATAAACCTTGAAAAATATAAAGACGAAGTTAAAAAAGTCATGGAATTAGGTAACACCGATGCGGTGCCAATCATATTGGTAAACAATAGCGTTATACTATCACCAGAGGTTAGTTTTGGTACAATTAAAGATGCTTACTTATTAACAATTAAATTCTTATCCCAATAAATTAAATATTACCTTTATTTTTAGTATTTATTAATAAAATACATTATGGCAGTAAGTACTGAAGATAAGGAAAGGATTTTTCAACAATTTCGTGTATCAATGGGTGCACCTATCCGTCAGATTGAATTAACGGATGAAATGTTGTGTGTTTTATTAGGTATAGCTATTGAAGATTACGCTCAATACGTACAAGAGTGGCTAGTTGAACACCAATGGCAATCACTATTAGGCAAAAATATAGATACGACCGACATGGCCTTTGCATTAAGTGTTAGGGATTTTGATTTCGTAACACAATACACATATGCATATTCAAAACAGGTCGGACTACAACAAAGAGGACCATGGGAACTTAAAAAAGATTATGTAACCATTGAATCTGGTAGACAAGTTTATCAGATACCAGCTGGTAGAGAAATAAATGAAGTTCTATGGGTTACACCTCCAACTACACAAATGGCGTTATTCGCAAACTATGCTGGTATAGATTACGGTTTCGGTGGTGGATTTGGACAAATAGGGTCTGGTTCTGGTTCTGGTGGGTATGGTGCTGGTGGTTCTGGTGGGTATTATTCCACCCCAGCCTATGACACGTTACTTATGGCAGCGGATATGAACCTAAAAAATAGGTTACTTAGAAGTGAATTGGTACATAAAATAACAGCTGGCCCAAATGGAACTAGATTATTACACCTTCTTAGTACTCCTGGCTCTAAATTATCTTTTAATGGTACAGCACCAGGTGGTAGTGGTGGAGCCGTAGGTGGCTCACTAAACCTTACTGGTTGTCAAGTGTGGTATCATTATTACGACACCACATCTGAAAATGTTGACGATTGTAGAAAAGATAATCCAGATATTATAAAATTACCTAATGAAGTTCCATTATCAAAATTAGATTATGCGGATTTCAATGAACCAACAAAAACATTGGTCAGAAGTTTATTTATTGCCGAGGCGAAAAGAACGCTGGGTAGGACTAGAGGTAAGTTCGGTGGTATAGTAGGTCCACCAGAAGCCGAAAGAACAATGGATTATGAATCCCTATTAGCGGAAGGTAATGATGAGAGAACAAATTTACTTGAACGACTTGATGCCAGACTTGAAAGGTTATCAAGTACTAAACAAATGGAAAGGGCAGCCGATGAAGCTGAAAACCTAAATAGACAATTAAAATATAGACCACTAGGTTTATATGTAAAATAAAAAAGACCCACTTAATTGTGGGTCTTTTGTTTATTAGAAATTCCATTCTTCATCATCTTCCAGTTCTTCGACTATATCTTCTTCCTCAATAGGTGTTTTTAATACTAAATTCTTATCCCCTACTTTTGAGTTTTTAATTTCTGTTAAAACTTTTTGTTTTATTTTTTCCAGTTCATAGGCATCTTCAAGTGTAATGGAACCAGTTTTATTATAATCCCAATCATCCATTACCCATTGATTATCCGAACCTTTTTCCCATTTATGATTAATAAGGTAATCTTCGATTTCCTTAATATATTCATTGTTAATAATTACGGCATCAACTTCAATATTCGATATTTCATTTGTTATTGAAGTTATATCCTCGACCGTACTACCACTATTTACAACCTCTTGGTAATCCAACCAAGATTGATATAGGTCAACATCACTATGTTCGATTGTGTTATAATAAATTCTTCTCTCCTCTGCTTCTTTTTTAAATTTAAATAAATCCTCAAAAGAACCTATAACGAAATTATTTTTATTTGAAACAATATCCAGTGAAGAATCTTCGTTTAGGTGTATACTTCCCAATAGTCTTAATTCCCCGTAAAGTTCACCATGTTCAACTATTTCATTTATTTCATGTATCTCTAAACGTTGTATAATTTCATGGAATAAATTTTTCTCATAACTAATTGAATCATTTATTTCTTGCTCAGACCTAATCTTCCAATCCAACTTAATATTATCCCATTCGTCCTGTTCCATATTATTTGGCAACTTATTAACCCTAGACCAAAACGCTATTTCTTTATCTTCCATTCTCATAAGGGCCTCATAAGTATCTTGGTCAGATTCATTAAATGGTTTTCCAGCTATTAACTTACATTGTTTTTCTGTAAATACACTTTTTTCCTTTAATTTAACAACCTTAGTCTTCCTATCTTTATATACATCTATTATAATATCATGTCTAATCTCTTCATCAAAACAAACTAAAAGTGGTTTAATTCTTTTATTGAATGCATCTAAATATTTAGCTACATTATATTCATCTGTAGTTAAATTAGGGTCATTTTCTAATTGGTCCTGTGGAATATGTTTACAGTTTAATTGTATCTCTACCTTACCAGTTTCCTTATCTGTTATTTTTTTAACATCCGAATGTGATTTTGCGGAACCAGTATTTACATAATAAATTACATCACCTAAATCCACATTAATTTCTTCATGTAGTATTAACTCCATGTGTGCCTGTCTAGCTTTAACCCTACCAGCCTTTGTCTTTTGTTTACAATAAACGTTCTTATAATTATCTGGGGTTATTTTAACCTTAGATTTACTAGCTATTTTAGCTACTGGAATTTTGTAATTGAATATGTTATCAACGGTTTTATAATAATGGTCTATAAAATCATAACCATTTCCATCCAATAACATTCTAATTCCCTTATCAAGAAATTCCTCTATATAAACTGGCATTGCCTTGGATTTAATACTATTTCCGACTAATTTAATTTTACTACCTATATCATTTGCATAATTCTTTCTTGCAAAGTTTATAGTTGAATTACATATATCATCAACATCTAGACCCATACGCCCTATCATATACGTTTCATTAAATTCGGCTAGGACCGCCTCTAAGCCACTTAATTCCGTTCCAGCTTCATACATATTGGTTTTCCAATGAGTACCATTACAAACGTACCTAATGTCATCTACATTGTCTGGTATAGCAAAGTTGGCCCCATCCGTATCCATTACCAAAGCTCTAAAACCGTATTTCTCGGTAAAGAATTTAACCATTAACCTTAAATACTGTCTACCACGACATGTTGTTTCTTCGGCACTATCGGTATCACCCCAATTAAATATATATGGTGCACCATAGGCCCCAAAGAACGAGTTGGCTAATATCTTAAGTGGTAATTGTTTTTTATCATAATCGGATGCTAATTTACTTTCATCCGTAATCATCCCGTTGGCCTTATCAATTCTTTCCTTTGATAATTTATCAATATTCTTTTCTAATAAATCTCTTAATTCTTTAGTTTTATTTTTATGTGTACCAGTTAAAAATTTAAATTTATCCCTTGTATCAACAATATAAGTTAATAAACCTTCCATAACACCTGATATATCCAAACTTGGGAATATACTATGGGTTAATTGTGTTTTAGGATATAGTGCGGCAAAATCCAGTTTAATTACATTTCTAGCATAACCAACCTCCAATAACCTGGATAACCCACCCACAAATGGTTTTTTTTCGTCAAGTGATGGAATAGCTAAACCATTTTCATATGACCAAGCCGCCATAATCAATTTCCATTGACCAGCCGTACCCATTGTAGAACTACGCATATATGTTGTTGGTAATAATTTAGCGATTAGATAAGCTGCTTGATTATATATTCCATCGATTTGTTCGGTTTCCCAAAGGTCATCTAATAAATAACGCTGTACAATATAATCACCCTTAACCTCTTGTGAGTTTTCGGGTAATGACATACCCTCTTTAAGTTTACCCCAAGAACCATCTAAATCATTAAACCAATATGGGTTAGGGTCTGACCAGGTTTTATATAAAATATCGCCAGGTATATAAACCCTATTCACCTTAGCTACATCCGAAAATTGTGTAATGTATTTTAAGTTCCATTTTTTAATGCTTGAATTTATTGCCTGTGCTCTTCTAACGGAGTGTGATATGTCTAAAATATTATAACCCCACATATATGTTTGCTTATAATTTTCAGACTCACCACCTAATTTAAGCATGGAATCTTTTCTCCTGAATTTAGTATTAGGGTCAAGAGTAATTGCTATCTCACCTAAATCAAGATTTAACCTATCACACCTTTTTTCAAAATAATCCCAGTCAAAATTTTCGGAGTTATAACCAGTTATAATATCTGGTCTTATATCGTCTATGATTCTAAAGAATTCTTTTATTACGAAACGTTCGGAATCTCTCTTTTCTTTTGGGGTATCACCCTTAACCTCTAAGACATATTCAAAACCTCGGTTATCCTTAATACCTATTTGAAATATTGGTTGCGTTCTAGCATCAAGACCTTCTGTCTCTAAATCGAATTGTAATCTATGTGTATCGTTATAGTCTTCAATACCCTTAAATAATCTCTTTTTGGTTTGAATTAAATATTGTTCGGCTGGTGAAAAGGTTACAAAGTATTTTCTAAAGTCCTGATTAAATAAATCAACACCACCATTTTTGAAAAAGTTTATTAATTTAGAGTAACTACCATTCTTACACTCGACCAAATAAATGTAACCATCCTTAAGTCTATCAGGAATCTCACCATCGGCATTTGAATCAATCTGTTTTTTTACCTTAATACCAGACTCCCTCATAGCATTCTTTATCCTTGAACGCTTACCCTCATATATCATATCGAAAACATCCTGTTTAACCCAAAGAAATGGGGTATAACTATGTTTCTCTATTGTCTTTTCGGGTTTATCTGGGTCATTGATTATTAAATAAACAAAGTCCTCGTAATATGTGGCCTCTACACCCACAATATATTTTTGTGGGTCACCACCTTCTAGGAAGTTAATAATTAAATCTGAATCTACACTGTTCTTAGGCATATACTTATATTTTAAACAAATAAAGTAAATTTATTCTACATAATCAAGTGAAAACCAAAAGTAAGGGTTTTAATCATTTTATAAAATGATTAACAAATTTAGTCAAAATATTTTTAAGATACAAGTAATTTTAAAATAAATTTATTTTTTAATCCCTTGGTCAAGTACATTTATTAGTAATGTTTCTCTAATTGGAACAATCAATGTACCAGAACCATCTAAAAATTCTATCGTAAATTCACCTATATAGGTTCCAGATGTTGATGTATCTTTTTTCGAAAACTGATAACTTATATAATATTCTTCATAATTACAACCGTTATATTCATTTTTAAGTATAAGTGTGGCATTTTTTCTACCTATTTTTTTTACACCAGTAACTATATCGGACATACAGAACGTAATATTACTATTTTGTAACTTATCGTTAAATTCTTTATAGGTATATCTACCGTCCTTAACTAATTCCATTACCAAACGTGGTAATGTAGCATTTTTATTTATATTAAAATTCATTTAATAAAATTTTTATTTAACTTTTAATTAACTGTAAATAAAATTTAATAACTTTTATTTGCAATATTATTTATTTTTTTATAATCTTGTAAACATATAACATATAATATTAATTTTATGTATTTTTATCCTAACGCAATCCCTATTACATAATCTAAATTAGTACTTGTATAGCTATCCAGTTCAGTTAAATTATTAGGGTTGCTAATATCTATACTAGTTATACTATCAGATGTTGATGATACTACATAAGCCAAATTATTAGTTAAGTCTAACTCAAGACCAAATGCACCACCTAAATTAGTACTTGTATAGCTATCCAGTTCAGTTAAATTATTAGGGTTGCTAATATTTATACTAGTTATACTATTAGATAGTTCTGAAGTGACATAGGCTACATTATTAGCTAAGTCTAATTTAATACCTAATGCACCATCTAAATTAGTACTTGTATAAGTATCAAGTTCAATTAAATTATTAGGGTTGCTAATATTTATACTAGTTAACTTATCAGAATCCAATGATGCCACATAAGCCACATTATTGATAAGGTCTAAAGCGATATAACGAACTCCATCCAAATTGGGACTTATATAACTATCCATCTCAATCAAATTATTAGGGTCGCTAATGTTTATACTAGTTATACTACTAGATACATACGAAACAACATAGGCCACATTATTAGCTAAGTCTAACTCAACACTAAATGCACCATCAAGATTTGAACTTCTGTAACTATCCAGTTCAACCAAATTATTAGGGTTACTAATATCTATACTGGTTATCCTACTAGCATCACCAGGACTGGTATCATTAAGAATGGTATCATTTGCTAATGATGTTACATAGGCTACATTATTATTCAAATCTAAAGCAATATTACGAGCACCATTTAAATTAGAACTTGTATAACTATCCAGTTCAATCAAATTATTAGGGTCGCTAATATCTATACTGGTTATGTCATCAGATGTTGATGATACTACATAAGCCACATTATTATTCAGGTCCAATCTAATACCTTGCGCAGCATTTAAATTAGTACTTGTATAGCTATCCAGTTCAATCAAATTATTAGGGTCGCTAATATCTATACTGGTTATGCTATCACTAATAAATGATGTAACATAGGCAACTGTAAACCCTGTATTTTGAGTTGAGCAATTATTAATTATTTCCGACTGTATTGTACTTGCATCATAACTAACATTCCATGACCCTCCAGTGTCGAGCGCCAATCTTCGCCATGGGAAATAATCACCTGGTAAAAAGGGTACTGGTGCTAGTCTTGATTTATTAACCCCAGCACCTAGCACAATTACCTTAATATCTTGACTATTGCAAACCGATATTAATCTCTGTATTTCAAAAATATCAGCATCAGTAAAACTATCATCATCGCCACCTGGTGCATCATCTGTAACCATAATCACATATTTTGCCACTCCGTTTCTAAAAGAACCAGCAAAGTTATTTTCAACAACCTTACTTAGTACTAAATCCATAGGTTCTGGGTCTAATATTCCTTTACCAATTGGAATTGCACCGTTTAATTTATCTAATTGACTTGTAAAAGTTGCTCCATTATTTACGCCCATCATTTCCATAGTTGTTAACCATTGATATCTATTTGCAATACTACCAGTATTAATTATCCTTTGACTAGATGGTAAACTAGTATAATTTATATTATTAATATAATTTGAATTTGTATCTGAAAGATATTCATCTGCAATAACTAGACCTAATCTATAATCATTAGAACCTGATTGTGAATTTATAGTGGATATAATACTTACAGCTCCAGATTTAGCGGCTTCTATATGGTCGTTCATACTCGATGAATAATCAAAAATAAAAACAACATCCATACCTGAATCACAAGATTCTGGACCAGATGGGCCATAATTTCTGAACTCAAGTAAGCTTGTGGCTGGTGTAATATAATATCTTGAATCATAGTTCCCTTCTACGGCATCAGAAATACAATTCACTAAATCGTCAGTTGTTGGGTTTATTTCGTTAACCACATCTTGTAAGCTAAATGTTGTTGTATCTGGTACTGCCATTATTTCTCTAAAATTTTAATCCTATTCTCTAATTCATTAATCTTGGCTACAAGTAAATCGATATATGCCACAGATTTCATTCCATTCTCATCAGTTATAACAAATTCTGGATGTTTCCCTTCAAGCTCCTGTGCGATTACACCATATCTTAATTTAGATGTATCAGAATTAAGTTTAAATTTTTTCCAATTAACATCAATAATATAATTCGAAATTGGTTCAATATCCGTTTTTATTCTTTTATCCGAACTTAGCACAAAGTTAGGTGCGGTCATAATACCAGTTGAAGTAACAGTACCACTAACTACAATACTGGGTGTATAAACTGTATTTGATTGTGTGGCCGTAATATTGTTTCCACCAATTATAACTGAATTTGTTGATGTATTAATTACAGTATTATTAAGTCCACCTAAAATAGCCGAATTACTTGCCCTAGAATCATTATTTTCACCATGGGTAAATGAATTAGCACCACTTGCTGTTGTATCTTTACCACCAGCGTTAGAGGCAAATCCACTTGCGTTTGTAGCAAAACCAGTGGCTATAGCATAGTCACCAGTTGCACTTATTGATGAAGAATTAATTACCCTCAAGGAATTAATACCAGTTTGTCCACTAATCCAATAATTACAAGAACTACTACCAGAAATAGTAGTATTAACCTCCATAACCAAACAACCAGAATCGTCCACATTAAAATCTATAGTCGATGATTTTAACCCTCTAAGTGTTAATACATCATTGGTATAACTATCTATTAAATCTGCGGTATTCGATTCAGAACCAGATGATTCCAGTATGTTGTTTATATCATTCTCAAATTCAGCGGGTGTAAACGTTAATATGCCATTAGAATCAGTTCTTTTATTTAATACCCCGTTCCAATTATATTGACTTAAACCTATATTTTCACCTAAATAGTCAGAATAGCGGTTAGTTGTTCCTAAAGTATTAAAACTACTATCATAATTAGGACCTGTTAATATTTCAAACTCAGCTAAATCAATATCACTAGGTGCCTTTAATACGGCATATGCATGTATTAAAAAACTTAACTGAGTAGGTGATGAGGTTGTCGTATCAAAAAGTGGATATATTATTCCACTGAAAAAATTCATT